>Ga0207433_10005426_pt1 | contig 22812 bp, 7 predicted proteins | sample YelNatPaOPGAMG01_FD_187559 | JGI IMG/M metagenome (GOLD analysis project Ga0207433, IMG submission 187559) | Hot spring thermophilic microbial communities from Obsidian Pool, Yellowstone National Park, USA - OP-RAMG-01 (SPAdes) (version 3) | ecosystem: Environmental > Aquatic > Thermal springs >... | reverse complement strand
AAATTCTCTCCACAATTTCTTACTCTCTCTAAAAAAGATGCAAAAGAGGTGGTTTCAACATGACCTCGATTTTTCGAGAGGAACTAATTTCAGGACAGGACAGTACAACTTTTGAATTGATAAGAAAATTTTGGGAATTTGATATAAATATCCAAGCGATAAGTTGTACATGTGTTAAATATATTAGCAAGAAGAGTAGCAAGCGAACGTATTGTTGTTATTACCTTTACATTCTCTTTACTTGGCACTGCACTTCTTACCTTTTTTTCTGTTCCTGAAGTTGTGGAAGTTGACCTTGAAGACATCTCTGAAGAATATATAGGATTAAATGTGCACACTGAAGGAAGGATAAAGGATATAAATAAAGGATATAGACAAGGAGAAATTGTAATCGTTCTATTGGATATAGATTCTACTGCTTCGATTATGGTCTATGTCAAAGAAAGGTGCATTAGTTATCTTTCTGAAGAAGAAAGGAAGCAACTTGGAAATGGATGTGTTATTTCAGTAGAAGGAAAAGTTTCGAAATATAAAGGTAGTTACCAAATGGCTGTTGAGAAAATAGATGGTTTAAAAGTCATCCAAGCCGCAGAATATCCCATTTCAATTTCAACTGTTCTTTCTATGCCTAGCGTTTATGAAGGAATGAATATTACCTTTATAGGCAAAGTAATGGAAAAGAGATTGATTGCAAATTATAAAATGAAATATGTTACCGATGGAGCGAATTTCATATGGGTATATGTAGAAAATGGAAAGAATGTATATGGGAGCGTAGATGTTTCTGGAATGTTTTTTTACGATGAGGAAAAAGGAAGATGGTGTATAAAAGTAAGTGAAGGTACAACTGACAAATATGCGCCACATCCTTCGACATTTTCAGCAGGATATGAGAATATAACCTTAGATGAGTTGCTTTCAACTCCGCAGGTTTATGATGGAATGCTCGTCTCGATATCGTCATTAAGAGTATTATTGCATGAGGAATTGATTGGAACTTCTTTTGTTCTAAGAGAAGATGATTATTATGCGCATTGCATGTTATTTTCCTCATCGACTGACCTTGACAAATACGGAAAATTATGGAACAGTTCTTCGATTGTCCAATTTACAGGAAAGTTTATCTATTATGCAAATGCAGGAGAATGGCAACTTACTGCTCATTCAAATGAAAATATAATATTAATAAACTAAAATAAACAATAAACTGAAAAATAAAGATAAAAATGCCAGTTCGGAAGGTAATCTAAATAAAAGTTAAAGAATAAAAGTTAAATAAAAATAAGACAAAAAGAAAATTAAGGATAGGTAAAAAGTAATAATTATAGTTTTTTCTCGTTCTTCTTATCGTCTTTTGCAGTTTGGTAGGTAGAGATAGTTGAAAGCATAGAATTGCATTCTTCAAGAAGAGATTGTAGAGATTTGTTTATTTCTTTTGTTTCTTCTTTAAGTAACTCTTTCTCGTTATTCTGTTTTTCGTCTTTTATTGGTTTAATTTCTATTTTCTTCTGTGTCGCTGTCTTCGATTGTGTTTGTGTGCTTTGTGTTTGTGTAGTCTCAGGAACAATCTTAGGTTTCTTTACTTCTTGCTGATGAGTTTTTGTTTCTCCGATAATCATCGGCTTGGTTTTTGCTTTTGGTAAGTCCGTATCCGCAACTGCAACTGCTGTTGTAGGTGCTACTTCTCCAACAATCTTTGGCTTGGATTTTGCTTTTGGTAAGTCCGTATCCGCAACTGCAACTGCTGTTGTAGGTGCTACTTCTCCAACAATCTTTGGCTTGGATTTCTTTGTTTCCTTTATCTCTTTTTGCGGTACAAACTGAGTATCAGTTTCAGCTTGGAAACGGTCAGAGGAAATATCCATAGTTATCAGACCTGTCTTTGTCTCTTGAGGCTTGGAATCTATTTTTATCAACTGAACAGGTAAAGAATACTCTTCTTTCGCCTGCTCTGTCTCTGACTCTTTTTCAGAAATTATTGGTCGGAGGGGGGATACTGTTGAGGTATCTATAGAAGAAATGCTCGGCGTCTGATTTTCCGCACTCTGTTGCAATCTTACATTCGGTATTTCATATTCGGGTTGTTTTTCTTCTACCTGGATACTTTCATATTCTTGTTTTTCAATTTGAGGTTCTGTTTTTAATTCAGGTTCTTGTATGGATGTAATCTCGACTTTTTCTGCAGGTAAAGTAGGACCAGAAGGAGGAGTAGCATGCGTATTTTCAATCTCTTTTACTGATTGTAAAGCACTCTCTGAACCTGATGTTTGAAGAGATTGTTGAGTTCCAATAACTTCTTGTGTTTTCTCTACAGCAGGTTCTGCATTCTGCGAAACGTTCACGTCTGCATTTGGTTCAGGGGCGGATACGCTCTCTGCAGTCTTAAGTTGAATTAATTCGTCTATATCTGGCAAGTCAGGAAGAACCTCGTCCTCTTTCGAAGTGAGTGGTAGAGGAACGGCTTCAGAAACATGCGTCCCTTCCACATGCTCTTTAACAATTTTTATTGAACCTCTTTTTGCTTTCGGTTCAGAGATAGGCTTAGGAGCAGCAGTCTGGTCAATCGGTCCTGATTGCAAAGTGGGCGTTACTGATTGTTCTCTCAGGCTTGGTTGCATGCTTGTTCCCTGAGGATAAGTAGATGTAGTTTGGGGTATGTTTTGAGCCTGAACTAAACTTTGGTTGTCTTGTGTATATGGAGGATTGTTGTATCCATCTTGGTAATTTTGTTGGTAATGTTCATTAGGTTGAACACCTGGTTGAGCATCTGAATGACTTAATGAGGTATGCATTACGCTTTCTCTTTCATGAGTAAAGAATTTGCTTCTGTTATTAAATACTATCACGCCGCCAATTATGCAGAAGGATATCGCAATTAGCAACCAAATAATCCATATATTGCGAGACGCGAGCAAAGAAGAATCCTTCATCACCTTTACATTCCATTCTTGAGAGACTTGAGAATATGGGTCTGATACTGTGAGTTTTATCAGATGAGTTTTATCTGCATCTTTCATCTGAGGAGTATATTTCAAACTCTTTCCATTTCCTGCATTTTTTCCATCGATTGTCCAAATATATGTTAATTCATCGCCTTCTTGGTCAAATGTAGAGACTTTGAAAGTAATTGAATGTTCCTCGATAACGGTAAATGATGGAGACTTGGGGGATAATACCGCAATAGTAGGCAAACTATTTACTATGATGCCCAATCGAATAGTCGAAGGTCTGCCGAGTGCATCAGTTGCCGTTAATGAAATTGTATATCTACCACCAAGAGAATATTGATGTTCTGCATTCTGTCCTTCGTAGGTAGTGCCATCTCCGAAATCCCAGAAGTAGGAAACAATAGCATCATTTTCAGGGTCTGAGGCTGTAGAATTGAAAAGATAGAGCGAGCAGGCATTAATGATTGAACCCTCAGAATGTGAGGTAATTTGTGGAATTGGCGCTTGGTTTATCAGAGTAGTTATAGTTGCAGATAAAGTTCGGGCAGGGTTGGTTTTGCTAGATATAGATATGGTAAGTATATCTTGACCGCTTGCACTTGAAGGAATAAGCAGTTCAACGGTTACTACATTTGTTGAATGCATTGCAATTGAGATTTCATACTTTCCAGTGGTTGAATTCATTTTTGCCCCTGATAGAACAATACAACTTGTCCCTGGGAGTGAATTTTCGAATATAATCTGGAAAGTTTCAAGACCATTTCCTGTATTTGTTATAGTGAAGTTGTAAGTTGTATTAGAATTTGGATTTGCTCTTTTTCCACTTTCTGCGGATATTGACATGTTTATAACTAATCTAATCTTTGCATTGATTGAAAGAGTATTGGAAACAAAGTTTGCCCCATAAGAAACCGCAGTTAAAGCAATAGTTGCATTTTCACCTGCAAAACCATCTTGAGGTGCAGTGATAGTTAATGATGCACTCCCTTTTTGTCCCACTTGGATATTCACGAGTTGATTTTGCGAGAGGGTCGAATTCCATCGGCTTGGGGTAGATGCCGTGAGCGTATAACTATCTACGATATTTCCTGCATTGAACACATCGAAATTGATGGTATATGATTGACCAGGCGAAAGTTCAATCTCTTTTTGTGTAGATTGAATGATTACTCCGTAACCTGCAGTTACAGTAACTGAAAATACTTTCTCCCAAGATACGGTGCCATTCGACTGAGAACGAATAGTTGCCATGAATGTATCTGATATTCCTTCGGATACATTTGGAGGGATTACCACCTCTGCAGTAACGAGTCCAGAATTACCTGGTGCGGTAGGTTGTGATGAGTTTGTAAATACATGCCATGAATTAATTGCAGTTGTGCATGGGGTCATCTCGAATACATCATAACCATTTCCGGTATTGTGGACATAAAATGTGAATATAACAGAAGTATGCGGTCCTGCAGTAGAATTAGCAGGTGGAGTTACTGAAAAACTTACGACTTGCCGAACAGTCATGCGTATAACAATTTCCCCAATTGCTGTTGGATTAATTGCCGAAGTTAATCTTATAGTAGTGTTACTTGTGGTGTATGCAAAAGCATTCGAAGGAACAGATATAGATACAAGAACAGCTGATTTTTCATGTGCTCCAATAGGTCCTACAGTCGTGCCGTTTGATATTATTGTGTTCCAGCCAAGGTCATTTGATGCAGATACTCTAAAGGAATCCAAGCCGTTACCTGTATTTTCGAACCAGACGAGACATTCTTTTACATCACCTGGGTTGACTAATATATCAGATATTGGAGAAATGGAAACGTTCTCGATTTGATTTACCACAGCCCTAACGCCTACTGAACATCCGCCTGCTCCTCCAGTCCCTTCTGGTGTGCCTGTGATTTGGATATATGCAGTATCGCCTGCAAGTGAATCTGTTGGTGCAGTTGCATAAAGAATGAATACCACGTCATTGCCAGGTTGTATGTTAATTGATTGAACAGAAAGAGAAACTGCCCAACCTGCCACATCACCTAAGGTAAGTGCAAGAACATAACCAACCGTCCCAAAATTATGGGCATGTATAGCAAACTCAATTGTGCTTCCAGGGTCAACGAATTTTTCCACTTCGTCTGGAATTAGAGTTATGTTGTAGTTTTTAATTATAAATGGACCCGAGACTGTATTGTTATCTAAGATGGTGTCATTAACGACGAGCATTATATAGTATGAGCCATCAGGAACTGAAAGAGTATTCCAAGATGCAGTGCCATCTGTTTGAGCACCTTCGATAAGTATCCAACCAGGCGCTGTGGAATTAGGTGCTGTGTTATAGTAAACAGATACCGAGAGAGTGCCTAGATTATCTGCATCCGGATCCATGGCTAACCAAGTAATAACAAGATTACCGTTATACTCGTTGTTTATTTGTGGAGATGTTAGCACAACCGAAGGTCTTGCATCAATTCTGAATCTTCTCCAAGAAGACCAAGAACCTACATTCCCTGCCTTATCGATATCGCACACACGCCAAGTATAGTTTCCAGGTTCGAGTGAGATATTCGATTCTGCATTATGAGTTGTAGAAGGTGTGCTATGTGTGATTTGCATTGTTAATATAGGCACTGAAGGATTTGAGTTAGAGTAAATTTCAATAATAGAACTTCCAATTCCAGAGTTCCCAGGGTCATCTTGGCTTGTCCATGAGAATACCGGCTTGGAGGTGCCTAAAGCACTTGTTATAACATAAGAAGGATTATCTTCTGGATAATTTAGGCTTGGAGATAGTGGCGAAAGCGTATCCACAAAAGTATTTGTATCGCCGTCAAGACCAGGGTAAATTTCAGAATTTGTGGCATTATCTACTGCGATGCACTGGAAATAATACCTATGCCCATCGAGTCCATAATAAATTGCAGAATTGTTTGTTACCCCTGCAGGGAACCAATCAACAAATGGTCCATCGTCAATTCTAACTTGCACATATATTCGATAGATGCCAGAACCTGGTGTAGGGTCTGAGGCATTCCAAGACACATATATCTCATGAGTGTTTGTGTACTGTGGGAGGGGATTTATAGATGAAGTGGGGAGAGAAGTATCAATCATGGTTGTAATAGAAGTTACATAGGCGCAGGTATTGTTTACGTTGTCTCTTGCTCTTGCTCTAAATGTGTAAGTATGCCCATTCCAGCCTGTGAAAGTGTCTGAAGTTTGCATTGTACCGCTCTTCCATGTAACCCATCCTGCGCCATTATCGTTGTATTCGACATCGTATCTTTGAACTTCGCACATATCTGAACCGCCTGCATTATCTGTTGCACTCCAGGAAACCGTAAATATCGAAGTTTTGTAATAGTTCTGCAATGTACCAAATGTCAGTGTTGGTGGTGTGGAATCTTTCACGCAAGGTAGAGATATTGACATAGAATTACCTGCATTGTTGTAGAAAACAATCTTTAATGAATTAGTGGTATGGCTTGGTTGTATTGTGTATGTCCCCATAAATGGAGAAGATGTATCTTCGAATGCAGTCCTATCAAATCCTGCTGAGAAACCTACTTTCCATGCGAGCGAATTGCTTGGATTTCCAAAGGTTGCAGTTATCGTAAAAGATTCTCCACTTGTAAGAGAAGTATAGAATAAAGTTGTTGCGTTTAGATAGATATGACTTGCAGATTCTGAAATCTGAATTGTACAACCAGTTGGTGGATTTGTATCCACAGTAATGGTAGCAGATACTGCTGTCGCTATGTTTCCGACGTTATCAATTAACCTACCATTACAAGTATGCGTTCCATCGGAGACTGAGGTATATGTTACTGTTGATGAGGAACCCCAAGATGACCAAGAACCTCCATCGAGTTGGTATGAATATCTATTTGTGGGCAAGCCACTTGATGCGTCGCTTCCGCCTGTAATCTGGAAGATTATGGTAGAGTCATCGTCGTAGCCAGTATTTGGTGCGATGTCATCGCCTCCGTTGCTGTCAGCATCTGCTACGGCAGCAATTGAGAAACCAGTAGGAGGAGTAGTATCTTTAGTGCATGTGATTGTTAATCTAACTGCGTTTCCTGAATGGCTGTATAGTGTTATAGTAAGTTGAGCGGTTGAATGCGTATTTATGACGCTGTAAATTCTAGAATATGTTGCAGGATTGTATATTGTTTGTGTAGAACCCTGGTCGAAACCTGCTGAATATACGACATACCATTCGCCAGATACACCAAGAGCATCAAAAGAGGCATTTAGATAAAATGGCTGAGGCGTAGCACCCATTTGAGCAGAATAGAAGAATACTTGTGTGCCAGCATTGTAGTAAAGATATGGCGAAGATGGAGATTCTTCTAAAGTATATGATGCTATTGGGTGGGCAGTATCTGAAACCAAGGTAGCACATAGGGGCAACGAAGCAACATTGCCTACATTATCGGTTACATTCACGTAACAGGTATAAGTTCCATCAGAGGCTACTGTGTATTGAACAGTTGAACTTGAGCCCCAAGATGACCAAGAACCTGTATTTAATTTATATGAGTAGCAGTTTGTAGGAAGACCAGAGGAAGTTTCGGTAATGGTTCCTGTAACTCTGAAATCAAGAGTATGGTCGTCGTCGTAACCAGTATCAGGGGCTACATCTATCCCACCATCGCTATCAGCATCTGGAATTGGCTCAATCGAATACCCTGATGGCGCAACTGTATCTTCTATACATGTTACGGTAACTCTGACTGCATTTCCTGCATGATTGTATAATATTGCATAGATTTGATTTGTAGAATGGGCACTTGTAACACCATAAACTCTAGAATATGGCGAAGAATCGTCTGAAAAAATTGTATTCTGATTAAATCCTATAGAAAAGTTAACTTTCCAAGCCAAAGAGACCCCTGGAGATGTAAATGTAGCCTGGAGTTCAAAATTCTGTGCAGAAGCACCCATCATGTCTGAATAATAAAATATACCAGTGCCCGAATTGTAAAATATATAAGGTGATGAGGGCGTCTCTACGATAGTAACACTGCCCGTAGGAGTGGTAGTATCAACGATTATTGTTGCGCTCTGATTCAGATAATTCCCAACGTTATCTGTAACATTGATTTCGCATGTGTAAGTTCCGTCAGTAACACCATCGGCTGAGGTATATGTCTTTGTAGTTGTAGAAGTCCACGATGACCAGGAACCTCCATTTAATCTATAAGAGATATAGTTTGTAGGCAAGCCCGAGAGTGCATCTGTGGGGAGTGCTGAGACCGTGAAAGATATAGTAGTATCGTCATCGTATCCAATATCGGGGTCTATATGGTCTCCGCCATGCGAATCTAAGTCTTGAACAGGGACGAATAAGAGCCCTGTTGGAGGGTTTAGGTCTTCGGTGCAAGTGATTGTAATGAGTAGAGAATTACCTGCATGGTTGAATAAGGTAACTGTAATTGAAGGTGTGGTATGAGATGCAAGGACGCCGTAGGTGCAGGTGTATGGAGATGTGCTGTCTGAGAAAACAGAACCTCTGTTAAAGCCTACTGAAAAATATACTTTCCATTCGTTTGAATTACCTGCGTTGGTAAATGTTGCTGTAACATCGAAGTTAGCGGCAGTAGTTCCCATCATATTCGAATAATATAAAGTTCCAGACAAGAAATAAAGATAAGGGGAAGATTCTGAAATCGAGTAGGTCCCTGCGGGTGCGTCTGTGTCTGAAATGATAGTTGCCGATTGGTAAGTTGCTAAAAAGTTGCCTACGTTGTCGATTATGCAAACTTCACATGTGTATATGCCATCTGCAGAGGCGCTATATGTATATATTGCCGAAGAAGTAGGACTTGACCAAGAGCCACCATTTATGCGGTAGGTATATGGATTTGAGGGTAAACCTGATTCTGTTTCTGTGATTGAACCGCTGATTTGGTATGACAAATCATGGTCATCGTCGTATCCTGCGTCGGGGGCTATGTCATTTCCACCATGCGAATCTGAATCTGCAACAACTACGAGAGAATAACCTGATGGGGGAGTGGTATCTTTTACGCATGTGATTGTAAAGGTTGCGGAATTGCCCGCATGGTTGTATATTATTATTGTTAGCAAGTTTGTTGAATGTGAAGAAGTTACACCATAAGTTCTTGTTTGGGAACTTGTAACATAGGTTTGAGCGCCGAGGTCAAAACCTGCAGAGAAAGAAATCTTCCAAGCCCCGGAGTTATCTCCATTAGTAATTGTTGAAGTTAAATCAAATGTGGCAGGAGTTCCACCCATGAGCGCGGAATAATAAAATGTTGTTGTACCCCCATTGTAATACAAATATGGCGATGATGGGTTTTCGACTAACGAAAATGTGCCCACTGGAACGTTTATATCTGAAATAATTACTGTTGAAGGTGGAGATGCAAGGAAGTTACCCACGTTATCGATTACTCGAACATATCCAGTATATGACCCATCAGAACCCACTGTAAATGTGTATGTAGATGCGCTTCCGTTAGCAGTCCAAGCGCCTGCTCCAAGCCTGAATGAATATCTGTCTGGAGGAAGACCTGATTCAGTTTCAGTTATCGAACCTGAACATGCGAAGGAGATGTCGTGGTCGTCATCGTACCCTGCATCGGGAGCGATGTCATTTCCACCATTTGAATCTGAATCCGCAACTGCCACAATGGAATAACCCGATGGAGGAGTGGTATCTTCTACGCAAGTCATTGTAAGAGATTGAGAATTCCCCGCACGGTCATAGATTACTACAACTAGCGAACCATCGGTATGAGTATCTAGAACTGCATATAATCTTTCGAATGGGCTTGCATCATCAAATATAGATGTTGTTTGGTTAAAGCCATTCATAAATTGTACCTTCCATTGAGGCGCAGCACCTGTAGAGGTAAAACTTGCGATGAATAAGAAAGGCTGAAGTGTTGTGCCCATCATATTCGAATAGTAGAATGTTGAAGTCCCTGAATTGTAGTAGATATAAGGAGATGCAGGGCTTTCAGTTACTGAAAAAGTCCCTGTGGGCTTATCTCTGTCGACAACTATGTTTGCAGAAATAGGCGTTGATAATACATTGCCTACATTATCTGTGATATTAAGATAGGCTGTATGTGTTCCATCTGTAGAAACTGTAAATGCTTGTGAAGTAGAGGAAGTCCAAGAGGTCCACGAGCCTGAATCAAGTTTGTATTTGTAACAATTTGTAGGAACTCCTGCTCCTGTATCAGAGATACTTCCACTAATGGAGAATGAAATTGAGGTGTCATCGTCGTATCCTACATCTGGGTTTATATCAGTCCCTGCATCAGAATCAGAATCTGCAACTGGAACTAAAGTAACACCTGCAGGAGGAGTGGTATCTTCTGTGCATGTTACTGTTAGAGTTAGTTGATTTCCAACGTTATCGTAAACTGATATTGTGATTGTGCAACTTGAATGTGCAGCCTCAATGCCATAATACTGAATGTAGGGTGAGGAATAATATGAAACTGGCGAAGAAACATTAAATGCAGCAGAAAAAACGACATGGGAAACGCCAGAACCGCCATCAGATGGGTTTGCCTCTATGGTAAATGTTTCTTGTGCGCTCATAAGGTTTGAGAAATAAATAGTAGTTCCTGTTCCGGGATAATGAATATGGGCTTCAGATTCTGAAATGGTTAAAGTTGCAGTAGGAGCGTTTGTATCTGCAGTTATGGTAGACGAAATAATATCTGCAGAAGGAACGGTTCCTTCAGGGGTTGTTGTCGAAGATACGCCTCCCGTTGCTATTCTGACGTTGAACTGGTCGCCATTTGAGATTGTGCCGCTTGTCCTTATGATTATGTAGAAATTAGAATTTGATGGAGGTGTGGAAGGGAGTGCAATAGGTGTATTTAGGGTAAGATTAACTGCCCAAGGACCTGAACCTATGAAACCCGTGTTAGAACATGCTACGAAGGTATCTTCGTTTTTTTGAAACCCATTTGTTGTGCCATCTTCTTGCCATAACTGCACACCACTACTTTGGTCAGAGGATAGCGCCGCAAGGTCTGAGGTTGAAAAACCAGAAACAGAAGTTAAAGTAACATTAACAGATACAAGACTGCCTGCTGCATCGTCTGAGATAATCAGCCCGATAGTGCAATTCTCATTAGATGATGCCTTGATGTAAGAGGGGGCTAAATCACTTCCAGTAACAGTAGTTGCACCATTTGCGTTCTCAGTTAATACTATAAAAAGGATTGCTATGCTTGTAAAAAACAAAACGGTACCTATCAACCTTACCCAACTTTCCACACCTATGCGCCCCAACATAAGCTACCCCCATATATAGGCTTGGTTATGAACATATAGAGATTACCGACTTATAAACCTTGCCTAGATGTAACATACAACATATCATGAATATAATATATCAATATCATAAAGATAAAGAGGTACATATCGTGGCATCCATCTATATTATTGAATTCATCTGTTAAATTTTGTCTTTATATTTTGTCTGCGAATTGTTTTTCTTATTTTCCATATATTATTTTTCAATTATTATTTTTCAATTCGAGGAACTGTTATACTTCCATTCAACAGGATAAGCAATTTTGCATCGTTCCCTTTATCTTTGATAGCGTTATCGACCGCTTGTTGAATACTCTTATAGGGTATCATGAAAACGCTTTTCAGGACCTCATCTTTTAAGTCTGTTACTGCGAAGATTTTTGCCCAAAGTGCAATCTCTGCAATCTTTGCTGCCTTATGATGTCCAAGGCGGTATTCGCACCTGATTTTTTCAAAGACCTCTTTAGGATTTTTAGATTGTGAGAGGAGTTTTACAAATCCTTCTTCACCAATACCCATTCTGCATTTTGATACTAGAATAAGTATTCCGTTCTCTTTCAACGCAAGTTTGCCGTTATCTAGAGCCTTTTGCGATTGGTATAGGTCAATATCCATTGGGTATGGGGCGACGCTGATAACAATATCTGCTTTTTCCTTGATTTTAACAGAAAAAACTTCGTTTGCATATTTTACGGCATCGTAGAATGATGAAAAAATATCACCTGCGGTTACCGCATATATGTTATGATTTTTATCAAGAACTGTCATTATGCTGAAAATAGGTTTGGAGTCGGTTTTGGAGATTGTCTTTTTCTTTATATCAAATGTTGAGTTCGAGTTTGAAAAATCGGATATTATTCTTACGGTGTCTTCCATATCTTCATGAACAGGATTGGCTTGGAGTGCAAGAGGCTGAGCATGAATATCGAGAGCATATTTGTGGTTCTGTTCTATGGTAGTAAACCCTGATATTCCAGGCAGAAATCCTTTCCTTCCACCTGTGTATCCTGCAAAATAGTGTGGTTCAACAGAGCCTATGACGACGATTTTATCTGCTTCTAGAGCCATTTTATTTATATAAATATCAGTTCCGAACTTCGTTTTTCCGAGATAAGCAAGTTGCGAATGGTCTTTAGAATCGTGTGCAAATACTTTATCCTTGATTTCATCGTATAAATTTCCAAAAATCTGGTAGTATTCTTCTTTAGTAGGTGGGCGATGCATCCCTGTTGCTACTATGAACTTATGAGGCACTTTGTTAATTATTTCGTATATGACCTCGAGTATTTTTGCAGTTGGTGTAGGGCGTGTGGCATCGTTTACTATGATAAGCAAATTTTTCGAATCTTTGACAAAATCGGCGAGGCTTGGATAGTTTGATGGTGCCTCTACTGCTCTTTCTATGGTTAAATATGTGTCTTTGCATATTACCTCGTTCGGTTCGACTATCTGCAAAAGATGTCTATCATCGATTGTAAATTCGATTTTATCTGTGCCATAAGGGAGTTCTATCTTCATGTTCTCAAATTCAAGTAAATTGTATGCAAATATATTAATTGTATGCAAATTATCAAATGTCTGATATTGACCTGCGTGCATAATTCGTGCATAATTTTTTATAAAATTTGTGCCTGTTCCTACCGCGAAAATTTATATTGCCAAAAGTATATTACGGTTTCAGGCTTCGCTATGATGAAAAGAATTAAAGTAATTAATGAGCCAACCGAATTAGTTCCCATGTTACGCGCGGTATCTACTAAAGTAAGAAGAGATGTATTTACTATGGTTTCTCAAGACTGGTGTACGCTTAAAATGATTGAAGAAAAATTTGGAGAGGAAGGGAAGGAAGCTTTAAGACTTTTTGAGAAGATGAAACTTGTAGAAACAAGATGGCAATCGAAAGAGGGGTCCACGCAGCCTGAAAAGGCATTCCATTCGTATTATATGTCTTTTCATATAAACGCATCTTGTCCCGTAACAGAGATCTCAGATGTGCTTTCTGTGGCAGTCATGCCTGATAACGAATATGAAAAATGGGAAAAGAAGATAGTAAGTTTGGTTGGTAACGATGGTAAATTTGCAGGCGATGTTGCAGAACAACTTGGTATTACTACAGTCATGCTGAAAAGTTTAGTTAAAAGAAGTGGGAAACTTGAATTTAGAGGACATAGAGTGGAAAAGCTGAAGGAATGAATGATGGGGTTGCGATGATTGATGTCCTCAGGCTTGGCCACCGAATTTCTAGAGATAAGAGAATAACAACACATGTCTGTTTGGTGGCTAGAGCTTACGGCGCTCAGCACATAACTATAATATCTGATGAAGTCGATTTGAATATTCTCCATACTGTTGAAAATGTTGTAAAAAGATGGGGCGGCGATTTTAAAATCGATTTTGATACAAATTGGAAAAAGGTTATATCGAATTGGAGAAAGAAGAATCCTGAGGGAAAGGTTGTTCATTTGACGATGTACGGCGAACATATTGGAGAGGCGCTTCAAAAGGTGCCTAAAGATAATGTCCTTATTGTGATAGGAGCCGAAAAAGTGCCTTCAGAGATATATCAGATTGCAGATTATAACATTGCAGTAGGTAACCAACCACATTCAGAAGTTGCCGCTCTTGCTACTTTCCTTGACAGGCTTCTTGAAGGAAAAGGGATTGAGCGAAAGTTTAACGGCAAACTTGAAATAATTCCATGTGAAAGGGGAAAAAATGTAATCGATAGAAGTGGTAGAACGACGAACAAACTAAAAACAAGAAGAATAAAAGACGATGAGGAATAATATGGCTTGGATTCCAAAATATGAAGAATGCATCAGAATCCTTAAAGAAGTGGGCTGTTCTGATAATGTAATAGAGCATTGTAAGGCTGTTCGCACGCTTGCTTTACAAATTGCAAAATTAGCAAATGCAGATATCTCAATCGTAGATGCAGGTGCTATGCTGCATGATATCGGCAGGTCAAAAACGCATGGGATTATGCATGCAGTCGAAGGCGCAAAGATTGCGCAACAACTTGGACTAGATGCAAGATTAGTAAAAATAATAGAAAGGCACATTGCAGCAGGAATATCTGAAGAAGAGGCAAAAAGAGCAGGTCTTCCACCAAAAAGATATATGCCTAAAACGCTAGAAGAGAAAATAGTTGCGCACGCAGATAACCTAATTGATTCTAATAAAAAAATCGCAGTATCAGAAACTGTCTCAAGTCTTATCTCGAAGGGGTATCCGGAATCTGCAAAAAGAGTGCTAAAACTTCATAAAGAGTTGTCTCAGATTTGCGGGATTGATTTGGATAAAATACCATTTGGAAAAAATGGTGAGTGAATTTTTAGTGAATTATTCTTTAAATTATTTTTTAATGAATTATTTATTTATGGGTTTATTTATGGGATTTGAGCAGAATGGGCATATATCCCAATCAGGTTGTAATTCGTTGCCACAATTTGAACAAACCACAAATTTTGTTTCAATCTGTGTAGAGAGCGATTGGGCAGGTGAGGATTTGGATTTAATTTCAGGTTGAGTTTGTCCGGAAATGCTTTTTACATTTGTATTGCAGTAAGGGCACTTTTGCCAATTTGACATTATTTTCATTCCGCATACTTTACATCTGCTTCCTTGTTCTATAGAGAGTTGCGAGAGTTGCATGCTTTCTTTCTTCTCAAATTCTGATAGCGCAGTCTCGAACTTTTCAAAATATATTCTTGCCTTTTCAGAGTTACCAGACTGGATAAATGATTTAATAAGAAGGAGTTGGCTCTTCAGTTCTTTAGTATCTTTACCTTTTGTATCAAGTTCGTTTAGTCTAATCTGATATTTCAGAAGTTGGTCGCTTAGTTCACGGGTATCTTTTGTAATTGCAGTTAGTTCAGAAATAATTGTTTTTACCTCTTCAAATTTTGCCATCTTAAACGCGGTTCTTGCTCGTTCTACAAGTTCGTCAGCATGTTTGTTCTCAATACCCGTTCCTTTAGCACTTGCAATTAACCTTTCTGCAGATAGCATTAGGTCTGTAACTTCGCATTTAGGACAGAGAGTACTTCCGTCAAAAACTTCTTCTCCACAAGATGAACATACTGCGCTTTCAAGTGGTTTAATATTTGTCGATTTGGGCTGTTTGCTTTTTTCTTCAAGTCCGAGTTCGATTGGTCTAATCATCTCAATATTGTTCTGAGGTTCGGGCAGGTATTCTTTCTTTTCTGTTTTTATGCTCTCGATTGGCATGTTTTGGCTTGGCTGAACAACATTCAAGTTTTGTGCTTGTATCAATTCTCTCTCCTTTGTTTGCTCCTTTGATTGCAGATTTAGATTCTGAGTTTCTTCCCTCAATGCAGATGGACCCTCTTTAGAATAATTTGCAGGCATTTTTGTTATGTACTTTCTTGATGAAGAAACACTCTTAGGTTTCAATACTGGCGTAGGCATGCTCTTTGTTGTTTCTGGAGGGTATTCTTTTCCCGATATATTTCCAGGTATATTTTCACTTGGCGAAGTAATCATGCTCTCTTTGTTTATATCCGAACTTATATTCGAATTTGCAAATTCTTTTGCAAAAATAGGTGTTTCTCTCTCATGTTCTCCGAATTTCATAGACTCCACTAAAGGTTGGCTAACTAATGGCTGAGTATCATCTTTTTGAGGAGAGTAGTAGTGCTCTTTGAGAGTGGGCTCTTTCTGAGGTAAATTGTTTGATGGTAATCGATTAGGGAGAGCATAGGGACCGTATAATGTTTCGCGCTCTCTTTCTGCACGTCTTCTTATAATTATAGCACCTGCAATAACAATTCCCAAAAGGATTATTATAACTAAAATCCATAGAAAAGTAAAGTCCTTTGTTTCAGGCTGAATTATAATCTTTATCTGCACTCTACCGTTCTTTATTGTTATATCCGAAGATGGGTTTATCTCTACAATAATAACATACTCTCCATCTTTTTCTGGTGCCCAATAGAAATCGATTTTTGCACTCTCGTTTTTGTGCAAGGACATCTGTTTATCTTCGTAATTTTCTCCATTTACGCTCATTCTTAACGCAAAAGGTGCAGAATCATAAGGCGCCCCATTAGACACTCTAACAGAGATTATATTTTCGCTATTCACTTTCTTTTCACCAGATGATTCTATTCCGAGAAGAGAAATTTCTGCTTTTGGCTTGTCTTTGATAAGGATAGTAACTGTTGCAGTTGCGCTACCACCTTTATTATCTCTTGCCAGAAGAGTTATAGTTTTTTCGCCTGGTTGAAGTGTAGAAATTCGTAAGGTCGTGCCGGAGCCTAGTTCTAAATCTCCAAGCCGCCATGTAAGATATACTTGGTCTCCATCAGGGTCATACGATTGGCTACCATCAAAAAAGATTTCCTCACCATATTCAAATTGCGCGCCAGAAGATGGTGTGGTTATTATAGGTATTGGTTTGTTATTTTTATCTGTGATTGTTACGCTCCAGGTTCTATAGACATAATTCCCTTTTCCATCAAAGATATAAGCGGATACGTTGTAAAAACCAGCGGAGGTAGAATTTGTTACGAAAACGTAATTAGAGCCTGGGCTATTCGATTTTCCATATACAAGAATCCCATTCACATACCATTGATGAGACAAACCATCGCCGTCAGAATCCGCACCTACTATTGAAAAGTTAATCTGTGAACCTTCTTCTGCGCTCAGGGTATTTTCTGCAGGGAACCATTGAGTAAGGCTTGGGGGCGAATTCATAATCTTTGTATTAACTGAGAATCTATGGGTCCCTGAAATGCAACTACCATAAGTTTTACCATCGTAAGGAACAACACGCCAATTATACGTAACTCCTGAAATTAATCCAGTTGCGTAGTATATAGGACTCGAAATACCTCTTGCTACTAACTTTGATGCGTCGAGAGTATCAAGATAGACGTCGTAGGTAAGGGTATCTCCATCGGGGTCAGAGCCACTCCATGATAGCAGGGTCGAAGTTGTAGTTACTATTGTGTTATTCTCTGGAAACGCGAGCGATGCAGTTGGCGGATTATTTGATTGTGTGTTTAGTATTGAGAAAACGGCATCTGATTCGTCCATGCCTATAATTCCATTTTCACTTGCAACCACTCTGATTTTGTATGTATTTCCATTGGGATATTTTGTTGTATCGAGTGTAAATCTACCGTCGTTTTGTTCATTAGCAGAAATTAAATTCCATAATACACCATCAGAAGTATAATACAAAGAGATTAAGATTGTAGAGCCTGTAACATGAGGTCGTGCAGTCCATGTGATTTCGTTCGTTCCGCCCCATGTTTCGCCGCCATTTGGAGTATTTACACGCACCGTAGGACCATTAGGTGAAAGTCGCACATCAAGATTTGCAGTAACCTCATCTGACCAAGTTCCGGAACCCGAATTGTCTTTTACAGAGAAGAAAATAGTATGGTTGCCAAGAGAGAGAGTGTTTAGCGTAAGAGTAGGCGAATTACCAAGGTATCCATCTATACTTGATTTCCAGCAGTAGTCTATATAAGTTCCGCTTCCGCCTTCGGCATGTCCTGTTAAGGTAACAGTCTCGCCCTGGATAGCCGGGCTTGGTGTGATTGAATCAATCTGTGCAGTAAGTGGAGTTTGCGCAGATACTGCAAGTTGAACTATTGTAGAATGTGTTTTACCACCGCCTGTGCCTGTAATTGTTATGGTCGAAGTTCCTGGAGGCGTTGTGGGGCTTGTCTGAACCGTCATGGTAGAGGTAGTTCCGGGATAAATCGAAAGCGGATTGAAAGATATGGGCAAAGAAGTGCCTGATGCAGATAAAAGGACTACTGAGGAGAAACTTCCGATACCAGTAACGCTTACAGAGTAAGTTGCTTGCATGCCTGCTGAAATACTCCTTATTTCAGGCGAAGCCGAGATTGAAAAATCTGAGATTGAAACTACCGTAACCGAAACGACTTTTGTTCTTATCTGTCCATTTCTTTCTGCTTTTATTGTAACCTCATAACTCCCTATAGGTGTGCCTGAAGTCGAAGATACCGTTAATACGGATTCGCTCCCGATATCCACAATTCCAGGATTGAAAGAGAAACTTAATGTGGGCTGAATAGAAGTTGCTGATAGAACTACCGCATCGCCAGCGCCTGATACTGATACTGTAAATTGAGCATTCCCCCCTGGATTGATCTCGCATGAGTCTGGCTCTACTGATATTTGAAAATCAGGCATTACCTTAACTTCGATATGCGTTTCGTGAGTTATTGCGCCTCTTGTTCCGACGATATTCACAAGATAAGTTCCCTGTGGCGTTGAGGCACCTACAGAGATTGTAATAGTGGTTGAACTTCCTGGAATTACAGATGGAGACCCAATAGATGCTGTAATTGTAGGTTCAGGGCATGATGCAGATAGCGAGACCGCGCCTCCAGTACCCGATACAAAAATAGTCGAGCCGTCAGAACTACCTGGTGAAATCGAGAGTGAATATGGATTTGCAGAAATCATAAAATCGGTAGTTACATCGAGTTGTCCGTTTACTGTTTTAACCATCCAGGAACGTGTTGCTGTAACTGTGAAATAATAAGAGCCTGCGGTGAGCGTGCCGGGTGTATTAACTGTAAATGTCGAAGAAGAGCCTGGCACGACTGGATTCGGCGAAAAAGTTCCATACGGACCATTTGGTGAAAATGAATAAGAGAGCGAAACTGCCGGACCATCTCCTAGAACATTTATTGTATAAGAAGTCGAACCTCCTGGAATAACTGTCTGGATTGTTGGGATAATCTGTAATGAGAAATTAGTTATCATAAGCGTGATATTGATTGATTTTGAAATACCACCTGATGCGCCTGTTATTGTAATGTTGTAAGTGCCGAGTGTGGCTTGGGGACTTATTGAAAAATAAGCAGTTACTGAGGAGGGTACCGAGGCAGGATTTGAGGAAAAGGTAATATCTACGCCTGGAGGTGCGCCAGTTGCTGTTAGAAATATAGGAGAAGAAAAACCATATGTGGGTGTTATTGACAAAGTAGTTATATTCAAACCACCTGGCATATTTGTAAATGAAGTATTCGAAGATACGATATCAAAAGCAGGTATGGAGGCAAGTATGGAATAAGAACCTGTAACTGCATAGTCTTGCACAACAACGATTGCATAATAGCCCGAATGTTCGGGCGTGTATAGGATTGGAATATCATCCGTGCCATGCGAGAGATTACTTGCTAATGAACCTGAGGAACTGAAAAGATAAGTAGAGTATTTTGCGGTCGAAGGTTCTGAAGGTATGCTTATGTTATACTCCAAGCCTGCATGCATATATATCTGATAAACATCGAATAGGTTGGTTTGGTTCCAATAAGTATAATAAGTAATGTTAGTTTGAAGAGTTCTTGCGGAATCTGCTTCAATTCTGTAATTTTTTCCATGTTCAATCCAATCTGTTAGGATTGCATATTGTTTTTCGTCGTAAGATGCGCTTGTTCTATCTACAATTGCAAGGGAGAATTTTCCAGTGGGCTCATAAGAACTGGCTTGGAGGTTCTGCAATGCTACATCTGAGTATAAGTCAAGTTGGAGGGATTCACTTATATCAGGCTTGAAACCGACTGCAGTAAAGGAATATGCAGGGGCATTGTATTCAAACAGAGCAGGGTCTTTATATTCGTCGTTAGAAAATTTCTTTTGCACAGAGAGGTTATTTTCAAGAAAATTTACATTTGCGGTTTTGACAAGTAAGGTATAATCGCCTGCAACATTGTTTTCATTAACTATAACAACACAATGCCAACCACTCCATCGTGGTGTAAAAAACATAGGGCTATTTTGGTCGCCTGAGGCGCCATAACCATTCGGGTCTGAAAGTTCGCCGAAGGTCGGAAAGATATAAGTTTTGTAGGAAGCGCCCGGGGGAGTAATTGGGAGAGAAATGTTATAGGTAACTCCTTTTGAGAGATAAAATTCGCAGGTATCTATGATTTCTCCTGAATGCATTTTTTTTGAATAGGTGGTATTTGTATAATCTTTGTATTTGTAATTTTGATAGTCTTCGTGAGATGAGTTTTCGCATGACCAGCCGTCAACTTCAATCATGTAGTTATTTGGAAAACTACCCGAGACGTAACTTACATTTGCGTATAACGTCGGATTAACATAATATGAAACCGCATCTATCACGATTAAATCTACCAAGCCTGCACCTCTATCAGAAGTATTCAACCACCCTGAGAAGGAGTTTGTATTAGGGTCAAAGTCTGTGTATAGTTCTAAATCCAAGTTCTGGCCCGAGAGAGGTTTTATTGCAATTGCAGAAAAGTAATAGTCAGGGACAGTAAAACAAAATGCCTGAACTGACGATGGAGAAGAGATTGTACCATAATAAAGCATATCGTGTTTTAGGTAATTGGCAGGTGCTCTTGTTGTTGCCTGTGTGTAGGGAAAAAATAATGAAAGAAGAAAAAGCAAACTAACTAATGCTGTATAACCAGCCTTTACGGCGAATTTGCTAAATCTTATATATAGAAACTTTTCAATTAAGCGAACAAGATGGCTGGACATCATGCTGACAGGTAACCATATTCTTTCGTGCGTATAAAGATTTTGTTAATAACTCAATCTTTTTCCATCCTAATTTTTTCTATCCTTTTGGTGAAATCAAAATCACGTGTTAAATCTAAATGTAATATTTTCTGTCCCTCTAAAGAAGAAGCAATATAAAAAATAATATAAATGAAAAAGGGTATAATAGAGTGGATAAGGTGGAAGTGAATAGAAGTATAGAAGGAGATAAAGTGTGTTAAAGAAGTTTAGAATCGCTGGGAGATTGTGTTTAATAGGGGAGATGTATGCATAATAAAAAAGAAAAAAGAGTTTGCAAAATATTTAGAATACTTACCATTTTCTTAGTTGTCATATTCGTATCTACCTGTTTGTTAGATTCTTTGAAAGTGAATGGAATATATGATAAAGATAATTTTAAATGTGAGGAAAATGCGGTAAGAATAAGTAGCATATCGCAAGAGTATAACCTAAGGGGGGATGAGCGAAGTAACGATTCGGAAATGAATGGTGAAACAACCCCTTCTTTAGGAGCGGAAGAGAAAATAACTACAGATGAAGAAATGGAATATTTGCCGCATTCAGGAGGAACTAGAGAGCGTGCGATTGCAAATTGGACCTTCATGACATATATGGCAGGAGATTCTGACCTTTGGGAAGAGGCTTATGACGACATAAACGAAATGGAAGATGTAGGCTCTACAGATGATTTGAATATAATAGTCCTTTTTGACGCAGATGGTGGACATAATACCAAGCCGAACGATTCCAACTTGTATAGAGTTACATACGATAAATATCTGCCACTTGCGCCTGATTGGTATGATAGGACCGCGCCAAAATCGCCTATTGTGGATACCTTGGGAGAAGTGGTGCCTTTATATCCGAATAATGAAGTGGATATGAGCAATCCAGAAACTTTGATTAAATTCATAAACTTTACAGTAACGCATTATCCTGCGAAACACTATTTTCTTGATTTGTGGGACCATGGAGATGGGTTGCAGACATGCAGAGATTATGGACAGTATCTAACAATTAGCGAACTTGATTATGCTTTGAATGAGTCCTTAAAAAATGTGGGCTTGGATAAGTTCGATGTAATTGCGTTCGATTCGTGTTTGATGGGAAGGGTTGAGATTGCATATCAGATGATAAATTATGCAGATATAGTGATATTTTCTGAAAAGAACAATCCGAGCGATGGAATGCCTTACGATGAGATTCTTGCTGCGCTTAAGGAAAATACAAGCATGAGCAAAGAAAACCTTTCGAAAATAGTGGTAAAAGAGTTTCAAGAATCGTATGTAAATGTATGCGATAAGTCAGTAACTTTTTCTGCAATTAATACATCATATTTGCCACAACTTGCAGATTGTATTGATAGATTAGCAGAACATCTTATTTCTCTCCTTCCACATTTTAAAACCGAGATTGCGTATGCGTATAATAGCGTAGAAACATACGAAGGGAAACGTTTTGCAGACTTGTATCACTTTGCAGAACTTTTGTCTAACTCTGCGTCGTCAACAAAGACAAGGACGCTTGTGCGTGAAGTTATGGCTTGGGTTAATTGTTCAGTGATTTTAGAGAAACATTGGACGAACATATATTCGAACGACCCTGCGGATAATGCACATGGTATGACTATATTTCTACCAAGTTGGATATATGCAATGAATGGCGAATATCTTAACATGCAATTCTGTAAAGATACCAAATGGAATGAGTTTGTGAATGAGTATTGTAGTGGTGTACATGATTGTAAATTTAACACGAGTGTGATAACTAACGATACAGATAATAATGAGCATGTAGAGAGCGCGGAGATACATTACTTGATAAATGGAAGCGACGGGAATGGGGGATATAGGGTATATTACGAGATATTCAAAGATGGAAATTTTATATACTCGGGTATTGAGCAAGTCGATAAATTAACGAATGAAGGTACGATTGTATATTCTGCAATTGATTTTGGGAACTATACTTTTGCGCTCTTTCTCGAAGAATATAATTTGTCTAAAGGTGAGTATAGAAT
>Ga0207433_10005405_pt1 | contig 22861 bp, 21 predicted proteins | sample YelNatPaOPGAMG01_FD_187559 | JGI IMG/M metagenome (GOLD analysis project Ga0207433, IMG submission 187559) | Hot spring thermophilic microbial communities from Obsidian Pool, Yellowstone National Park, USA - OP-RAMG-01 (SPAdes) (version 3) | ecosystem: Environmental > Aquatic > Thermal springs... | reverse complement strand
CCATTATCACATGCTTGAGGCCATGAAGCGGTATTTCAAGGTATCCTTCAACCCTGAAGCTCCGGAAAGGGAAGTTATGCTTGTCAGGATCCAGAGATAATCTACTAATGTAGAAGTCCCGATCTGCTCTTTCAAACTCACATTATCCAACTCTTTGAGGATCAAGGTTAAGCTATTTATTGTCGATAACTTTAAATAATTTCGATTGAAGCGCTGGTGAGGGGAAGGGAACGAGAGCGCTTCCCATCATCTTCCTCATTTCCTCTATATGACGCTTGGAAGGGATGGAGACCTCTACTGGATATACAGGGAGAGATCGGGGTTCGATGATCCGGATCAGTGGGGATATCTGGAGATCTCCCGTCTGACACAATCAGACATAAAAAGAGGGACTGAAGGAAAAGTTCTCTGGTCCAAGTACTTTGAAGACAGGGGTGTTTATGGCTGGATTCCCGGCAGAAAGTTCTTTGGCGTGAGCCTGACAGGCGACCTGTTCTTCACAGTGCTATTCAGGTTCGACAACGGTACATGGAAGGAGAACCTTCTCTGGCTGGATGCAAAAACAGGTACAGTTAAAGCCCTTCTGACGACCGAGAGATCTGAGTACTACAGCTTCGTAATAGATCCTCAGGGGAACCTTTACGTCTCGCTTTGGTCTTCTGGCTCCATAATCCGGATCAACAGGGGATAAAAAGTAGAATGACAGTTTCAATATCTCTCTAAGCTTGTTGATGCAATGAGCGCCCGATCTGAGACTTTTGGAGCAGGAAGAGGATAATGCTCCTTGAGATAGAGCTTGCAGAGGAGGAAGAGCGCTTTATGGCGGTTGAGATCAAAGGAGAAGAATGAAAATAGATGAGATTATCTAAAAAAGAGATTCTGGTATTTGCAGGAGGAAGACTTTTTCTACATTGAAGCCCAACTCAAATCTTAAACAGACACAGGATTATTGCAGAAACCCTATGCTTGTTAAGCCCTGAGGTCAACAGCTTAAAATTCTGTTTATCCAACAGAATTTCAGTAAATTTACTATCTTTGTGATTTTTCATTCTTTATTTAATAAGCTTTTATTTGGCATTTTCATTGCCTTCTCATTTCAACTGCATAGACGCTTAGCGTCCTCCCCCTGTACAGAGCTTCGCATCTTATTGTGTTGTTGAACTCCTCCAGCTGTTCAGAGAGGTTCATTGTTGTTACCACAAGAACCCTTGACAGATTTTTTGAGATGGCATAGCTTACTGCCGTAATTAACGTCGGGTTCTGGTCCACAACTGTGATGTTCACCGGATTCCTGATGTACAGGTGGAGCTGCGGGTAGAGATACAGCCCGACAAGAACAACATCCTTATTGATAATTTCCGCTGCATTCTTTATATCTGTAATATTTGTTATCATGGGCTCCATCTTCCATGGATATCCCTCTGCCGGAGCTATGGATGCAGCTGGCCATTCAAAGTGAGAAAAGCCGTATTCAGTAAAGGGATATGCAAGCCGAGAACTATAACAACAAGTGTTGCCAGAGCAAGGAAATTTCTGCTCAACCTCGCCAGGCCTGCAACAGTGTACGGCGTTATCAAGTTGACATTCTCCACGGCTAAAGCCGGGAGATTCCCGGTTTGTCAGCCTGAGGCTTCATCCTACCGAGTTCAGGGCTGTGTCAAGACCAGGGCATAACGCCCTATCAGCCCCTGCTATGGGCATGTAGCCCATAGCCCGCTTGAGCATGTTCATCGCCCCATTGTAGTCTGCATTGCATTGGTAGTTGCAGTTTGGGCATTTGAAGAGGCTTCCGACTCGAAGCCCCCTATGCCCGCATCTATGGCATGTTTTCGATGTGTTTCTCTCGCTTATCTTGATCACCTTTATCCCAAGCCATCTGGCTTTATATTCTATAAAATAGCTCAGCTTATAATATGGGAATCCGTTGTTCAGTTTTCTTTTGAATTTTCTTCCTTTGCCGTTCTTTCTTATGCCTTTGAGATTTCCCAAGACAATAATTGAGCCGTTCTCTAAAGCTTCATTGACTATGGCTCTACTAATCTTATGAAGTATGTCCTCTGTTACCCGCCTCTCCTTATATCCAATCTTCTTTATTGTTTTGTATGCTTTCTTTAAAGCTAATGTTCTCCTGAGCCAGAAGTAGTGTCCCTTAGCCCTTCTAAGCTCTTTACCATAGAATTTTGGTTTCGGATTGTTGGAATTGACTGTTGTTGCAACCCATCTTATGCCTAAGTCAACGGCTAAAATGGACTTAGGATCCTTCTCTTCAACCTCTTTCTCTACAGTTATGTAGACGAACCACTCACCATTTCGCCTTAAAATTTTAGCCTCTCTGCAGACCATATCTTCAGTTATTGGCTCATGCGTCTTAATTGGAACGTTTATCCCGCCTTTAACCCCATATATAGGAATTTTAAGCCAATATGGTGTTAGCTTTGTATCAGCCCTATAAACATCTCTTCTTAGGATCATCGGATATTCTTTGTTCGGCTTAAGTTTCCCCTTCAACCTTCTAAGAAGTCTCTCCGCCTGTTGTCTCGTAGCTGAGTAAAGAGGTACCGTTCTATCGCCGTGAAGGTAGCGTTGAAAGTTCTCATATTCTCGTTTAAGAAGTTCCTACTTGCCCTTGCGAAGCTCAAGGATCTTAGCCTTAATGGTTTTCCTAACCTTCATGGGCGACTCGCCCAACACAACTATCATGGGCTGATATTTAAACTTTTTCCATTCATCCCAGAGCCAAAGCTCTAGGCTTTCTGGGCTCCCATTTCGTAATGATGTTTAAAATTTAATTGTGAATAATATTATTATAGTCCATTGCGAGGTGGTATGAGTGCCCTTGAACACGTGGCTAGGCTTCATAGTGCTGATATACCTAATAGTAGCCCTGATATTGAGGAGCAGAAGACCCTGGGTTCCCGTATGGTGCATCATGGCGTTTGCCTCATTCATGGTAATATTATTTGGCCTGCTTAACTCAGGTAAGCAGCATCGTGAACCATCTGTGCTGCTCCACTGGAGCTATCACGCTAAGCGCAGGCAGCAAAAATGCTGTTAAAAGCACTGCTATGGAGAGCTTGGGCCTCCAGTCCATGAATTTCCATATCGGGATTACCGCAAGAGCAGGTGACAGGAGGAGAATGCAGGTTATTGTATATCTCAGCGTTGATTCCGGATGGTACTCTGCAGTGCCGGCGACATAAATCCCCGATTGGGTTACTGCCATCACGGGCCTCTGGGGAAAGCCCACGTACCATAACAATGCCAGAAGCGATAAAGCAGCAGAAAGCAAGAACATAAATTTCCTTAATATGCCTTTCCTTTCATTTAACATCTCTGCTATTGAGAGAAAAAGCGCAATTACAGCTGAGAGCTCATAGGATAGTGGGGCAATGGCCAGTGTAATTGCCCTGTGCAGAGGTTTTGCCTCACAGAGGTATGCAAGAAGAACAATTATTCCAAGAACATGCCTGTGCCACTGCTGGCTTTGCCCGAGTATGTATGGATTGAAGACTGTCAGCAGCGAGGATGCAAGCGCAACCCACCTTGAGTTTGAGAGCTTGTAGGCTATGGAAGCTGTCAACATTGACATTACTCCCGTGGCAACAGGCGGATATATTTTGAAGAAGATCCATGGATCGATGCCTCCCAGCACCAGAAGGCCTGAAATCCAGGTAAGAAGCGGTGGAAGGTTTCTCCATCCGCCCAACCATATATAGGTTGTTAAAACTTTCGGCTGATATGAGAAATCTCTAGCTACAGATATGTACTCAAGCGTGTCCCAGCCTATCGGATTCTGATATTTTAATTCCGGGTAAAGCCTCGTAACAAAGCCTATGAAAAAGGATAAAAGTGTAAGATTGATGCTCTTTCCATGTACCAGCGAGTAGAGTGTGGGGGATCTGTGGAACACATCGTGTCCCTTGTACAATGTGCTTATGGCTGTTGATGCCAGCACCATGAAGGATCCAAAGATGGATATGGAAACTAGTCTGTAGGATGTGTCATCCACTATGGAGCCCCCGATGGGCTGTGTATAGAAGCTGGTCTCAAGAAGGCTGTAGATTGTCGAGGAAATTCTGGCAAAAAGGACAATTCCTGTGCCTGCAATTGTGAGCAGAAGGGTTGAGAGAAGAGGAGTTTTCCTCCAGAATAATGAGAGATCCAGAAGTCCTGCAGCAATAGAGCCAATTGAGAGAAGCCAGAAGGAGATATCAATAAGCCAGGCAGCGGAGGTAGAATGATAGCAGAGGTTTGCAATATTAAAAACTAATAAAAAGATTGCTATGGAAAGCGCTACTATTATAACTCTAAACCTTGAGAAAAGTATAATCATATTCCTTGACACATGACATCCCCAACCTATCCCCTGTCACCGCCAGCGAACCTGTCACATCCCTTAAGGTTCTATATATCTGAGGTAGGGAAAGGCATATGCATGTGTATACATGCCTTGAACTAAATGCTATACTGCTGCTATGGCTGTTCCTCAAAGGGGGTATCAGTAAAGGTTCTTGGAATAGATAAACGGGACGATGCTGACTACGTTCGATACCCAACCTGGAAGGGTCCTACACTTGCAGAGGTATGATTGTTTTCAATATCAGTTTAACTTTTAAGTTGTTCATGTAGTATTTGTTTTACTATTTTTTGATTATATAGTCTATTATTTTGAATTATTCTCTCTAAATCTCTCCTCACATTGTTTTTCTCGTCAATCAATTTGCGTATATGACTTACTATCTGGTTGATCGTGGTTAAGGGGTCATGGATAGCACTGTATAGACTAATACTTGGGAGACTGTCTCTGAGCGAATACCTAAATATTCCTCTACCCTTGTGCTCATAGTACAGATGTATCGTTGGAATACAAGCTACAGCACTGAGTATACAAAAGTGTGTTCTAACACCGATGCCAGCATCAAAATTCCTAAGTAAACACACAACCTCCTCAGGATCCATGTAAGTCACGCTGTAGAGTGGTACAGCAGAGTCGGGGACAACCCTGTTTTTCACCAGTCTCTTAGCGAACTTTATGTCGTTTTCATGCCTACCAGAGAAGGCCATGGGGATTAGAAACACGTGGAATTCCCTCGTTAAAGTCTTAAGAAGTCTCCCGATGAATTGGATATATGAACTGTACAACATAGGATCGTGATCATAGTAGTAGTCACGTATGGAAACAGCTATCCTAGGCTTAGAATCATAATTCCTTATCTCACCGACGAGCTCCTTGACCCTTTTAGAGCATTTTTCCCCAGTGTAAAAAGCAAAGTCGTGTACGAGGAGTACTCTCCCTTCATCCACACCAGCACTAGTTAAATAGTACTTGGAATAAGGCTCCCTAACAAGGATGCAGTTCCATCCATCAGCGAAATTCCTAATAATGTTTTTCTCAAAGCCATTTCTATAGAAGCCAAGGCTCAGCCCACCAAGAATCCTTAAATCAAAGAACCTTGAAACACTCAGTGTACTCGTAGCACCTAGTAGTAGTGAGATAGACCCGTGGTATCCATCATACCCGCTACCACCCTTATGCCATAGAACGCTCCCGCTATGCTCGTAACCAACAATGGGTTTAAGCCTCGACACCAATTGAGCCATAGATACGGTGTGGGCCATTACTCTCTTGAATAAACCATGAAACAATCTATGGTAGGGCATCCATGCCACATGATCATCATCTAGATACGTGTTGGGAACAGGCTGGGGGTCTATCACAGTAATACCAGCACCAGAAGCAACTTCCCGTAAAACCCTAAGCGTGCCCTTGAAAATAGCGAAATCGCCGACATTGCCGAAACCATGAAACAATACATGAACATCATGTAGCAAATTTCTCACCTCTTTAGAAATTCAACTAACTACATATTGCATATTACCCTACAACCTTGCCTATGCTTACTATATCAGTAGTATACACTACGCTAACTCTTTCGAGCCTCATCAACGACCCCGGCTCTCCTACAATCACTTCTCCACATGACAGGGTGCTCGTATTAACCAAGGAAGCTTTTTGCAAAATGAGTATGAACCGGGGTGCCATTATTCCATTTATTAAACGAAAGTTATAGTAGTTTTTCTCGGGTTCAACCGCGATCACGCCATAGGGAATACCGAATCTGGGGTCCATATAGTCCCTTATAAAATAATATGGAAGCGAAGGAGAATCGACTATTATATAATGTCCCTGTGCGTTGGCAAGGAGGGCTGAGAAACCAGAGATCTCTAGGTGAAGTGCAAAGTTGTAGTATGCTGGGTAATTACTTGAAAATATTTCTCGATACGAGGATTCAGAGAACCCAGCTAAAATTACAATGGCAACACATATTATCAAAACACCACTAAGTCCTCTAGGACGTTTACTAAAGTGATTAGAAGGATGTTTTGCTTCATTACTTAGCTCAATAAATGACAACGCGGCCACCGTGCTTAGTGCCATAATGAATTTGAATGATATATCGCTTTTGTATGGCGAGAACCAGAACAACAGAAGAAAAGCAAAGCCAACTAATGTTAAAGAACCTAAATACAAAACCAGCTTCTTATATCTCAGGTATATTAATACTCCAAGTAGGAAAAGCATCAATGCTGTTAGGGCCATTAGGACGAGAGATGAACCAAAAAGCACTAGCTCTATTGGGGTATAGTCTATTGGAGTATACTTGATAGAACCCATTGTCACTACCTCCTCAGGACTACTAAGCAAGTATGTAAGAGTATTCTTGAGCATGTCTATCAATGTTATAGTGAAGTATGAGGCGCCCCAGAAATGATAAAGGGCAAAGACGGCAAAGGTTACTACAAAGATAATAAGTATAGTGTTAGATATGCTTCTCAGCTTTTCAAACACATTGATGAGAAGACCTGTTGTTATGATCAGGTATGCTATCGAGGACTCGGAATGAGAGAACACTAGAGTTGTTGTAAAAACAAAAAGCACTAGTAGAGTCTCTGCTTTTAATTCTTTACTTAATAATGCCTTGTACAGTAAATACGTAGAAACCAGCAACATTGCTCTGCCATATCTTTGATAAATGAAAATACTTGGTAGCATATAGAACACGATGAAAACAGAGCCCAATAGAGCTATAACTAGTGGACGATATTCTTTTTTCACATCATCTAGTATGCTGAGTGTTATCCATAGGAATACTATGTAAAGGGCATATACAAGAACAGGTGAAACCATCAGCAAGTTAGTCGGAATAGATGTGATCTCACTTAAGACAGCCCATACTATGTAGCCTGCAGGATAGCTCACGTACTCAGGTCTGTAAATACCACCTAGAGGCCTTGGTATATATCCTTCTTGGACTATATATGAAGCTACGTTATCCTGCGCTTTTAAATCCCATATTAGATAAGCCGAGTTTTGCGTGACCACGCTCATAAGTATTGTTTGAATAAAAGCAATCACTATTAGCACTATCATCGATTTAGCCTTATTATTAGCTAGTGATGGAATAACTATGCTGAAAGCCAGCACTATAGAAGTCAATATATAAAATATAAAGCTTCTAGTTAATAAAGTAACTATTACTAGCAATGACAAGATTCCTATAGTGCTCCATATACACACAGAAGACGTGAATTTCCTCATAGCCTTTACCTCAACCTTCTACGAGTTGAGTAAATTTTGTTTTGAAAACTTCCAAAGAAAAACCACCAGCTCTTTCAAGAACTTTCTCTTGTAGTTCTCCAAGTTGGTTTTTGTCCAAAGCTATTACGCTACATATAGCTTCTGCAAGCTCTTCTATTGTTCTAAAGCCTATGCCATATTTACCTCTATCGACTATGTCTATCCAAGGACCGCTTGTATAACCTCTGTATACAACTGGGATGGCTCCTGCATACATTGCCTCAGCAACTGCTATACCAAAAGGCTCAAATCGCTTCATGTGGACATATACCTTGGCTTTACTTAGAATCTCCCATTTCTTTTCTTCATCTACATCAGTGACTATAAAAATGTTTTCTAATCTAAGACTTCTAATTTTTCTGAGTAAATACCTATAATAGCTCTTGTCGACAAGTGAGCCCATTATTACTAGTCTAGTGCTCTTCATTATCTGCCCTACTTCACTAAACCCATCTATTAATTCACCATAGCGTTTGCCCGGCGTAATAACGCCGAGTGAAACAACAATGTCAGGCCGTAGGTTAACTGATAAGGGTTTTCCTTGGCGAACGGGTTGTGGCGTTGCTACGAACGGAAATAAAACCTTGATATCAGCACCCCATACTTTTCTAATGAACATTGAAGTAATAGTAGAATTTGCTATTACTTCAATGTCTTTTCCCAGATCTTTAATATTCCCTATAAAGAAATACTTATGGAGTATATAGCTCCTAAAAAATCTCTCTTTTAATACACTAAAGGGTCTAACACGATCAGCATCCATGCAATCATAGATGTTGTATAATAGTCTTGCAGCATAGGGGAAATGCGAATATAGTAACACTCTCGCCCTCACGGAATCCCATTCAATGGGGGGTATATCATCGAATAGTACAATGATATCGGGATCATATCTTTTAATGACTTCTTTAAGCATCTTGATATAGTGCTCGTATGCATATGGGCGGAACCTTAATAAGTACTTTGATTGATAATGATCAAGAAAATATTTTATGGAGAGGTTTTTTCCTAAATATATAGCGAGATTCGTACCATGAATTTTATCCAGTATATTGATAGGCAATCCCGATAAAGCAATGAGGCTCACTCTATAGCCTCTCTCAGCCAATATGTTTGCAATGTGCAGTGTTACTCTAACACCACCACCAGTGCCATTAAACAGGTTTATTATGATCGCATTTCGCATTGGATCACCGCATCAAATTGTTAATAAAAGCAATGTATTCCATTAATGTACCTGAGAACAAATATAATGTACTCGGGGTGTTTCCTCTTTTAGGTATATAGTTAGGCCTTACAATAAGAATCCTATAATCTAACATACACCCGAACTCGACAACTCACTAAGTATATTAATGTAGATTCGGGCCTCATCACTCCATGAAGGTGTCGAGTCGATATCAACGCATTGCCCCTCTAGCAATGCTACGAGTAATTTGTTGGCTAAAGTAGCTAAGAAATCGTAATCAGAGAACTCAACTAGCAATGCATTCAAGTGTGCCAGTTTAAGGTATTCTGGATTACCACCAACATTCGTCGCTATTACTGGTGTTCCACAAGCCAAGGATTCCGGTGTTATTAGGGGTCCTCCCTCAGAGTATGAAGGCACAACAGTTGCATCTGCTGCGTTGTAGAGCAACAGCAACAGCTTATTTTCTATGTATCCAAGCATCTTCACGTTTTCCTCCAGCTTCAAACCCCTCACCATACTCTCTACATGCTCCCTGTAGGTTCTCGGCCCTAGTCTTCCAGCTATCAGTAGCGTGAAGTCGCCTCCATAGACTCTCCTTAGTGTGGCAACAGCTTTTATGAGAATATGAGTACCTTTTCTTGGCCCGGGATTTACATGCAATAACACCTCGTCTCTTAGTCTGATCTTGAATATTTCCTCAACCAGCGTTTTCGCATAGTCCTTATTCACAGGCTTGAAAACCTCTTTATCAACGCCATTAAGTATGGAGAAAACTTTGTTTGGTAGAGCCCCAGCCTCTATAAGCTCTCTTTTAGTATTCCTAGATATTGCTACGAGGTAAACATTAACTGATCTCGTAAGCAATTTGTACAAAGCCATGTCAAATTTGTATGTTGTATAGATGCCTGTAATATACTTAATGCGCTCAATACCGAAAATGGGATGATTCCACATCCACTTAACCTCATTAGCGTATGTTCCATGAACTATAGAAACTATTGGGATAGCACGTATAGCCTTAGCAATAATCACCAGAGGGCCATGAGTAAGTATGACATCAGGTTTCTCGCGATCTATTAAATCCTTAATAATTTCAATGTTCGAGACGTAGAACTCTGTTGCGTAGAATGGGTCCTTAGACAAAGGCTTTTCTAAACCATAGTATGTGATACCAGACTTAACGAGTTCTACTGGTGGACTAGCAGGTGAAGCTAGAACTAAATCAACATCCAGCTTACTGAATTCCTTGGTTAAGTTATAAGCGACTGTGCCTACACCTCCATGAAAGAATGGGGCTATATGCAATAACTTTAAAGTCATTATAACCCTGTCTCCTTCTCGTTTAGATTGAGTTACTTAAATTATTGAGTTATATACTTCCCTAATTTTCATTGCCACTATATTCCAGCTAAAGTTCTCTTCTGTATACTCCCTCGTATTATGGGCTAGCTTATCCCTAAAACTCTTGTTCTGAATTAACATCAGCAACTTGTTAGCTAGGTCTTCCCAATCTCCTTTTCTGAATAGTAAGCCGTTTACACCATCGATGATTATGTCTGGTATTCCCCCAGCTGTAGAGCCTATTGGGGGTGTTCCCGAAGCCATTGCTTCTAGAAGAACCATTGGGAAGGCTTCTGCTAAGGAGGGTAATACGAAGCAGTAGGCATTTGAGTATAGGATTCTGAGGCTGTCTCTATCAATTGTTCCTGTGAAAACTGCTCTCTCACCTAGCTTCTCTCTAGCATACCTCATCATAGCTTCAGCATAGCTGGATGGCTGTGTATAGTTGAATGTTCCTGTTAATGGGCCTACAATAACTAGCTTGAAGTTCTTTGGGATAACATTCGCTATCTGCTTGAATGCTTGTAATAGTATGTGTACGCCTTTCTCTGGGGATACCCTACCAACAAATAGGATATAGCTCTGTTCCTCTAACCCATACCTGCTGAGGACCTGCTTATCTTTGAGTCCCGCTCTAAAGAACTCTATATCAACACCGTTGGGAACTATAACCATTTTTCTTGGATCGACTCTGGCCTTCTTAGCTAATGCCCTATACATGATTTTGTTCAACGCTATCACAATATCTGCCGACCTCATAACATAACCTTCTACAAACCTAACAATCTTCTCCCCCATATGCACCCTGTCCTCAGGCCATAAGGGATTGTGGCATGTATACACAAAGCCCTGAAACTTAAGCCTACATATACTCCTTTGCAATACTAGAGCGAAGCCAGCCAAAGCAGTATTAGCATGGACGATGTCAAAACCTTCCTTATTGATGTATCTTGTAGCTATTCTTCCGAATAGAAGTTCTTGGAAAATTCTCTCCTTGAAGCTTACATATGGTTTAGGCGTCGGCACTCTAACAATCTGTGCTCCATTAATATTCTCATAAACAACTCTATCACTATCATAGTTGACATCTATAACCACAGCATCTACTTCAAGTCTTCTTAGATGTCTTGAGATCTGATAGACGTACTCCTCTACAGCGCCACCCCTAGTCGGGGGCACGGGCACAAGACCTGAGGATACTAATGCTACCTTCAAATCTCTACACCATATTTCTGCAAGAGTTCTCTATTAAGACTCTTCATAATTTTGAGCTCTTTCTTCAGCTCCTCTTTATATTTAGTTCTTGATAGACTCTCGCTTCTTGCAATGTGAAGGATAGGGTTGCTGGGAACATATATAGTGTCAAAGCCTTTGAGGACTAGCTGTAGAGCAAAGTATTGCTCGTTTCCTGGCGATCTCTTTAATAGTTTATGCTCTGGGAACCGAACATCGTAGATATAGTTTGTTTTGAAGCCCATGTTAGCTCCTCTAAGTGGTAGGGAGTAGCAGGCTTTGTTTGGTATGCAATATCCATGCGCAATGTCCAGCTTCTTCGTTATGTATACCCCCAACCTATACTTCCTCATTAGTGGAAGGGGTTGCTCAAGCCAGGACCTAATAAACAATCTGTAAAGCCCTACTACAGGCTCATCATCAGGTATAGGTAGAAGCCTCGGCCTCTCTAAATCTATGTAAATATCCCTGCTACACACCCCAGCAACATGCCTATAAAGAGCATGTAATCTGATGTATCTCTCTACCCACTTCTGCGGAGGTATAACATCGTCGTCAGTAAATATTGTTATGTCTCCCCTAGCCTCCCTTTTACCCAAGTTAAGAGCGTGAGTAAAATAACCCTCTTCCTGCTCAATAATAACGCAATTAAGGGAGTAAGCTTGGCATAAATCTTCTATAATCTTAAAATTGCAATCTTTGAGTATCAAAATAACCTCAAAGGATTTGTGCGATTGATTCCTGAGGCTCCTAAGTAGGTACCTAAGGTATATACATCCCTTGCTGGGGACAACAATAGATACCTTCATCCCCATCTCTCTTGCATTTGCATTGTTGGTTCTTGAGCCTTCATCGCGACAACCACTATCAATTGCCTTAGGCTTGGCCTTAGCTTTACTATGGGGTATGCTAGGAGCCGTAAGATGTTTAGCTTTGTAGGCTTCTTTAAAACAGTCTTCGCCATGTCTTTGAAGCTCGAGATCTTTAGGTGCTCTTCTGGATTAGCATCAATATAATGTTAAATCGTTTATTATCGAGTAATACGTCTTTATTATTTCGAACCCCGCTTCTCTAAGCAATGCTACTACTTCGCTCATTGTGTACTCCCTCACATGGTACTGGTATATGGGTTGAACGCCTAGCAACAGTCTTGCTCTTCTGAATAACGATGCTATATTTGGTGTCGTAAGTATCAGTACTCCTCCCGGCTTCAGAGCCCTGTTTATCTTGCTTAAGACTAAGGGCACATAGTAGTAGTGTAGATGCTCCAAAACCTCTGTAAACACAGCACAGTCAGCGTTGCTAACGCCTAGCTCATCTCTTTCAAGATCGCATCTAACAACATTGACATTGCAAGCCTCAGCAATCTTCATATAGGGCTCTGGATCAATATCAAAAGCAGTGACGTTATAACCCATCTTCTTAAGAGCACAGGAGACTATGAAGGGTTGTGCGCCGAGATCCAAAACTGCTGAGCCTTGCCTACAATATTCCCCAACAAGCTTTAGAACTTCTAACCTCCTACTAAACTCAAAGTAATAGCTGTGAATAGCCTTTGAATCGCCAGACCCCTCAACAATTTCTTTAACACTTAATAAAGCATCTTTAGCGTTCATGGAATTCTTCACCTAAGCTAAAAGATTCCTAAGGTGTTTCGATTCCTCAAATATTTTATCCATATTCAGGTATCTCCAGGTACCCCATCTACCAAGAAGCACTATGCCAATATTAGATAAAGAGTTAAGTATTCGGGTTCTCGCATTGTTGGATAGATGTGTATGTACTGGGTAGCCATAGACGTGCATCTATGCTTTTGTGAAAAGTATTTCACGTTCATTTTCGCTAATTAAATTTAGGTTCTTGAGATCTTGAACAACTTTATCTACAATCTTATCCACCTTTATCGATTCAAATTCTTCTGGTCTTAACGTTATTTCAACTATAAGCGATGAAAACTCGTCTTGGTTTGGAGTGTTGTATGAACTATAATTTGAAATCCATGCATATCTATGAAAGATTATACTCTTGTCTGGTACATAAACCCAGTGCATATCAGGTGCTTTCTTTCTTAGTGCTATACCTACAACAATCAATGAATTAAAGTCTAAATACTTGCTATATTGAGTTAGTTCGTGAGAAATATCGGGAATATCAATGATGTTTGTGAGCTCTTTTAATGGAATTGTCGAAACGATCTTTCTAGCCTCAATTTCATCGTTTACTATCCATTTCCTACATGCATCCTTCTTTATAGACCTTACTTTAATTCCTGCAATCAACTTAAGTCCTAAATCTAAGACTTTATTTAAAGCACTATTATATAATGCTTGTATACCTCCTCTAAGAGGATAGTAGAATGTTGCCTGTTCCTTGTACCCTACTGTAGGTATACCAGTGGCACTTTTCACAACATCTCTCCAATTAAGTGCAGGGAGTCTGCTAGGTATAGACAACCAGTCGATATCTATCTCGTTTAAACTTCTCTTCCATATTTTCTCATTATAAGGCTTGAAGTAAATTTCTGTTAGCTCCTTACCAAAGTAATACCTAAAATACTCTTCAAGATTTCTAGGTTTTTGCAAAGGATTTTTAGCAAGCTCCAACAAGGACTCTATAAATGAGATTAAGATCTCTGCACGTAGCGAAGGGGGTAATACATACAGACCATTTTCAAATGGATAGGGGACAAATATATCATGCAATTGTACGAAAGTTTTTCTGTAATGTTTAATGACATTGCTACCTAAAAGTGATAATGTTTCCTCCAATATTGATTCATTGGATGAGAAAATTATATGGCTACCTCCAATATCGAATATGAAGCCGTTTAATTCTATTGTTTTCATTAGGCCTCCAGGGGCGGTATCACTATCTATGCATACAATGTCTTTTACTCCCTCTCTCAATAGATGATATGCAGCTGATATCCCTCCCCATCCACAACCAAGAATCAAGACATCAGTGCTAATCATTTTGATCAGCTTAGAGTGGCATGGAATGATTTTCTAATTGTGAGTAGGGTTTGGGAACAGTTTTTATAATCCCAAGATTTTCGAGCAAATACTTCGAATAGCTCTTTTTCTTGACAAGTCTAGAGCTAACGAAAACAGCAACATGATAATCGTGATATAGTCGATTTGGACCTAGAATCTTGAGGGCACGGAAACCGAAATCCCAATCATCATTAGCTTTTAGGCGAGGATTAAAATTGAGCCTCGTCGTAATCTCTTTCTTGAATGCTATAAAGTATCCCGTCGTGTTATAGGGCCTCCTTATGTAGCGGTCATATAGATACGCTATCAGATTTGTTGTTAGTTCCAATGGATAGTATATGTGTCCAACTGTAGCAACAAGCTTTTTGGGATTATTCATGAAAACTCTAATGGTTTCGTATATTGCTGAGGGTGTCATTATGACGTCTGCATCTGTACGAATTACTATGTCACCTCTAGCATTCAACACCCCTATGTAGGACGCGTATCCAACGCCTGGCCTATCAGCCTCGATTACTTTAGCACCCATCTTCTTTGCTACATCGGGAGTTTCATCTGTACTCATGTAATCCACAATTATGGTCTCGATGGGAACCTTGCAAACCTGGGCAATATAGTTAATGCTTGTTAGCAATCTTGGCAGATATCTAGCTTCATTCTTTGTTGGAACAACAAAAGATATAAAAGGTTTATCGCTTATTCCTCTAAGCTTTTCACAGTGATACTCAAAGTTGAGATTGAATACAATACGCTCAAACATGTGCCGCAACGACGCAATTGCTTTGAATAGAGCAACAGAATACTGAAGCCTTGAACTCATAATTAGAGCCTCAGCCTATAAATAGTATCTAAGCACGCCATATTGACTCTAGGTAATATTGTATTGCTCCTGCCCTTTATAGCCTCTTCTTAGACTTTACACATATCTCGGATGTATACCAACAATACTTCGTTACCATATCTTTATCGGTGCTTTCTCCGCTGTGACTAAGTCTTTGGCGAAGGGTTTTTGTTTGTGCTTCTAGCTTCTTTGGATCTCCTCTAACAACTTTCTTACTGTTGTTCTTACCGCCTCTCTTGAGTTTATTGTTAGTTTGAATCCTAGCTTCTTTACCTTGTCTATTTTCATGACTTTACCTTATACAGCTCTAGATATTGCTGTATTGTGTCGTTCCATGTTTTTACGGGAGCCTTCAGGGCTATTACTAATTGGTTGCTGAGGAATCGTGTCTCAGCGTTTAGGTTTTCAGCTATTTCTTTTGACACCACTGAGGGTACTCCGATAGCAAGTGCTTCTGCTATGAATATGCTGTAAGCTTCGTGTCTGCTTGGGTTTACAGCATATCTAGCTTTAGACAATAGTTTTAGGTACTTGTCTCTAGGTTGTGGCTCTAAAAACTCTACTGCGTCTCTGTATTGTTTTTCGGCGTATTTCTCAAGCTTTTTTCTATATGGGCCTTCACCTATTATTAAAAGTTTGAGATTCATCTCTCTAGCTATTTCCATTGCCAACTCAAGTCTCTTATACTTCTCCACTCTACCCGCATAAACTACATAGTTGCTTCTGTCTCCCTGCCACTTATAACTAGTTACATCTTCTTCAACTCCGTTTGGAATCACAACTACCTTCTCCCCAACCTCTGGATAGTGCGTAACTATTAGAGATTTTTCCCTATTGCTAACCGCATGAATAACACTTGCACTTCTCAACAGCCTCAACACACTTTTTCTCCACAGAATCCAAGCAAGCTTTCTCAGGACTGTATGTCCAGAGCCATGATAATGAGGGGTAACCACGAGTCTGGCATTAGATATGGATTTAGCTGCGAGAAGTCCTGCATAAACCGAGAATACGCTATGAACGTTGTGAACATGTATAACATCAGCTTCTTTAATCAGGTCTAGGAGAAACTTTCCTAACTCGCTTCTTGATCTAGGTATATGGTAGGCATCTTTAGGACTCCAGATAGGCCACCTAAATACATGAACGTCATTAATCCAATCTTCCCTAGGAGAAGCTATTTCAGAGTCGCCACAAAGAACAACAACATTATTCCCCCTCTGAGCAAGCCTCTCAGCCATACATTTAACAACATACTCAACTCCACCGATGCATGGATAATAATTTGAAGCTACAAATATCACTCTCATTTATTACACACAATCTTATATTACATGCGTGCATTTAGGTTTAAGAATGATATTGTGGCATCAATCGTAAATTGAGTTGCCCAACTGCAAGCAGCTAATCAATAAATGGGTTAACCTGAGGGTAAACTGCTATTTATCAGGCCTGGTGTTTTATGTTGCTGTTTTAATAAATAGTCCATAGCTTTAATAGTGTTGCTCTCAACGAGAATGCCCCTCTTCACCAATATCAGCTCACCCTAATAGTTCACTTGCTCCAAGTGATCTCTCTCGTCCACAAGTTCCTCACGGTGGCTATGGCGAGGTAGAGCTGCTGCAATACCCACATTCTATACACTCTTAACACTAGGAGTGTAATTCCAGTTCCCAGCAAGGTTATAGCTATAAAGGAGGTATAAAGCATTCTCATTACTAAGAGGATCGCAGATGCTATTAAAAGCCATGGATTAACCACGTGCAACCACCACTCCATCTTCCAGATCTTCTCAAATGGTTCAATATGCTTGTAGACTCCAAGCTTTTTTGCATATCCCTTTGTATTAAGGAAGCTTAATAACAAATGTTGAGCTCTCCTAACTTTTCTATAAAATTGATTTTTTCTTACAGGCTCTTTTACAATGATGTCCTCAACTTGTACGGCTCTATAACCCATGAAAGCCACAATTGATGCTGGGGTACTGTCATCATTGCCTGTGTAGCCTGGTAAACCTCCCATTTTATGGAACAAACTAGTTCTGAAGGCTATAAGGGCTCCATTATGGACTGGTGTGCTGTGAGCCTTAGATTCAGCTATTCTGAGCTGATTATAGTAGTTACGGTAGGTGCTCTCGAAAGAATCATTAGCGGAGGTTGTCGGCACAATGCTCGCAGTAAGAGCTCCAATATTCGGATCAGCAAAATATTTAGCAACCCTCGTCAGGGCATCGGCATCCCAAAAGGCATCAGCGTCGGTGAAGACTACAATTTCTCCATCAACCTGACAATGTTGTAATGTATAGTTTAGTGCTGGCACCATTCCATGCCTCTCGGGCTCCTCGAGCAATCTTAAGTCAACACCAGCATGTTTAGAAGCCCACTCCTTAATTAGATCTACAGTTCCATCATTGCTCTTACTGTCGACTATGATAATCTCCATTAAGTTTTTTGGATAATTCTGAGTATAAAGATTATCAAGCTTATTACAGATAAATTTGGCTTCATTATACGTTGGTACTATTATCGTCACTTTTGGTTTATAGTTTTCATCTACTTTTATGTTCCACGGCTTTGGCAACCATTTCGCTTTCGCATAATAATAGTAAGCTAACGGAACTCCAAAATGTACTCCAGCCAAGAACAATGCTATTGCTTCGAGCATTTTAAGATCTCTTCATTTATTCAGCAAGCTTCTGGCAGCAGCCCTAACAGCCTCTCTGGAGTTAAGTTTAGGCTTCCATCCAATATTTTTAATTCTGGATATATCGAGGAGCATCATCTTCACATCTCCGGGCCACCCTCTACCATCCTCAAAGGACCTGTAAACATACTCAACATTTTTGAGGCCCATCTCCTCAACCAAAATATCCGCAATTTCCTTCACGCTTATCCAATCCTCAGAACCTATATTATAAACATTAAATTTATCCATATTTCTGAATGCAATTAGGGTGGCCTCAATTGCATCGTCAACATAAACATAAGACTTCCTCTGGGATCCATCCCCCAGTATCTCCAGCTTTCTTTCATTTTCCCTCAGCTTTCTTATGAAGTCGACTATAACCCCATGCCTCATCCTCGGCCCTACAACATTTGCATACCTCAGTATCAAAGCTTTTATCCCATATAGCCTTGAATATGTCCCTATAATAGTCTCACAGGCCAGTTTAACGGCCCCGTACACAGAAATGGGATTGAGCTCATGGTCCTCAGGAGTTGGAACTCTTGCATCTCCATAAACGGTGCTTGTCGAGGCAAATACAATGAAGGGAATATCCAGATTTCTGCATGCCTCCAAAACGTTGAATGTTGTCACCAAATTCTCATCAAAATGTACCCTTGGATTTACTGTGCTCACCCTCACCTCAGGGTTTGCGGCATAGTGGAATACGACATCAGCTCTTATGTCCTTTGCCCACTCCGGATCCTTTAGATCCCTCTTCAGAAACCTGAATCCTTTGCTGCCAATCCATTTTATGTTGTCCATGCTTCCGGAGCTCAGGTTGTCCACTACGACAACTTCATTCCCATCCGACATTAGCCTGTCGACAAGGTGGCTTCCTATGAAGCCAGCCCCTCCTGTGACAACAGCTCTCATGTTAAAACTAAAAAGGATGTTTTTGCAGGCACTTCGGACTCATCGAGACCCTTTCTGCCAAACCAGGGCTGAGCGCGGACATAGAGTGCTTTCCTGAACAGCACTCCATCCCCCTCAAGCCCCCGGCATGACAGAAAAGGCCCCTCATCCCAGCGTTCCCTGTTCAGTGTGTAATGTGCAATGAGGGGCCATTTCGGCCCCGTCGCTCGCCCCTCCCCCCGAGATGCCCTGGTTCCTCTACGAGCCCCGGCTCCCGAGGAGCCTCCTGAGGGCTCGGAGGAAGCAGGACATCCGGTATCGGGAGGGGTCATACCACCACCCACGCAACGGATATTAGCTGAGACCTCATGCTACACCTAGCTGAAAACCCTCACGAGAGGTATAATATAAAAAGTTTTCTCTATAACCCAATGACTATCTGCCCGAGTAGGGAACTAATATGGAGCGATTTTCGAGCTCAGAACTCCAGTAACCCTAAACTTTGATTCTTCTCCTTAGTAATCCGATACTTGTTAGTTGATATTGAGCCTCTAGATTACAAAATTTACATTTACCGTTTTAAGTCTGTAGGGTCGTCTCGTGATGGAGTATTTCCCCAATATGCACTGAGTTAGAGATAGAAAGTGACACTGAGGTTTCAATAATAGAATTAGCCTGCAGATCACCTTCAAACTCACTTTAAGCCTAGTAAGCTCCCTGAAATATTTAATCCAATGTTTTACAACTGCATAAGCTCCGATCTTTTCTAGAATGATTGATCGGACCCCTTTTGACAGTTAGGGGTTCTTATCAACTTCTTGAGCTCGGCCACTAGCTGCTTCATATCCTCCGAGTACTCCCTGACCACATCCTCACGCAACCAGTTCTCATAGAAGTTCTGGTGCAATGTGCTGGCTACGGAGAAGAGCCTCCTCAACTCAGGGTTCCTCTCCTCCTCCCCCAATCTCCTGACGAAGCTGAAGAGCTCACCATGAGAGGAGATCGAGATCCCCCTACTGGCAGCCACCGCCTTGACCATTAAAGCTGCAGCGCCCCACAGTTTCTCTGATGCCTGAACGTGATCCTTAGATAGGAGATCCTCGGCCTCCCTGAGGTACTTCTCCGAGAGCCTTGCATATAGCTCCGCTCTATCGGATGGATCTATCTCCTCGTCCATTCCCCTGCACAGAGCCTCTAGAGCGAGCTCCTCGATGCTCGCCCCGCTCCTCTCGCATTCCTCCTTCAGCTTTCTCTCGAGCTTCTTAGGCAGTATTAACGTCAGCTCCAAGGAGATCACTCATTGATGTGAGATCCCTGGACTTATAAAACTTCCTCCCGTTTTCGTTATCGAATCATTAGCATACGCTAAACTTCACCCTTGTGCTTGATTTAGATGCCTTAATTTCACGACTTTCCGAACATATAGGCTTTCAATAACTTCTCATTTATCCCTTCCTTGAGCTCATCTCCTATTCACCTACTTCCAGTTGGATCTCCCGATAAATTGGCAGCTTCGCCAGCTTTATCACTGACTCGAGACTCAAGGTGCTTCCTGTCCTATGATCTTTGGTATGAGACTTTAAGGGTTCTGAGCTACGTAGTCTTTGATAGACTTACGTAGCCCTTGGGATTCAGCAGCTTTGGGCCCCTCTTGAGTTCATTGGGGCCCTCATCAGCCTTCTCCCCTGTCAGGGTGAACCCGCTCCAACCCTTCACCAGCTCATCGAAGAGCCTCGGGGTTGGAGAAAGCCCCTCCATCTGAAGGTATAGGTTTATGGCTGCGTTCAGCTGCCTGTCTATCCTCAACCCGCATCTTTCACACACATACAGTGCTCCTTTCGGGGCATTGACCATCCCACATCTGGAGCACCTCCTCGTGGAGTTCTTCGGGTTGAGGAGCTTAACTTTAGACTTGTAGCTCATGAGGGTTATGATCGTCTTCCAGTTGATCTTTGAGATGTTCCTGTTGTGCATTTTTGAGCCGTTGAGCATCCTCTCCTTCCTCAAGTCTTCGAAGCCATGAATGTAGCCTTTGAACTTCCTCGACATAAAGGTCGTCAGCTTGTGGACAAAGTCTCTAGCCCTATTCTCCTCCCGCTTGGAGTATTTCGCCAGAACCCTTCTAAGTGAGGGCTTCTTCGACGCCCTCCGTTGCAACCTTTTCCGCTTCACTTCATAGACCCTATGTATATGGAAGAGCTTCGTTAGGTCTATCCTAATCCAGCCCGTGCTCGGACTGAATCCATCTAGGCTCCTCTCATTGCAGTCCCAAGCTATCTTGCCTTTAACTTCCTCCTCCCTTTTGAACCTGAACGTCACTGTCAAGTATTTTTCGCTTAAGATCAGCTCTCCCAGCTCGCCCCTCGCCCTCCTGAGAAACCAGGCCTTAGAAATATCGAACACTAGGTACTCTTCGTGCGGCTTCACGCTGACCTTTATCTTCCCGTCCTTATAGGTGTAGAGCGTCTCCTTGATCCTAACGAACCTCTTCCTAACTACTGGCTTCTCTCGGTGCCTCTCCCCTTTGAGGTAGCTTCTCCTCCAAGATTTCAGCATGGAGTATGCCTGTTTGATCGCTGAGTCAACGTAGTGCTTCGAGTAGCTCCAGTCCTCCAACAAAAAGTTTCTCAAGTGATTTTTGAAGTTGTTGTCCTTTGGAATTATTGGTATGAGTCTCCTCCCCTTCTCGTCGCGCTTTTCAATCCACCTGATCTTAGCCCATATCTCGTCCAGAGCTTTTTGAAGTAACCGTCTATACGCTTCGAGAAACTCGCTTACATCGTACTTGTGCCTTATGTTGTACGCTCTAAATTGATATGAGCTTCCTGACACCTCCAACTACCTCCTTGTATTTGTGCGACCTCATCCCATAGAGCTCTCCAGCGAAATGGGAAACGATGGTCATCAGATCCTCAACGAGCTCCTCCTGAGGGGTTTTCCCCTCGCTGTCTATTACTTCTATTTCGGTTCCGAAGGCTTGGAATAATTTCCTCAGTGTTTCGAAGCCGAACCTAGTCAGTCTGTCTTTATGAGCGACGATCACCTTGGAAACTTTTCTCTCAGCAACCATCTCCAGGAGCTCGAGAAATCCCTTCCTTTCCTCGTTAAGGCCTGAACCCACATCGCTTAGTATTTGAATCTCGCCGTAACCCTTGTCTTTAGCGTAGCTGTGTAAAAGTTGCTTCTGCCTCTCCAAGTCATCCTTTTGAGTTGTAGAGGAGACCCTAGCATAACCCACTACTACCCTCTCTTCCTTCAATCCGAGAATTCGCTTAATTTCGCTTTCGGGTATCCTCCTCCTACCACCAACCGTCCTGACGACTCTTATCTTCCCTTCTTTATCCCAGCGCTGAATGGTTCTCGTGGTAACTCCTAATAGCTTTTTAGCTTCTTTGAGTGTGTAGAGCCTCTCCATCGAGAGGAAAGACTACTTACGTCTATTTAAGTTTATCTATTTTAGAACTGCTGGCTACGGCACTCTTGGAGGATGAACGCAATACTCTATAGTCCAGCCGCGTGAGCTTTCATAAATATCCCCAGAGGATAGTCCTACAGTGACCAGGGGAGATTTGAAGCTGTTAGATCATATTGCTCCTATCAGCCTGAGGAGGATCGGGATTACAGTCGCACCCCATATCGTCAGAATGATTCCTATGGTCCACTTGAAGTCGCTGTGCACCTCATTTCTCAGCTGAGCCATCTCTCCCCTTAACTGTGTTATCTCATTTCTCAGCTGAGCTATTTCACTCTTGAGATCCCTTATGTCCTCCTTTTTTGCTACATCAGGCAGGATTGAATTTATCATGAAGAGCCTCACATCCGGCTCAGATACGATCAGCTCCGCGAGCCTCATCTTCAGCTTCTTATTCGCTTCTATCTCCTCTATTACCCTCTCGCCGAGAGATTCCACCATTAGATAGAGAAAGGAGAGAATATAAACCTTAACTTTCCCAGAAGTTAGCTTCCCAATAGATCTGAAAGACTCCTTACTAGTGTGAGCTCCGCCAGATTCCAATGCTCCGGATTTCTCGGCAGGATCAACT
>Ga0207433_10005402_pt1 | contig 22871 bp, 13 predicted proteins | sample YelNatPaOPGAMG01_FD_187559 | JGI IMG/M metagenome (GOLD analysis project Ga0207433, IMG submission 187559) | Hot spring thermophilic microbial communities from Obsidian Pool, Yellowstone National Park, USA - OP-RAMG-01 (SPAdes) (version 3) | ecosystem: Environmental > Aquatic > Thermal springs... | reverse complement strand
AAGGCGATCCGGACTGCCGACGCGCTCTGGAAGGCGCTGGGAGACCTATGCGACAGCTTCAGTCCAGGGGAGTGCGCCAATTACTTCCGTCACGATGGCTATTTCCAGTCAACATGAAAATGCTCTAGCCCGAGCTCTAGGGTAGATGTTGCGACTATGACGCAGTCATCTTCTGCTGCGAACGCAGCTTCAGCCTGTCGCCGCTCGTCACCTGATACTGAAGCGTGAGAAACAAACGTACGAACGCCCGCGGATCGTAGGCCTGCAGCCACCTGTTCGACCCGAGAGCGGCTATCGGCGAAAACCAATCGGCGCTCACCTTTGAACACTCTAGATAGAACTTTTACCGCATTTGGAACCGAGGCAACGTAGTCGGTGGTTACGTCACCCGCCTTAGAATGCTGAGAACGACCGACGATCCGACCAGCTCGGCCACGTGTCAGCCACGACAGCAGTTCATCCGGATTTCCAATCGTTGCCGAGAGGCCAACGCGCTGAAGGTGTCGTGCGGCCAACCGCTCGATACGCTCCAAGAGGAACAGCAGATGCCAACCACGATCATCGCTCGCAAAGGCGTGAAGCTCATCCACGACTACGGCGCGGACATCCCTCAACAGCGCAGCGTGATCAATCCGAGACGAGATCATTATGGCTTCTAGGGATTCCGGCGTAGTCAGGAGAAGGTCGGGCGGTTCCTTGAGTATACTCCGGCGCACGGAAGGCGACACGTCGCCATGCCAGACCCCAACGCGGCGCCCTATAAAGGTTGCATAACGATGTAGCCGCGCCTCAAGATTGTTGAGCAGGGCGCGAAGAGGGCAGACATAGAGAACCGACAGCCCTTGCCATCCTTGTGCTGCCATTCGTGATAGCAGGGGCAGCGCCACAGCTTCGGTTTTCCCGCCGGCGGTCGGGGCAAGCAGAATGACGTTCTCGCCATCTTGTATCGGATAGATAGCGTCAATCTGTGTCGGCCGGAGGTCAGTCCAGCCGAGCGTGTTAACGACGTGGTAGCGCAGTGCTGGATGTAGGTAATCGAAGGCGTCGTTCACTGATCCAGCTCGACATCATCGATGGAGGCGGCCCGAAGCGTAGAGCGCTCGGTGGGAGTCATCTCGCGCTCTTCAACGGTTGGTGCATAATGGCGCCGTGGGTCGAAATCATCGAATTGGTCGACTCGGTCCAAAACGTCCGTAAGAAGCTTTCGGAGGTACAAGCGCGGGGCCACGCCCGTTCGACCGCCGAGCCGCCCCGAGATCCCACGGGCTAGGTCTTCGAGATAGGCATCATCCACAAGTGCTCGAACGCGCTCAGGCTCGTGGGCTTGCTCGATAAACAGGTCGCGGACTCTTTTCCCGACCGCGACTAGCGCTGGTAAGTCGAAGCCCGGGAGGCGAACCTGCACTGCTCTGGGGTTATCAAATCGGACATCGGTCGCAAAATCAGTGTGAAGGCGCTGTGCCAAAGCCGGTAGGCGTTGGACACCTTGTGGACCATCGAAAAACGCAGTCGTCCCAGTAATTACGAGATAGAGACCAGGATATCTCCCTGCGTCAATTTCATCTATCAGCTGGCGCAGCGCATTTAGCCCCTTCTCTCGGGTGTCAGTGCGCATGCGTTGCAGTGTCTCTACCTCATCAAGAACCAGGACCAGACCGGCCCGCCCCGAATCGCGCAAGATTTTCAGGAGTCCCGCAAGAAAGTGCATTGCCCCGAATGCGTCGAGATCCCCCTTCAGCCCTGCGGCGCGCTTTACCGCTGCGCCAACATTCGGTTGACCACCTAACCACGCAACGAGTCCCTCTGCTAAGGAGCCGTCTTCAGCGAGCAGAGCCCGGCGGTATGTTCGCAGGATGGCAGAGAATGCTGGAGCCGTGCGCGCAATCTCAGCCAAGCGGCGCTCCATGAGAGCCTCGGTCGCGGCGCTGAGTGCGATTCCATCAGCGGCGTCCACGCGCCCCTCTGCGAGGATTTCCTCTTCCAGGGTAAAGAACCAACTATCGATGATCGGACGGAGCGCACCGACTGGAGTGTCGGATGTAGCTAGTCGTTCAATCAGGCGCCGGTATACTGTCTCCCACTTATTCAGCGGCGTCTCCGTTTCGGAAATCTGGACTTCTGCCGCCGCAAAACCTGCCCTGCGCGCTCGTTCCTGAAGCCAGCGCGCGAAGAATGTCTTGCCGGCCCCATACTCGCCGCGGACTGCTTTGAAGGCACCACCCCCGGCCGCCGTCGTGTCAAGGTCCTGGTCCACCGCGGCCCCGAAGCGGTCCATGCCAACAGCGAAGCTGCCGAGGCCCTCTTGAGGAACCGTGCCCCGACGCAATGCGTCGAGGATCAGCCGGCGGCGCTGGGGCCCGATCATCACGGTCGTCCCAGACCGAATTGCAGGCGCAGTAACCCCTCTTCGAGTATGACTTCGTCTTCGCGAAGCTGTAGAACCTGGGCTTGGTCCACGTTCAAGAGGCGCCGTGCCGCGTTGACGATACCGCCAATCCGTATTGCGGGTGTCGCGAGCGCTTTCGCAAGGCTGTTCGGTGACGCGTGGCCGCCGCGCTCTATCAGCGCCACAAGCATCTTGATGATTTGTTCGTCGGTCGGTACGCCCCGGCCGGCGAGCCGTCGTTGCGTCGCATAGACTTCGGACCCGATGAGGTCATCAAGCCAGCGGGGCGCCGGCGGTGCCGCAGCGCTCGCAACGGAAGTAGTCGATTCGGGTGTCGTGGTCGCCGTTGCCTGCGGGGTTCCGAAGAGCTCGGGCTGTCGCGTGTCGCCGGAGCGCTGGCGGAGCGATGCTGTCGGATTGGGAGCCCTCAGCGCCGCTCGGGGCGGATCGATCGGCCTCTGCGGGCCGTTTGCAAGAACGTCCCTCCACCAGGCAGGCTCGATAGGGGGCGCGGCATCCCACCCGCGGGGAATCTCACCGTTGGCCAGTATGGCCACAGGCACAAGCGCCTCTTGCGGGCTGGCACCACCATGATAGCCCCTACGCCGAGTTGCGTATCGGATGCGTTCGCTCAAGGAGACCACCACATCGCGTCTGCCATCCGGTGCAAGAACGCGCCCGCCGGCAAAGTAGGCCTCCCCGTCGCCCGCCCTGTTCCCGTCTCCGCTCCGCCAGCGATCCCCAGGTCCACCGGCTTTTTGGGTCGTACCAGCCTCGATAACGTGACCGTGGTCCGCGGTAATTGCCACGACGCGCCCAGCATCGCGGGCGACCCGCAGCAGTGGCATCAGCTGGCGCAGCGCCTCTGAAGACCACGCGAGGTCGAGTTGATCGGATCCGCTGAGCTGAGCATCCACGGCGTTGTGGATCACCCCGATGACCCTCTGGTAGGGGTCAGCCAGCGCGTCCCGAACAGCGATCGGGAGCTCCGGCCCCGACCCGAGCTCGCCTTTGTGGAAGAGCCGAGGAGGATGACCTGCGCGGGAGACGGCAACGAGCGAGGCGTGCGTGGCGAACCCGGCCCGTTCAATTGCCTGATCGCCCCGCGTCAATCTTCCGCACAGCAGGCTCGCTCGCGACACCTCGGTCACGGTGGGTAGCGCAGCTACCGCTATCTCGGATCGTTGGTCCGGTCGGGTGATCTCCATCCACCCCTGTTTCGCCAGAGCTTCCGAGAGCTCACGCCAGACGGGTAGCGCTAGGCCGTCAAGGACCAGAACCAACACCGGCTTCTCGCGGGCCAGTGGCGCGACGACCGCGTCGAGAACTCGCTCGATCGGTAATGGGTCATCGCCGACGGACCCAGCAGCGTTCCAGTCTCGAAATAGGCGGGCAAAGGCTTGAGTCTCACTCTCTCGGCGGCTTCGCGCGCGGTCTTGCAGCTCTGCGTAGGCTGCTGCCACCTCAGGCAGATCATCGCCATTCAGCAGCGCATAGCGCGCACGATCAGCGAAGCACCCGTCACTGGCATAGGCCGCTGCCGCCTGTGCCATGGTCGCGGGCACCTGTGACGGGCCGCAAAGCCAGCGGCACAGCCTGGCTGCCATGGTGAGGCGCTCGACGCGCTGCCTCTGGTCATTCGCACGGTCATGCTGGGCGACATGCCGCACGAGTTTCCACGCGCGTTCCGCGTCATCCATGGAGCCCGAACTGGCAGCGAGAGAGAGTGCAATCGCCGCATCTTGCATGCGAGCATCGAGCCCAGCCATCAATGCCGGGCTACGAGCGATGTGGGATTCGGCACGGATTTCAGTGACAAGGACAAGTGCCCGGGTTTGGACCGAGGCCGCTTCAGCACGATCGAGATCCGTCAACACGCGACAGCCGGCATCTGCCAAAGCGATCCCTGCCTCCGCGTCCAAATGCATGCCGCCGACGAAAGGCTCCAGGCGCACCGCGGCGTCTCGCAACGCCCCATCCGGCGCTCCCTCTCCGAAGACGACGCCACAGGCAAGCGCGACCGCGAGTGCATCGGCTCCTCGGCCGACCATCGCCGCGCCGAGGACCAGCCGGCTGGCGGCCCCGCCGGCCTCACCAAGGCGCTCGGTGATGCTGCGTCGAGCCTCAGCGGAAAGGTCGGCAAAACGTTCGAGCCCCGCCCCATCCACTGTCCACTCGAGCAGCCCGATGACGTCTGCGCGCCCTTCCGGCAGGCCAAGCACCCGCTCCTGGACGGTTCGCCAGACCGTATCGAGATCAAGCACACCGCCCGGAACCGGCGGGTATCCATCGGAGGGCGGTCGATCAAGCAGCAAGTCCGCCAACCATCGATGGGCACGCAGCCGCGGATCAACATCATGAGCGTGGAACGCCGTGCGGAGTGCCGACCAGCGATCGGTTTCCTCAAGACGCGCACGCGGCAGGCGAGCCAAAATATCACTTCCGAGGTTGGGAGCGTCGAGCGGGGTCAGGATGATGACCCCCTCCTCGGCGTTCTGTTCGATGCCATCCAGGCGCTCGCGAACTTCAAGCTCCGACTCACACCACGCCACCCGGAAGCGTCGCCCGCGCCGCTCGAGAACATCAGGCCAGTGCCGACGCACAGGCGATCGCACACCCAGGACCCGTGCATCGGGATGACGCTGAAGCAGCTTGTCGAGCCGCGTCTCGATCTGTGCCGGTGTTGGTGCGAGCAGAGGACTCAATTCGTTTCCCCGCGGCCCGGACGGGTCAATCTCCAGCCGATCGTAAGCCGCGCGCCTGGCTCAGCAGCAACACGGCGGCGCAGCGCGTCCAGCGCGTCCACGGCCTGATCGGCGGCCAGCGGCGCGGTCGCCCGTTCGTCGATCACCTCCTCGCCGGGAGGAGCAGGCGGAGGCGGTTGCGGACCCGCCGGGGGCTTGGGCGGTTCGGGCGGCGGGCCAGAGCGTGTGTCCGCCAGAAGCCTGAACGACCGACTCTCTGCATCGCGCAGCGCGGCCTGTAGCGGCACAACGTGCTCGTCGCCAGTCAGAGCTTCCACCACGCGGTTGCGGATCGCTTCCGCCGCGGCAGCGCGGTGGTCCTGGAGGGAACATGCAGCGCCAATCGCCTCCCATTGAACGCCGGCGATGTATTGTTTCGATCCGCTGGCAGAGCCAAGGGCACGCGCGACCGCGGCTTCGCTGGTTTGTAGCGTCGCCCCTGTCAGCGCCCTGATCACCGCCAGCGCGTCTGTGCAGTCCAGCAGGTCCGACGTGAAGGCCGAAGCAGATCGCAACGTCACCATGCGCGCCGCAGTATCCGACACAACGCCGAACGCCTCCATTCTCGGGCGCAGATCGGACGCCAACCCGGCGAGGATCGGTCTCGCCGCCGCGGCGCGTTCCTTCAGATCGGCGGCCAGACGCGCGATCGTCGCGCCTTTGCGCACCTCGCTTGGGGCCAGCCCGAACAGGGTCCCCGCGCGCTCCCTGGCGCGCGACCATTCGGTCTCGTCGGGGAGGGGCTGCTCGCAAACCTCGATCTCGGCGTCCAGCCGGTCGATCGTGCCCTGCGCCGGCGCGGCGTGACGCATCAGAGTGCGATCAGCCTGGGCGGCGAACGCCAGCACGACGAGGTTCTGCACTTCGGGCATCAGCCCCATCGCCTGCGGTCGGTCCATCCACGCCCGCAGCCGTTCCACCGTCATGGCCGCGCCGGCCGCCTGGGACTGCATCCGGCCGAAATGGTCAGCCCAATGCGGTGACAACACGAAGTGCGTCTGGCCCATGATGCCAAGCTTGAGTGGGCCAGCGATCCCGGCCAGCATCCGGCGCATCGCATGATCGTCGATGCCCTGCCGCTGGCCTGGTTGCTCGGCGGCGCGCTGCACTTCCTCCAGGACGCGCTTCAGCGCGGCGGGCCTCACGTCCTGCTCGAATTGCGGATGCGCCGGGAAGCGATGCTCGAACAGCCGGTCCAGCAGAGCGTCCAGCGCGTCTTTCAGGGTCGCGCCAACCGGAGTCTGCGGCTGGAACGTGCCATCCAGCGGCACCAGCCGATCCTCGGGCGCGACCACGGCGCCGAGGCAGCCATCCTGGTCGGGGCGGATGCCGTAGGCGGCCTCCAGGCAGGAGCGGACGCGCTGGCCAAGCGCACTCTGCTGGCTACGCAGCACGGCGCGCGCTTGCTCGCGATCGGTGGCCGACAGGTGGCGTGATGCCTCCGCCAACCGCTCACCGGTCAGCAGGTAGTCGATACGAACCAGCGTCCCGAGATCGCTCAGCGTGCGGTCGCTCAGATAGGAAGGAAGCCAGACCACGCCGCCACTGCCATCGTCGTCGCGGAACTCCTGCAGTCGAGCGCGATGATCGGCGGGCGATCGGCCCTGGAAATCGAATGGCATGCCCAGAACGACAGTTGGCGCGCCGGGGCGTCCGCGCAGCCGGTCGTCGGACAGATCCTTCACTGCCTCGAAATACAGATCGACATCGCGGCTGGTACCCCGCCACGGGTGCTTGTGCTGCACCAGTCCTTGCGCACCCAGCAGCCCGGTCTCCACCGGGATGCCGAGCGCCTCGAACACGATCTTCTGCACCTTGCTGCGCCGCGTGCCGTCATTGTCGTAGTGCTTGGCGTTCTCCAAGATCGGCGCGACATCCACGCCGGTGATCTGCAAGGAGATCGTCGGGTTGGCATCGTCGGTGATGCGGATCTCGCCCACCTGCGCCGCCCAACTGCGCAGCTTGGTCAGCACCGTCTGCTTCTCTCGCCCAGGCACCGGGGAGACCACGCTGCCGTGGTTCAGTGCCGCCAGACGGTCAGCCGTCAGCCCGCGCAGCGCCGGCACCTCGGGCACCAGGGCGGCGAGGAGCAGCGTCTTCAACAGCCGCGCGTCATTGCGAAAGTTCCGCGCCGCGACCGGATCGGCGCGATTGTCCTGCAGATCCTGCCAGGACACGCCATGCGCCTGCTCCAAAAGTGGCAGGAGCTTCTGCGTCCAGAGCTTCTTCGCGTTCTCGAACTGCACGCGCATCCCGTCGCTGAACGGCTGGTCGCCGGTGGCGATCGCATCCCACAGATCGCCCACCGGGATCAGGGCACCGAGGCGCAGCTCGTCACGCCGCTCCACCAGCAGGGTCAGCATCAGCTTCAGCGCCGTCCGCTCGCGCTGCAACACCGAGGAGGCGGCGATCAGCGCCTGCACCAGAGCGGGACTGAACGGATAGATCATCCGGAACAGATCCCGCTCGCCATCGGTGCCGAGCAGGGTTTCCAGCACATCGCGCCGCTGGCCGGCGAATTCCTCGAACGCCGCGTCCATCTGCTGGCGCGCCGCCTCGGAGGTCGGGCGCAGCAGGCGCCGCTCGGCGATCACTGGGAGGTTGCGATCCTCCAGCAGCACCCGATCGAAACGCGCCTCCCAGTATTTCAGCGTGTCGGCGAATTGCAGTTGCAGCGCGCCTGCCTGGTGATCGCCCACCAGCTCCCGCAGGTCGCGCTGGCGGGCGACGAAGGAGATGATCGGGATCGGCCGGTCGGCATGCTGGGCCTCCACCAGCTTCGACAGCTTCGCCCCCTCGCTGGAGACGAAATTCACGTCCGCCGCCCGCGTCGCCAACCACAGGATCAGCTCGTCCAGGAACAGCACCACCGCGTCGTAGCCGAGCCGTTTGGCGTGGTGGCTCATGATCGCAAGCCCGGTGTCGAGATCGACGAAGGCTTCCCCCTTCGCGAGCGCGACATCGGCGTAGCCGCGGAAGAACGTTCGGATCAGGTCGCCGACCAGGCGCTGGCGTTCCTCGCCCTCGGGCGCTTCGAGCGCGGCGGATTCGAAGGCGCCGGCATCCCAGGCGGCACCGAAATCGCCCCAGCCTTCATCGCCTTCCTGGGCGCCCTCGTTCAGCTTCGCAAAGAACGTGTCGTCACCCATCGTCCGGCGCAGGCTGCGGGCATCCTCGAACAGCTTCTCGCCCAGGTAGAAGCCGGGCGTCGGCGCCTCGGGGTGGAACCGGCGAACGTGCTCGGCGTAGCCGCCCAGGATCGCGCTCTCCACATCGCGCGCGCCGATCATGTGGAAGGGCACCATCAGGAAGCGCTTGCCCGCCATCCAGGCATCGTGCGCATTCACCGTGCGGGCGAGTTCGGGAATGGCGCGGGCGGACAGGTTGCCGCCGAGCAGCAGGTTCAGCACCGCCATGAAGTGCGATTTGCCGGAGCCGAAGGAGCCGTGCAGGTAGCAGGCGGCGCTGCGCTTCGCCGTCACCGCGCGCTGGATGAAGCCCAAAGCCTCGTCGAATGCGCGGGCGAGTTGGGGGGTGACGACGTAGCTCGCGACTGTCGCCGCCGCCTGCGCATCGGAAATCCCGTCCGCCAGCTTCAGGACGAAGTCGCCCTGATGCACCCGCTCCGGGATGTCGATCAGCTCCCGCAGCAGCGGGCGGCTGGAGGGACTTGGGGCACCGCTCATCGCGCCGCCCTCCGGCCGCGGCGGCGGGCGGGCGCGGGTGGGGTCCAGGCGGCCAGGTCGGCCTCGGTCATGCCGATCGACTGCGCCTCGTCGCGGATGAACTCGGCGTAATAGCCCCCCATGCGTGTTCCCATCTCGGCGTCGTACTCGTTGTGCCACTGGCGGAGCCAGGGCAGCAATTCCAGCAGTCCGGCGAGCAGCGGGGCCAGGCGCTCCGGCGGCCAGCCGTCCCGCTCCTTCCGCTCCACCGTGTAGGTCGCGATCGCCCGGGCCCGGGCCAGGTGATCGTAGCCGGCCCAGAGGATTGGCAGACTGCCATCGGCGTCGCGGGCGCAGTGCGGGAAGGAGACGAAGCGCTCCTTCGGCACATCCAGCCCGCCGCGCAGGCGCCAGAAATCCACGGAGAGGAAATCCGGCGTGCGGTATTTCGGCGGCACCGGGATGGGGCCCACTTCCGCGTGCTTGCGCCGGTCTTGCGCGGCCTTGAGCGCGCCGGGCAGCGCGTCCGGCATGGCGGCGGCGATTTCAGCGTCGATCCGGTCCTCCGCCCGCTGCATCTCCCAGGTGCGTTCCCAGTCGGCGCGCTTGCGCAGGCCGGTTTCCGAGTAGCGGAGCGCAGCGAGGAACGGGACCGCTTCCTTCGCCACCAGTTCGGCCACCAGCGTGTCGAGATCGGCGGCGGCGGGGCCGGCGTAGAGTTCGGCGACGGCGCGGAACTCTTCATCCCGCCGGGCCAGATCGGCGAGCTGGGTGGTGGAGAGGATGCGCGGGTCGACAGGTGGCCAGAACTCGGGACGTTCCAGCCGGTCGAGCAGCCAAAGGCGCAGCGCGTCCCGCTCCATCTCCTCCCAGGGCGCCATGGCCCAGCGGCGCTTGTATTCCGGGCGCTCGATCAGGCCGATATTCGGATCGGTCTCGATCAACGCGATGCGGCGTTCCACCCGGGTGCGGTAATCGGCGGGCCAATGGGCGGGAAGTTCGGTGATGGGTGTGGAGCGATGCCGGGTGAACCAGGCAGTCTCGACCTCGCCCGCTGCCATGCGCCGGGCGAGCACGATCTCGAAGGCGCGCTCCCCGAGGTGCAGCGGCGGCGGGTTGGCGTGCTCCACCGCCTCATCGAGCAGGCCGTAGAGCCGGTAGCAGCGCCAGTCCAATTCCTCCTGCAATGCGATCATTCGGGCACGCGCGGCTTCGGCCTCTGCACGGGCGGCGTCGAGTGCGGCGCGGGTCGGTGTCGCACGGGCGCAAACGGGTGCGGGAAAGCTTGCCGACAGGCGCTGAGCCTCGACGTCGAGCGAGCAAGCAAGATCCTGTGGTGGCGAATCGGCCAGCGGGAACCGGCCAATCTTGCCACCATCGTGCTCAAAGAAGCGTTCCCACGGCTCGTTAGCGATACCACCTCCGATACCGCCATTTCCACGGTCCATCAGGGTTTGCTTCAGCCAGAAGCTCGCTGTGGACGAGTTCAGCAAGCCGAGTAGGCCGAGATGGACCTCCTCGCTCACCCCGGCAGGCAGCTTGATCATCGGCGCCGTGCGGTTGAACACTTTGCCGCCACGGTCGAGGACGAAGTGGTTATGGGTAGCAACAAAAGCGAAGGTGATCGCTGCCCTGCGGTCCGACTTGCTCTTCACAAGGATTCCATATTCCTCCCACATCATCCCCCGCTCAACCTTCGTCTTTCCGAAGTAAATGCCGGCTGCAACGATGGCGCGATATGGCCAGAGTAATTGCCGGTCACCCGGCGCAACTGCAGGGGCCCCACCATCATCGTATGGAAAATAAGCCACGAGCGGTGCCACAAGCCGCCAATCTCTAACCTGGTCGCCCTCGACGAAGGTGCGCACCCGGGAAGGTTCGCCATATCGCACGAAGTCCTGATGTCTCGGCCTCATATAAGCATCGTCTTCGCCCGTAACGGCCATAACACCGATGTCACCAATTCTGGACAGAGTCTGGCTGGCTGTCGCCTCGATCGTCTCTTTCAGTTCACTCGCGCCGCCGCCACCGATACTCCATGGATGCCGCGCAAGTGTCGCTCGGGACACGTCAGCCACGCTGACGAACTCGCTGACCGATCCGACGTTGTCCGTTTGCGCGCGGATGGCCGACCATACCAGGCCATGCGCCGGATCGTCTGGCGTCTCTGGCTCGCCACGAATGCCCATGACCGCCCGCACGATGTCACTGACTGGCGGGCGGTTGCGGCCAAACAGAATCACCGTGGGCGTGCCATGGCCGGGGATATGGGCGCCGGAGCAATCCACCACATGCGTCAAATCGAGGCGCGGCAGTACCTCCTCGATCAGCTTCTTGCCGAACTCTCGTTTCATGAAGCTGTTGGCAACGATCATCCCAACAAACCCGGAGGTTGGCCCATGCGCACCGCCGCCAATGCCTGGCAGCGTCAGATCGAAGAATCGCTCGACGAACGGTACCGCCAACGCATACTTCATGTGGCAGCTCGTGTAGAGTTCCCGATACGCGTCGCGCATCGCCGCGTCTTTCGGCGTGATGTAGGGCGGGTTTCCGACCACGGCGTGATATTGGCGGCCAAGAATGGCGTTCAGCGCGTCGTTGTCTTCCGCGGCATAATGGTGCCGAAGTCGGCGCTCGAACCCCTCCGCCATTCCTGCCAGATCGTGCTGCCGCGACCGGAAATGTCCGCCATGCAGTAGCGAATCACCAACCGCGAGTTGGAAGCGGAAATCCGGCGCCGCGGAAAGCCGCGTCTCCCCCGAAGCCTGCAAGGCCGCCAGGAGCAGGCGGAACCGTGCGATCTCCACTGCGAACGGGTTGAGATCGATCCCGCACACCGCATCCAGCGCCCGCTGCGCCGCCGCGGCCGGCGGCATGTCTGGCGCCGCGCGCTGCCATTCCCGCAGCAATCGGGCAAACCCGCCGAGCAGGAAATGCCCGCTGCCGCAGGTCGGGTCGATCATCCGCACCTGCTCATGGCCGAAGGTGGCGATCGCCGGTTCCAGCGTGCGGTCCAGAATCCACGCCTCGATGAACTCCGGCGTCTGCAACAGCGCAAATCGCTTGCGTGCGTCCTCCGACAGATCCTGATAGAGATCGCCGAGGAACCGGGTGCCCCATTCGGGGTCGGCAAAGTCATGCACCAGCGCCCCGGTCTCCGGCACCGGTCGGCGGAAAAACTCGATCAACGTCCCGGCCCCGTCGCCCGACAGCGGCAGCCGCAGCGCCGGGTTGTGTGCGGGATCGAACAGCCCCGACAGGCCCGGCAGCCGCGCGGCTTCGGCGAACATCGCGAGCATGTATTCGGCATCGGAGTCGACCGGCTGGCGGCGGAAGTAGTCCTGCTGCCGCTGCCGTGCCAACTCCATCCGCTCCCCCGTGCCCGAGATCAGCGGCCGGGGGATCAGCGCGTTGTCCTCCAGGAAGCGGAGGAACACCGCCCCCAGGATCCAGTGCACCGACGCCTGATCGAGTGCCGCGCTGAAGAATGTCTCGAACGTGTCCGCCGTGCGCTTCGCGTCGAACGCCTCCTGCCACTCCGCCTCCACCGCCACCCGCCCGGCGCCGGTGGTGTGGTGGGCACGAAGATCATCCTCAAGCTGCTTGCGCAGGCGCTTGAGGTCCGTGAGCAGGCGTCTGGCGTCGATCATCTAGGCCTCATCTCAAAATCGGCTGTACGGCAGCCGGCCTGACCGCCTGGATATGGATGGCAAGAGGTCATGCTATGACGCTACCGGCGAGGCCAGTTGGACGCTGAACAGGCTCGCGATGCGGCCGCGCAACCGCTCTCGGCGTGCATCGTGGAATGCGAGGAACTCGGAGATTCCCGAAGGGACCTCGCCCAGATCGTGCTTGTCGCAGTAGTGCTTTCTGGCGTCGGGATTCGGGAACGTCTCCGCCAGCCACGCCGCAGGCAATTTGGCCTGTTTCTCGACGTTGATCGGCCCTTCAAGGAGCTGAAGATTGGCGAGCCGGTTCGCGCACGATCGGAATGCCTCGATCTGCTCCTCGGCGATACCCTCCCGACGCAGGCGTGCAGCGGTGAAGCGGGATGCGGGAAACACATGATCAACGTGGAACTGGTTGCGCAGATCGACGAACGGGTAAAGAAGCGTCAGCAGAAGAAAGGCCCGATGGTCGCCGTACTCGAGCTCCAGGAGTTCGTCCACTTCCTCCTTGGTAAACGCCAACGGCTTGCCACGCTGCGCCATTGCGGTTCGCAGTTGGTCGTCCGGAAAGGCAGCACCTCCATCCTGCTGAATGACCGTGCGCAGCGCGGTGAGCAGCGTGTCCAACCCGCTGCCCCAGATGCCCGACGACTTCAGGAGGGAGGTGATCAGCCAGCTGCGGATGTGCTTGCGGTCGGTGTCCTGGCTGTTGTGCGTGAGGAAGCTCTCCGGCGCTTGCCGCTGGTAAAGGTAGTAGGCAAGTGGGAGCAACGAGCTTTCCGCCCAACGCCCCTGGTCACTCAACCCGAAGCTCGCGGCCAGCTGAACAGTGAGTAGCAGGGCCGCGCGGATGCGGTCCCACTTCTCCTCAAGAATCTTCATGTTCGTGTTGGTGAAGTTCTCGACCTTGAAGCCCACACTCGCGATGTCCGCGAGCATGAGGCCGGCCTTCAGAACGAAATCCTTGGTGAGCCGGAATCCGGCGCCAGTCTTGTTCAAATCATCTACCAAGCCATGAACTTCCTTGCGGGCATCGCGGTTGGTCCATTGCGAAGTCGCTGTGCTCAGCAGCAGATCGGAATAGCTCAACACCGTTCCGCCGCTGTTGAGACGGATGAAGATGTTCAGAACCCGATCGATGCTTTGGCTCTGCTCTTCGTAGACGGCGATGAGCTTCTCGACATGGATGACGTTGTGGAGCTTTTCCAGGACGTCGAAGGCGTCTGTCTGCGCCTGCCCTTGAATGCCACGGCTGTTGAGCCACCCAAGCCTCTGTGACGATTTCTGCAGAGCGAGGATGTCTGCGACCTTGAACCAAAGTTCCTTCTCAGGGTCGGATGCATCCCCGTGTTCCCGAAACGCGAACTGGAACTTGTCGCCCTCTTCGTCGGCGTCGCCGCCGGAACGAAGGTTGAGATACAAACGCCGGGTTGGATAGGCGAGCGGATTCGTCCTCCAGGCATTGGGGCGCTTGATTGCAATCGAGCCGCGCAGGCCGATGTTCAATGCCGTCAGACGCTGCTGCCCATCCAGCACGGCGATGACTTCGCGGTCCACGATCGGGCCGAGATCGGGGCAGTGCGGGTTGTCCCGCTCATGATAGTCGCGCACGAAGCCGTAGAACCGGTAGTTCTTTGCTTCGCCCGCATTTACCCGCCAGAATAAAAATGCACCGAATGGATATCCCCTCATCAAGCTGTCGAAGAAATGACAGATTTGTTCAGGACGCCAGACATATTCTCTTTGGATGGCGGGCAGCACGTATCTGTTCTGTTCAATATTGGTGAGAGCTTCCCTCACAGTGCCGCCCGCCTGATACATGAACCGTCTCCCCCGAAGTACTGACTAGATGCTGCATAGCTGCCACAATCAGCCGTTTAAAGGCCGCGCGCCTGGCGCAGGCGCTCACGCGGCCGGGCGGGCGCCCGCCCGATGGGCATTTGCCAGCCAAGGCTCGGTTAGCCGCGCCCAGTTCGCGCTTGAGATCACCGGCAGCACCGCCCCGTCGATGCGCGGCAGTCCCGGGGTCTCCTGCGGCACCAGCAGGAACAGGCTGGGCGGCCCGGACGCCGTGCCGGAAGCCTGAGCGAAGGCGTCCAGAAGCGGCATCAGGTCGTAGCGGGCGAGCAGTCCCGGCCGGATCAGCAGCGCCGGTTCGCGCAAGGACAGGACCACGTCCCGCACGCGCGGGGCGGCGCGGGAGGCGAGACGCAGCAGGTTCTGGAAGTCCCGGCTCTCCGGTCCCATCGCGTCGGCCGCCAGCACCTTGGGCCATTGCGCCCGGCGGGCCGCAGCCTCGGCCCGCATGGCTTGCAGCATCAGGCGTTCGAGGCTGACGGGCGCCCGCGGGAAGCGTCGGATCAGCTCCGCCTCGGCCTCGCGCGCCCGACGCGGATCGACCGTGAGCGCGAGGAAGGCGCCTGTGCGGGCGGCGTGGGCGATCTTCTCTTCAAGCGCCCTGGCATCCAGAACGTCCGGTGTGGTCTCCGGCGGGGCCGCCACAGTCGGATGGCGGACGAGGGTCAGGCTGCCGGTTTCCGAGCCGGAGGCCGTGCGTGCGTAATATCCCGGGCCTTCGGCCTGGTCCTCCCGCCAGACCCGCTCAGCCCCCTCTTTGTCGAGCAGCGCATCCAGCGCCGGGCGCGGCGGCAGCGGCGCCGCTTCGGGGAATCGGCCCCGCACCCGTTCACGGATGGCTGCCTCGGTCAGCATTCGTGGTCCGGCCAACGCCCCGAGCGACAGGCGCAGCGCCAGCTCCGGCGCCATCCCGCGCGGATAGAGTTCCGTCCGGGCGGAGAGCGCCGCCTTGGCCGACGCGGCGGCAGCCAGGCGCAGGACACGGTCCTGCGGCAGGGGGAGTATGTCCGGCGGGGGGGCGATGGCGGCGAGAGCCTCGCCGACCATGGGGGGGCTCGGCAGCGGGTCCTGTGCGGCAAGCCGATCCGCCGCGCCACCGAGGTGATTGGCATAGGCGGCGAGTTCGGGTCGGCTGGCGATTAGGACTTGGGGGCCATCCGCGTAAGCCGCGAAGCGGATGGGCAAGACGGATGCTTCCAGCTCTACCGCAGCCCGCACCACGGCGCGGGCCAGCCGTATCCGCTCCGCCTCGTCCTCTTCCACCGACCCGCGGGCAGTGAGGATTTGCGCCGCCAGCTCATCAGCCGTGGCGACGCCGGCGGCGGCGGTAAGGAGACCGGCAAGCTCGGTGCGCAGCGCGTTCAGGTCAGCACTCTTGTGCCAGCGCTCGCGGGCCGCCACGAGCGTGTCGGCGATCGCGCTCCGAGCCACGCCGGCGGCACGCGCCACATCGCCGGCGCTGGGCCAGGGGGATGCCGCGTCGGCCGGCTCCAGGCCGAGATAGGCCGCGAGAATGCGATCCTCCTGGCGTTCGTCGCCAGCGGGGCGGCGGGGCAGGAGTTGTTCACCCAGCCGATCCAGGCTCGCCCAGCCTTGCCCGTCGTTGGTCGCTCCGCCGGGGATGAGGTCGGGGCGCAACTGGGCGAGCCGTTTCGCGCGTTCTCGGATCTCCTTGCGGATGCGATCGCCGACACCCGTGAGATAGCGGAACTTCAACCGTGGGACGTCCAGCAACTGCTGGACGGTATGGATCCCCATTCGATCGAGGACGTCCCGCGCCTCGACGCCATACCCCACCTCGGCGATGCTGCTTCGGCGGGTGAGTCGGCGGGAGATCAGCTCGATGCTGTCCGCCGGCATGGCGGCACGGTCCATGGGCTCGAACGCCTGCCGCCAGGCGCGCAGCATCTCCTCGGCATTGCCGAAGCGCTCGGCGGGGTCACGTCGCAGCGCACGAGAGAAGAACATGGTGAGCCCGTCGCGGAGAACCGGATCGAAGCGATCGATCGCAGGTGTCGCCTCGTCGTCGGTGACCAGTGGATCGGTGAGCCCGTCGCCGAAACTGGGCGTGGCGCCGGTCAGCATCTCATGGAGCGTCACGGCCGCGGCGTAGCGCTCGGCATGCAGGTCCCAGCGTGGCGGCCTGCGCGCCCCTAGGAAGGGATCGAGATAGGGGCGTGTACCGGCCTCAAGGTTCTCGGGAGGGGTGCGGGCCAGAGAGAAGTCGAACAGGACCAGGCGATAGGCGCCGGAGCCGCCGGCCTTCGCCACGCCGATATTGTCGGGCTTGATGTCGCGGTGGACGACGCCTTGTTCCTCGAGATAGCCCACCGCCTCTAGCAGGTGTTCCCCGAAGCGGCGCATGAGGTCGAGCGACAGTGGGTCTTTGCCGCGCAGCCACTGGGCCAGCGTCTTTTCGCCCGCCCGTTCCATCAGAATGCCGGGGCGGTCCCTGACCTCGGTTTCCGCTTCGAAGCGGACGATGTTCTGATGGTGCAGCCGGCGCAGAACCTCCGCCTCGGCGCGGATCCGGTCGCCATGGGCAGCGTCCACCGCCACCTTCAGCACGAGTTCGCCGTCGGCGCCGTCGCGCTTGACGAGAAGTGCGTCGGCCGTGCCACCGCGCCCCAGGCGCTTCACGACGACAAGACTTCCGTCCAGCAGGTCTCCGGGATTGGCGTTGCTGGGATCGGCCATCTCCGGCGTTGGTGCGGGTGGGCTCTGCTCGGTTTCAGCCCAGGTCAGATAGTCGAGAAACTCGCTCACTGACGGGATCCGATCGCGCACGCTGGGCGCGGTGCTGGTGCGGACCAGATCGGCAAGGTACGGCCCTACGCCATCGACAACGTCGGAAAGACGAAGGCCGCCTCCCTCCCGCAGACGTTCGGGGAGGTCCAATGCGCTGTCTGCTGGTGGGCGCCCGGCGACAAGATGATAGGCGATGGCACCGAGCGAGAACACGTCAGCCAATGCGCCCGCGGCTTCCCCGCCCTCGCCGGAGAGAGCCTCCGGTGCCAGATAGGCCTTCGCGGGGTCAGAAAAATGCTCCTCGATATGACGCGTGCCGACGGTCACCGGAGACGCAGACGCGCTGCCTTCGGCGCGGCTGGCAACCTGCCAATTCATGATCTGCAAGCGCGGCTGGTCGGTATCAGGACCGCGAACAAGGATATTCTGCGGTGCCAAGCCACGATGATAGACATGCTTGCCGTGGGCGTAGGCGATCGCCTCGGCTAGCTGGCGAAGCATGGCCAGACGTGTCTCGAGCGGCAGCTTGCCAAGCTGCGCCGCGAGGAAACGGTCGAAGCGGACCGAGGAGGGGTCATACTCGAAGATGAGGGCCGGGCCGAGTTCCGTTTCGCGGTAGTCGCGCACTTGGACGATGCCTGGATGGTCGACGCCTTCGAGGACACGAAACTCACGCTGCGCCGCACGCGTCAGCCGATCACGGGCTTCAGGAGATGCGGCTCGGGCGTACGGGTAGATCCTTACCCTTCGGGTAACGCCCGTACTGGCGTGCTTCGCGGCAAAGTCTTGCCAGTCGTCGCCTTCGGTTATGATCTGCCCAAGTTCGTAGTCTCCAGCTCGACGAGTCCGGCTGGCAGATCGGATACCAGCCTGCTCCATCGCTCTCTGGATTGCGCGAGCTGTGTTGATATCCACGGCGCCGGCGCGACCGAGGCCGAAGTCGCTGGCGCGCCGTAAGGCCCCGATGATGCCTCCGTCATCGGGCACGGACGGATTGCCACGCAGGAAGACCTTGCAGGTGGTGCCAGGATCGATGCGGGGTGCCTGACGAACGGCGGAGAGGAAGATTGCCGGCTCGACCCACAGCGTGGGCGTTCGAGAACTGGTCCCTCCGAAGCTTCCCTGTCGGCGCAAGAGTGATGCCAGTCGCTTGGCTTTTCGGTTGGCCAACGGGAGAGGGTTGTCAACGATTATACGTCGGCCATCGGTTGTCCAGGTCCAGCTATGGGCGTCGCCCTGAACGCTACCTGGCCGCGACTTGATCTCGATCAGAATGAGACCGGCAGGAGTTAGAACGAGCGCGTCGACTTCATTGACCCGCCCCTCATCATCGATGAACTCGAAATTGGACCAAGCGCGCCAAGGCTCATTATCCGGCAGATTTTGTCGCAAGAAATCGAGCGCTTCCCGCTCCCACTCGAATGAAGAGGGGGATATGGCATTCCAGCGCGGTGCCGTCATTGAGCGGAACGAGTTGTCAGACACTTTCGATCTGCCTTGCCATGCGGGATGGTTGACGGGTCAGGAGCGTCCGTTTGCGCGGCTCCGGAAAATGCGCCCATGGAAGCTGACGACCAGTGGGCGAGCGTTTCTCGGTCACTGGACGACCCAAATAAGGCCATCAGAAAAGATCGATTTCGCAGCGAGGCGAGTCGGTAATAACCTGCTCATGAGCCAGACTTGAGATGGTCGGCAGTGTGGTTCGCTTCCACGCCGTCTTGGCTCCTACCCGTTCGACGATCCTTTGCTTCGCGACGCTTGAGATTCTCGTAATGCTCGAGATCATGGGATGACAAGAACACTCCAACCAGACGCCCGTGGCTCGTAACCTTCACGGGCTCACGCTGGGCCTCGTCTTGGTAGCGCCCGAAATCCCGACGGAATGTCGTCGCATCAACGGTAGGCATTGTACCTCCGAATGCATCAATTTGCGCAATTTAGGCGATTCCGTCCCCCGATGGAAGGGCGGTCGAGAGACCGGGTAACTGGGGCGCGCGGGCCGGCCCGCTCTTCGGTCGGTCTGCTCCCGGCTGCTACCCACTCGGTACCCAAGCGGTCGGAAGCCGATTGCGGTTGTGTGCCTCATCGCTTGCAGCGACGATCATAGGACGACCTTTCAACCTGTTCTCGAGCGACAACCGCAGGGCGGCTTAGCCGTCGACAGCCCGGCGTAGGGTCCACCCGGGACGGCGTGTCTCCTATTGGGTTTCCGCAGCCGTCAGGGAGGCGGCGATGTCGGCGATGGACCGGAACAGCACCAGCGCGTCGTCCTTGGACGGCAGGAACCCGCGGCGGCGCCAGAACACGGCCGCCTCGTCATCGACGGCATTGACGACCAGAGCGCGCCCGCCGATCAGCGCGGCGCCACTGACGCTCCGGGCGAGCGCGTGGTTGAACAGTCCCGTGCCGATCCCCCGCCCGCCCCAGGCCTGATCGGTGGCAAGCTGCCCGAGCAGAATACACGGCACCGGGTTCGGCGGCTGCCCGGTGCGGATCGAGCGCGGCAGGGCGGCGGGGACGATGGCGGTCGGCGCCAAGCCGTAATAGCCGACCACCCGGCCCGCCACGTGGACGACCATGACCACCGTGAACCCCTTCTGCTGATTGGCGAGCGCTCGGGTCTTCAGCCAATGATCGAGCGAAGGCTTGCCGCAGGAGAACCGGGATACGTCGTGGCCGGCATTCAGCAGTTCGGGGGCGGAGAGCGGCGGCTCCGCCATCAGCGCTTCGCCGCGCCCATCTCCCAAGGCGCCTTGCGGCGGAGGGATGCCACCATCTCCGGGACGGGTGTGGCGGGGGCGGAGACGGCTTGGACGAACGCCTCGAAGCCCTCGGGGGTCATGCGCAGCAGCGCGCTTTCCATGAGGACCTCTTCGGCGGCCCGTACCGCCGCCTCCCGCACGAAGTCGGTCCGCGACCGGCCGCGCAGGTCGGCGGCACGGTCGATGATGGCGATGTCGCCTTCCGGGAGGCGCATCGAGAGCGGATAGTCTTTGCGTTTGGCCGCGCCGGTCATGGTGGTCCCCTTCGCCATGGCGCGAATGTAGGGGGCCGTAGCGCGTTTTGCAATACGCAACGCGCTGCTTCGCGCTCTGCCAGCCGCAGTCACTCCGACCCGGCGATGGTTGGCTGATCTCCGTGGCGGTCCCGGCTGGACGGTGACGGTTCTGAACGTGGCGGCGGCTTATGCGGCACGGCCGGTGGCACCCGGTGCACAGGAGCCCGAAACGCCCGGTCCGCGGTGATGAACCGCTCGACGATGAACGGCACCAGCTTCTCGACGGTCGGCGCGTCGGCCAGGCCGTCCTGCGCCGCAATGGCAGCGGCGTAGTCGCGGATCAGCGCGTCAAGCGCCGCAGTGAATGTGATGCTGCGCTTGACCGGCCGGTCGTCGGGCAGCGGGCCGATGCGGAGTTTCACCACCGTCGTCCTCCTCACCCGCCCCCATAGGGGCGCAGCACGATGTCGCGATTCACCATCACGTCGAGCGGGAAGCCCGGGCGCACGGTCAGCGTCGGCTGGACGCCGAGGTCCCGCGAGACGATCGACTGCCCGGCCTGGTTGGCGGCCTGATCGGCGCTCTGGCCGAGGGCGATGATCACGTTGCCCGTCCCGGTACCGCCGACCACGTTGTTGGTTGCGAGCGCGCTGGAGACGCCGAGCAGCGATGACAGCGCGACGCCGCGCAGCAGCCGCCAGAAATGGTAATCGACGCCGTCTTCGAGTCCGGCATAGCCCTCGGTATCGGCGCCCGGCAGGTTGTCGAGCACCACAGAACTACCGTCCGGTAAGATCAAACGCGTCCAGATCAGCAGCACTCGCGATTGGCCGTAGGCGACGACGCTGTCGTATTTGCCGATCAGTTTCGCGCCCTGGGGGACCAGCAGGGTGCGGCCGGAGACGCTGTCATAGACGTCCTGCGTCACCTGGGCGATCACCTGCCCCGGCAGGTCGGAGTTCAGACCGGTGATCAGCGCGGCGGGGATGACGGTGCCGGCCATCAGCTCGTAGGGGCTGAGCGGCGTCTGCAGCCGGTCGGGCCAGTAGATCGCGCGATTGACCGGGCTATTCAGGAACGCCTGCTTGGCGTCCTGCTGGTTCTGGTTGCCATGCGGTGCGGCGAGTGCGCCGTTACCGCCCGCAGTGCCCGGAGCCGGCTGGCCCGCCGGGGCGGCACCTGACGCGGCGCCGGCTGCTCCGTTGGTGCCACCAGTGTTTGCCGCCACGGTAAAGAACACCCCGGCATCGGCGGCCTGCGCCCGCAGCCGCGCGGCGGCTTGGTCCGCGCCGTTGGCTGGTGGCGCCGCGAAGGCGGTGGGCGCCCCTTGCCCCAACATCGGCCGGCCGAGGTCTCCCGGCAGTGGCGGCCCGAGCCGGGGCACCGCTCGCGGTGGGGCCGGCGGCGGCTGGGGCTTGGTCAGGCTGGCATAGCCGTTCGGGAGGCTACCGATTGCATCGGCCGAGGGCCGGACATCCGTGTTGTAGAGCTCCTTGCCGGTGGTGATCCGAAAGCTGTGCAGCGCGAACGCCCACCACACCGCTCCCACCACGCAAACCGCGAGACCGCCGGCCGCGGCGATCAGGGCCCGGCGCGAGAGGCGGGTCACGGCACGCGGCCGCGCCCGCAGTGCGAAATCGGCCGGATCAGCCTTGGGTGCCGGCCGCTGCCCGGTCTCCGGATCATCAGGACCCGCCATCAGCCGTGCCCATCGGTCCGCGTGATGCGCACGACCTGCTGCGGCCTGGCGCCGAGGCGGAGTTCGGCGGCGGCGAACAGCCGATCGACGATCATGGTGTTGCCGCGCACGCGGTAATTGACGATCTCCGCCTTGCCGCCCGGCGCGCCGAGGATGAACAGCGGCGGCATGTCGCCCTGGGCGATCCCCGGTGGGAATTGGACATAGACCTTGGAGCCGTCATCGAAGACCTGCACCGGCCGCCAGGGGGGATCATCGCCGCTGATCCGATACCGGAAGTGGAGCGCCGCGATGTTCACATCGTTCGCCGCCACGGCGTTCGCGTACTCCGTCGCCGCGGCGTTCTGCGTCCGCAGCGCCAGGAGATCGTCCTGCGGGTAGTTCCAGGACACCGCGGCCATGTAGGTGTCCTTGGTCGGGTGCACCTCGAGATGATAGGCGCGCCGGTCGGTCATGATGACGATGTTGTTCATCGGCAGATCGGCCGAAATCGGTTTGATCAGCACGTGCACCTGCTGATCGGCCCCCGCGCCGCTGGTGGTGTTGCCGATCTTCCATTGCACGGTGTCGCCAGCGGCGATCGAGACCAGATGCTCGCCGGGCTGCAGGGTAATATCTGTCACATGCAGCGGCGAGGCATAGATCTCGTAGAGCGCGCCGTCCGACCAGGGAAACACCTGCATGGCGTTGATGTAGCCATCGCGCGTCGGGTTGATGCGCGCCGCTTCGTTGGCCTTCGCCACTCGGGCGACCGGATTTGCAGGCTGCGCTGGCACCCGGCTCGCCGAGGCCGGCGGCAGCTTCTTGAGCTGCCCCGGCAGCGGCAGTGGTTCGGGCAAGGTCACGACCTGGACCGGCGCTGGCGGCGACGGCAGCAAGTGCGCGGGCTGCGGCGTGTCAAAGGCGATCTTCGGCACAGGCTGGGCGCAGGCCGAAAGCACCAACGCACCGCCACACGCGAGGAAGAACGAGAATCTCAGTATCTGCTCAACCTGGTGCGAGCACGGATTTTCCCTGTAGGGTCATTTTGATGGCCTGATAGGCGTCGATTCCCCGACGGGCGGCGGTCCCGACGACGGAACGGAATCCGGCGAACAGGTCAGCCC
>Ga0207433_10005393_pt1 | contig 22890 bp, 12 predicted proteins | sample YelNatPaOPGAMG01_FD_187559 | JGI IMG/M metagenome (GOLD analysis project Ga0207433, IMG submission 187559) | Hot spring thermophilic microbial communities from Obsidian Pool, Yellowstone National Park, USA - OP-RAMG-01 (SPAdes) (version 3) | ecosystem: Environmental > Aquatic > Thermal springs... | reverse complement strand
TCGCAGAGTTCAGTCTCCATTCCAGGCAGGATTTGCTCCATAATTTCTACAACCTTGACCTTACTGCCAAGGCAGGCATAGATGTTTGCCAGTTCAAGGCCGCACGCACCTGCACCGACTACGAGTAGTTTATTCGGAACATCATTCAGTTTCAGTGCATCATCTGTATTTGTAATATATTTGCCATCAAATTCAAATCCAGGCAGAGCAATTATCTCGGTCCCCGTGGCGATCACAATATTTTCCGCCTCAATCGGTTCAATCGTTCCATTACTTTCAAGATCAATCTTATGTTCAGATGTAATTTTTGCCTGCCCTTTTTTCAAGTTCACGCCATTATTCTTAAAAAGATAGTCAATACCCGAGCGGAGTCTTTTCACAACCCCTTCAGTATGGCTTCGCAAAATATTCAGGTCAATTCCGCTATTTTCTATTTTAAGCCCCAATTTTTGTGCCTTCTGAAAATTTTCAATAATTTCCACCGCATAACTCAATGCCTTTGTTGGAATGCAACCACGGTTCAGGCAGACCCCACCAATTTCACCAGATTCAATGACGAGGACATTTTTCTTCAATTGTCCAAGTCTTATCGCACAGGGATATCCACCAGGTCCAGCACCAATGATTACTACATCATATTTATTCATATCAAGTTCCTATGATTTTAGGTATTTAGGCATTTTGGATTTTTGGATATTTTATTATTACTCCATCTCAATCAAATCCTTGAAGACCTGGAGTTTCCGAATTCTTGTCGGATGCCGGAGTTTACGCAGAGCCTTTGCCTCAATCTGTCTTACCCTTTCCCTTGTGATATTAAACATTCTACCGACCTCTTCAAGGGTTTTGGGTGTGCCGTTACCGAGTCCGAATCTGAGTCTGATAATTTTTTCTTCTCGTTTGGGCAGGTCTTTTAGAATTTCATTGAATCGGTCCTTCAGGATTGAAATTGCCGCTCTTCTTGATGGAGAATCGGACATTGGATTGCTGATAAAATCGCCAACAAAGCTTGATTCTTCATCATCAATCGGTTTGTCCAGGGAAATTGGAATGAGTGAAATGTTTTGCGCCATTCTCACCTTATCGGTTGGCATATCAAGATGGTCGGCGATCTCCTCAACAGTCGGTTCCCTTCCCAAATCCTGTATCATATCACGCTGCGCCCGGGCTACTTTATTCATTGTATCAAGGATATGGGCAGGAACCCGGACCGTTCTCGCCTGGTCGCCGATTGCCCTGGTGATTGCCTGCCTTATCCACCAGGTGGCATAGGTAGAAAATTTATATCCCTTTCGGTAGTCAAACTTTTCTACTGCCTTTATCAAACCATTGTTGCCCTCACCAACCAGGTCCGCAAATTCAAGCCCCCGATTCACATATTTCTTGGCGATTGAAATCACCAATCTCATATTCCCCTCAATCATCCTCTGGCGTGAGCGATTGATAAGGTCTTCCCATTTCTCCACAATCTTCGCGGTTTCGTGAATCTGGTCAATATTGCAGCCCAAAGACGCAAGGAGTATCTTCTTTTCTTTTATAAGTGCATTTATTTCGGTCTGATTCCTTAATCTGGGAAGGGTCTTCTCAATCTTTTCAAGCCGGGCAACGGTTTCTTTGAAACTCTGGATTGCTGAATTTAATGCATTGTGCTGGAGTGCAAGGACTGACAATTTTCTTAATACCCTTTCTTCCTTCTCAAAGATGCGCCACTCAAGAGTTTTGGAGTCTTCCTTCTGGTGTCGTCTATATAGTTCAAGTAAACTATTGTAGTCCTTTTCAATTGACTTTACCCGCCGGATGAATCTCTGTCTTTCAGCCCAGAACGTATGTTTATCCATCATTGCCTCAATCTCGACCCGGGAAATCTGGTCAAGACTTTTCTTGCCCTGCTCAACCTGCTTGCAAACTTCAATCAACCTGTTTATTGTGCAGGGGTAAGGCAAGAACTGCCTCTCAATCATCCGATAACCGGTCTCAATCTTTACTGCAAGTTCATATTCTTCATCCTTTGTCAAAAGGTCATAATGGGCAAGTTCTCTAAAATATGCCCTTATTGGCTCTTCAGCCCGCACCGCGGTCTTTGCCCCGGCCGGTTTAGGCACTTCCTCCTCAAGAGTCTGCACAATGCTGATATTGTGCCTTGCCAGAAGGTCAAGTATTTCATCAATCTCTTCCGGAGTTACATCGTCGGGAATGAGTTTGTTAATCTCGTTTATTGTTATCTTGCCCGATTCTTTTGCCTTTTCAAATATTTTCTGAGAATATTTTACCATTTTGCTCCTTTTTTATATTTTTTGTTTTAATAAATCTTTTAATTTTTTTAGCGACTCCTCGTCGCCCTTCCTGATTGCTTCAGCAAGTTCTTTTTTAATCTTTCCCCTCTGTAAACTATTCTTAAAAAGGGTCAATGCCTTGACAAAATCTGCCTCAGAAACTCTGTCCTCGCTAATTAAAGAAGAAAGAATTTTCTCCCTTAACCCCTCCTCAACCATATATTTAGACAAATCAGCCATATCAAAAGTTTCGTCTTTAAACAAAAGTTCATAGACCCTTCTCACCCGTTCATCAGAAAAGTCCTCAGGGGTTATAATCTCTTTCGCCTTTGGGAGATATTGAATATTATTGAAAATGAGCATAATTATCTTCTCTTCATTTGAAGTTGGACTTTTCGGCCTTCTTTCCGGTTCAGGAACATCCCTTTTCTTCATCTCTTTTAAAATTACCTCCGTTGATATATCAAAGACCCTTGCTGAATACTTCAAATAGCGGTCAAATCGGAGTGGGTCCTGAATCTTGCTTATGATTTCAATCAAATCCCTTATCAATGCAATTTCATCCTCAACCGTTTCAACCTTTACAGAACTTTTATAAAATTCAAAAAAGTCCGGGGCAGAATTGATGATTTTAGTCAATTCAACAACCCCTTTTTCATTTATAAATTTGTCAGGGTCATAACCTTCAGGAAGGAGGGCGACATGGACATCGGTCTGGGCATTTATCAAGAGTCCTATTGCCCTTAAAGATGCCTTTATTCCTGAAGGGTCCGGGTCAAAGATAAGTTTGACCTTTTTTGCATTACGGGAAATTAACATCACCTGACTTTCGGTTAATGCAGTCCCCAGTGGAGCGACTGTATTTTTAATTCCCTGCTGATATAGACTCAAAAGGTCAAAATAACCCTCAACAATGATTGCCTCATTCTTTGTCCTCATTGATTCCTTTGCCTGGAAGATTCCATAAAGAACCTCACCCTTCTTAAATATCGGGGTTTCAGGAGAATTTAGATATTTGGGCTGGGTATAATCATCAATGCCCCTTCCGCCAAATCCAATTATCCGGCCGGAAAGATTAAAAATTGGAAATATTACACGGTCGCGGAATAATTCTCTATTCTGTGAGATAAGCCCGGCCTGATTGAGTCTTTCAATATTTATCCCCTTCTGTCTTAAAAATGTGACAAGTCCTCCAGAAGTCGGGGCATAGCCAAGACGAAAGTCCTTTATCTTTTCCAGATCAATCTTTCTCTCTTTTAAATAATTCTGACCACGCCGGCCAATTTCCTTTGAAAGAGCCAAAGAATAGAACTGGGCAGCAAATTCATTTACTTCATACAATTCTTTATATTTTAAATCTTTTGTTGTATCAATATCTATTCCCAAATTCCTGGCAAGTTTCTTCAGGGCATCAGGAAAGTCAAGGTGTTCATATTCCATTAAAAAACTGATTGCATTCCCGCCCTTTTTACAGCCAAAGCAATAATAAATACCCTTATCTGGACTTACATAGAAGGAGGGTGCCCTTTCAGAATGGAAAGGACAGAGCGCACGATAGTTCTTGCCCACCTTCTTTAATTGAACATACTGGGAAATTAAATCCACAATATCGGTGCGCCTGATTATTTCATCAATCTTATCCCGTTCTACCATCTCAACACCTTACTGGTTTATTTTTACTCGTTTTAATCTCCTTTAAAAATAATTCTTCCAATTCTGTTGTATAACAATTTGAACATACTTCAGGGGTTTCACCCCTGAAACCCCACCCCTCACCTTTATCCTCTCCCCGTTAATCTTTGTGGCGGGGAGAGGGCAGGGGTGAGGGGGAATTTTATCTGTTTTTAATCTGCCCTTATCCGTTTGAATCCAAAGTACCGGATTGAAAATCCAATACCTGAACATACTTCAGGGGAATTCTTCCCCTGGAACCCCTACGGACAGGGGCAAGCCCTGTCCCTACATACCTCCCCTCCCTTTTTAAGAGAGTCCGCCATACTTCTTGGCGGATAAGCCCTTTATGGGCGTTTAATTAAGGAATCAGAAAGGGGCATCAGAAAATCAAATTATCAGGTAGTGGATATCAGGCTCACAGTCTATCAGGCAAAAACCTGATCTCCTGATCTTCTAATGTCCTTCCCCCTGATCTCCTGATAACCTGATAACCTTTTCACGGGGGATAAACCCCTACCCTATCTCTCACCGATGCCCATCTCTCCATTTCCTTGTGCCGAGTAAACCCACCCACTACAATCTTTTCCTTCTTTCTCCCTGTTTCATCTCACCATCACTGCCTTTTTCACTTCTTTGAAATCACCCGATTCAACCTGCACAAAGTAGACCCCGGACGATAAACTCTGTTTTATTGAGACCTCATTCATTCCAATCACTGTCTTTGTTATATTCTCTTTATGGACAAGCCGACCACAAACATCATAGAGTTTTATTTTAACCGTGCGCTCATCCGGTGAATTGAACCTGATTCTTAATAAGCCCTTTGCCGGATTTGGATAGATTGACAATAAGCGTAAAGCGTCAAGCATAATGCGTCCAGCCTCTTCACCCTGTGGCCCACCACCAGTTTCAGAAACATCATAAATTGCAAAACCACTCAAGACTGCCAATCCGTTATTAGAGGTGATTTCATCGGTTATCTCCATTATTCCATCCTGAAGAACTGCCTGGGGAATTGGTTTACGAATACTAACCAGTTCACCAGAAGGAACCCATTTATGCTCATTGAAGATATTATCAATCCTCAAACGCTGCTTCCAGGCTTCATTTGACTCATGATACCAGTCCCAGGCAATCTCGTATCTGGCTGAAGGCTCAAAACCGCTCAAAGAATAGACCAATTGGGTGCTGTCATAATCCACAGTCTTGTATGACTCATCACCATAGACAATAAAACCATCACGCTCAATTGTGCTCGCTGAAGGCGTTTCGCCACCAAGATTTACCGCATAAACAGGAATCTCTTCGGTGATAAACTCCTTTTTCCCACTGAATAAGTAATATGGCTCGGCGTTTCCATCAGTAAAGAGATAATAGAGTGTGCTTCTTCTTGGCTCACGAGAAAATGCAGCCTGGCAAAAGATTGAACGGGCAGATGTCTTACTCAAATTTTCAGGCTCTGTCCAGGTATAGCCACTCAACCTTGAATAATATATCTCATAGTTTGTGCTGTCAATCTGCTCGGTCCAGAGCACTTGATTATTTAGACAAATCGGAAAGATTGAAAGTTTATCACCTTTATCAAGACGCTCAATGTTTCCCCACTGACCGTTGGTCACAAACTTCCTCCGGCACAAAATCTGGGTTCCGGGGGCGAGTAGCGGATTTCCTGCCCAGACAACAGTTATCTCATCCCCATTTATCCCGATGGAAGGCTGGTCATAGGTGCCGAGTCCGGATATTGTCTGTGGACCACTCCAGTTATTAACATTCTTATTCTGATACCGAATCTGGGAAAATATTGTATAGGCAATATGAAGGTTATTGTATTTATCCGCAACTGCTGAAGGGTCGCTGATTTTCACCAACTCCTCGGGTATTTCCCTGGGTGGAAAAATGTATTCATAAGCCGAGTCAATCACTGAAAGGTTTAGTAGTTCGGGATGCCCTTTGGGAAATGAATAGTAACATAAGTTCCAAACCCAGTGCCAGCCTGCAGGACCCGGACCCAATATATATGCGGTCTTCTCCATCAAGATATGGACTGAATCTTCGGTGGTCGTTATACAGGGTGCGGAAAAGTGCATACTTACAGGTGTCGGAATTACCTTTGCAAAGGCATCAATGATTTTGGTATCTTCTGTCTGCCATTTGCCGTTCTCGGTCCAGCAATATTTCAACTCCCAGGTATATTGTTCCCAGGGAAGATAGAAGGTCTTTGGCTGGGTCGGGTCAGGAGGTATTGGTGGTGGTGAGAGATTTACCCAGGCACAATGGAGTTCGTTTGTATTATCTTTTGTCAATGCGGGATAAAAACCAGCACCGAGATTTGTCTCGTTATACCAGGATACACCACCATTATGTGAATTTTTATAGATTACTGAATTGTCTGAAGAATACACGGTATGGAGTAGCCCTCTTACTGCATCATAGACCAATTTGGGTGAATTATTCAGTCCAGTTGCAGATGGGTTATTCGTAATGGCAACGCTTGGTCGCAGTGGAACATATTTCAATACCCAATTGCTGATATGACCCGAGTAGTCCATCGCCGCAACCGCAATGCCGGCGGACTCAGGTAAAGGCGGGGATACCGGCCAATAATAGACCGTCCGCGTCACCGGTGATGAATGGGCAAGCCGATATCTCATTCCATCAGGAAACTCGGGACAGACCCAATAACCAGCAATGTCGGGATTATTTTGTGGATTTGGTGGCTTCCAGGTGATCTTAATTAGACTATCATCGGCCAGATATACACCAACAAGGCTATCAACTGGGTCAGGACCAATATCATCACTCGCTTCCACAGAAAAGGATATATCGCTGCATGCTAATGAAGAACCGGGGTAAAAAGATATAACTTTATAATAATAGGTCATTCCTGTTTGAGCAGTTGTATCATAGACATACTGATTGTATGGAGTTGATAAGAAAGATAAGTAGCAAAAAGGACCGTTTGGCGAAGTGGAACGTCCGATACGCAGAGATACATTGGGAGTGTCGGATGATTGGAGCATTATCCTTATTGCATTTCCCTGGTCATTAGGCCTATCGTCAACGAGTATATTTGGGACAGGTGGTTTATTAACCCAGGTGGTATCCAGACTATCTAAACTACCTTTTGGAATTTTTACCACTGCAATTTGTTGAAAGGGATAAATATTGGAGTTATTTGTCTGAACATAAATATCAAAATAGTAGTTTAACCGTGGTGAAGTTAAAGGGTCTAAGTAAAAATGCCGGCCACTCTCTGGCTCCGTGGTCCAAGAGCCAAACTGTAACCTCAATATATAATCATTACCCCATTCATTAAATCCCCATACAGAGTCGTTGTTTTCATAAACATTTTCAACCCATATATGCACATCATAGCGGTTATCAACCCAAACACAAGTGGTATGAACCTCCCCACTTGCTGGTAAGTAGCGCTGTCGCACACTCCCCGTTCCTTTCCCGGCTGCATAAGCATAATCTCCGGAAGATGCATCAACGCAGAAGAAATCGGTTAATGGGTCAGTGTAGTAATACGAACTCCAGCGCGAATTAAAGTGCTCCTGCTCATCCGTGGTGTTTGTAAACCGATGCACCACTCCGAAATTTCCCACCGCAAAACAGGTATCACCTCTTCCTTTTGCCACATCATAAAACCAGGTCGGCTGGGGCTCGTATTGATGAACTGTCCAGGTCGCCCCACCGTTCGTGGTCTTACCGATTTTCCCGTAGGAAAGGGCAATATAGCCAACATTCGGATTGGCGAAATCAACATCAAACACAGCCAGTTTTGTGCCGTAAGGTATTCCGGTGGTTTCTGGAAATGCGTAAGATTGGTTGAAGACCGAAGGCTGATAAGAGGTCCAGGTTTGACCTCCATCATTACTCTTGCAGATAAGGCCAAACGCATCACCCGAGACCCACAGGTTTTGGGGATTAGCAGGGTCAACCCAGAGACCATTATACCAGACGCTTATTGAATCACCGGGCTTTGCAGGATTGTCCCAGGGAGTTGGTCTGCGAACCCAATCCTGCCCTCCATTTATTGTCGCCAGAATAGTCCCATTACCACAAGTAATATAGCCGTGATATTGTGCACCCACCTGTACCATCTTCACCTTCAAGAATGGGGTGGGGAGGGATAAAGGTGGTGATACATTACCAGTCTGGTCAATCCAGGTGTGTCCGCTATCCGGTGTATAGAAGATTACACCCTTGTATTTATCCGGGTCGCTCCGCTTTTCTCCAACAATCCAGCCCTGAAGAGGATTAACAAAACAGACATCATTGAAGTGATAATTGGCAGCACCCGGCGGCGCCTTTGACACCCACTGATGCGAATGCACACCACCAGTCCGCTTATAGACCTTTCCATTCTCACCAACCACCCAGACTAATGCATCATTAATAACACAAATGCCACGGAAGTTAAGGTTGGAGATTCCATCCGCCACCCACAAAGGACCAAACAAATTGGTTACCTCCGCAAACAACGAAAGTAAACCAATCATTATAAGACTGATTATTATGCGTTTCATTTTAACCTCCCTTCTTTAAAAACAGCCATAGAGACAAGGAGACCAAAAGAGACAGAGACAAAGAAAATGAATATCTCTCTTCCCGCGGAAATCCTTTGGTCAACCTGAAAATTTCCATTGCCGATTCCATCGCCATCTTGTAAACCGTCAACTCCTTATAACTCTTAATCTTCAACCCGCTCCTTGTCTCCCGGTCACCCTGTCTCTCATTTCACCTTCACTACTTTTTTAATAACGCTCAAATCGCCTGCCTCTACTTTAATGAAATAAACCCCACTCGGCAAACTCCTCGTATCAATCTGCATCATTTTTTCCTTATACTTCTTACTTCCTGCTCCCTCCTTCTTACTTTCATAAAAAATCACCTCCTTCCCTAAAACATCATAAACTTTTATCTGCAATTTTCTATCAGTTATCCAGTATCCAGCATCCAGTATCCAGAATCCATCCCTGCAAATAGTCGGAAATATCTCTATTCTTCTATCCTGTATCTTGTATTGTGTATCCTGTATCCCGCCTGGGACATAGCGACAAACCCACACCGTCTGATTAGAATCCGCCGCATAATTGGAAAACATCACCTCATCAAAACTATCTCCATTAACATCACCAGCTGAAGCGACACGACAACCAACTTGATCTCCGTAATACCTTCCTTTTAACCAAGCATCAGGAATTGTATCCATCAAATTAGCACCTGCCCATAAATAACCCATACCCAGTCCATAGGGATCAGGAGGGTCGCCAGGTGCACCAGATAATACTTCACCATAATTGTCATTATTTACCTTATTTACCGCTGTTGACCAAACCCCTAAAAAACTGCTGTCATCTCTTCCAACCATCCAAACATCAACAATCGTATCCGGTGGAGAGCCACCATTTAATATGTAAATTTTGCCGTTATTTACAGACATAAAGCCGTTAGGCCAAAGTTCTGTTCCTGTTAAGGTTCTGTCATAAAAACTAATATTTCTGATTGCATCAACATTAAACCACCCTAGACTTTGGGTAGCACCCTCTCCATGCAACCAGCAATCAGGCACTGTATCCATTGGATTGCCGCCAAGAAAAACATAGACCTTACCTGCCCAGGTGCCTGCCTCATCATTATTAAATGCCCCAGCAACAATATCCTCAAACCCGTCAGAATTTACATCACCGCCTGAGCCAACCGTTATTCCCATGCTCTCGCCATTATGCCCATTGATTATTACATCAGGAATCGTATCCAATAATGGACCGCCATAATAAACATAAACCCGACCATTACCATTGCCCCACCAGTATTCACCAACAATAATATCATTCCAGCTATCACCATTTACATCACCACTTGCAATTCCACAACCAAAAGCGGCACAAAAACTGCCTTTTAAAACTAAATCAGGAATACTGTCCATTGAATCTCCGCCAAAATAGACATAAACGCGGCCACAACTATCGAGAGAATAATTCGGCGCACCCACCGCAACATCATCAAAACTATCACAATTTATATCGCCTAATCCGGCAACACTATACCCAAATAAATCCAATGGATGCTCACCCGGCAAGGAAATATCTACAATTGTATCCGTAGTTAAACTACCAAGGTAAATATACGCATGCCCTGGCGATGTGTCTTGAGCACCTGCCCAAACTACAGTCTTTGAGCCAATTATAATGTCCTCAAAGCCATCATTATTTACATCCCCCGCCGAAGAAAGCGAAATGCCAAAAGTTTCCATCGAATCCAAGGGGCAGCCAGTTTTAAAAATTATCTCCAGATTATAAGTCTGCTGAGCGTATAAAGGAGTAGCGAGTAGCAAGTAGCAAGTAGAGAGAAGGAAAGTAGGCAGTAGGCAGTAAGCAGTAGGCAGTATAAGGTTAAATTTAAAATTTGTAATATTTGAAATTATTCGTGATATTCGTGGTAAAAATGTAAAAATGAGATTGCTTCGGCTACGCCTCGCAATGACAGTGCTGGGGGTGAGATTGCTTCCCTGCTTTCGCAGGGACCACTTTGTCCCTCGCAATGACTTTGCCCCTTTTTTGTCATTTTGAGCGGTAGCGAAGATTCTCATCTTTAGCATCATTGCTCCTATTTATATTATACTACAAAAACAAAAATTGTCAAGATGCTTTGCATCTTTAAATTCAAACGGATAATAGCGGATGCAAACGGATAATTCATTCGTCTCCTTGTCTCCAGGTCTCTTTGTCTCCCTGTCTCCCCGTCCCCTTGTCTCTCGGTCTCCGAGTCTCCCTCTCAGGACATTATTTTGGGTGTTATTAGAAGATATTGATTCGTAAAATTTTTTATCCGTGACCAGGGTTTGAACAGGTATTTAATTAATGGGACATTAAGACAGCAGGGCATAGTTTCTTTTGTTCCCGATTCTTTTTCAATTCTTCTTGAGATTATACCTGTTTCGCCATCTGAAAGGATTAGTTCAACTTCAGATTCATAAGTAGAAATAATTGGTCTCCCTGCCAATGCCGAGGCACGGTCAAGGCTGCTCATTTCAAATTTTACATTTAGTTTTACTTTTTCTCCAGTGATAGAATGGGCGGTAATAATAAGTTTGAAGCCACTTGAATAGAACTGAATCAATGTGTTTCCTGCTAAATCCCTAACCGGGACTCCGAATCTATCACCAATTGTAATTGAACCCTCACAATTCTCCTGAAGCAATAAATATCCACCTGCGATTTCTTTACTATTAGAAGTTTCTGAAAGCAAATTTAATTGAAGAACATCAGCATTCACCGCACGATAACCTATTTTCATCTGTGTATAGCCAGCAATGGATGGTTCTGCGTTGAGTGTTAAAGGGCTTCTTAGTAAAGGTATCTGCAAAATGGAAAAGTTCCATTTTTGCTCCAGTGCCTCGTTGAGAGCATCTGTTACATTAATTACTTTTACATTTACTCCAATTTGTCTGACCGGTGTATCAAGATTTTCTATAAGTATTCTTACCTTTTGCTGGACATCAGTGTTATCAAGGACAACAATCTGTCCGGTTCGTTCATCGCCAAATGCTTTTCCCCTTGATGATAATAAAGGTTCAATTTTAGAGAGAAGCGAACTTAAATTGGTTGTTCTAACCTTATAAGCAACGATTGTAGTTGAATGGTCAGTCTGGTTAACTATATTTTCTGGTGTATCAATGTAGATAATGTCTCCGAATATTTTAAAACTATAACCAGTTAACTTGAGAACCGTCTTCAGGGCTTCAGTCCAGGGCACATTAGCCATCTTTATTGTTACTGTGCCAGATACCGCCTTTCCGATAATAATGTTCTGGTCAGTTTCTTTGGCAATATAATCAATTACAACTTTGATATCACAGTTTTCAAAATCAAGACTTATTCTTTTAATAAGAGATTCCTCTTGTGCTAAACAGAAATTTGATATAGCAAAAATGCAGCAGGTCATCAGAATTTTATTCCACATTCGCTCTTTCCGGTTCAATCTCCTCCGGCTTTGCCCAGAAGATGATATTGCCGAAACTGATTTTGTATTCTCCCTGATGGACTGCAACTACCTGACCGGTCTTATTTGAACCCCTTATCCTTACCATCTCACCAATTTTTGGATAATATGGTTCTTTAGGCTCTTCCTTGAGTTCCTCTTCAAAAAACTCCTTTGCCTCCTGAATCACATCAGGTTTTAATCCTTCTCTTTTGAGTTTCTTTATAAATTCATCAATCCTTCTCTTTGCCCTGAACATTTCATTCTGATACCTCTTCTTCAACTCCTCAAGTTCCCTTTTCTTTTTTGATTGTAGATCTGCAAGTTTTGTCTCATATTCTTTAATCAGGTTATCCAGTCTTTCACTCTTTTCCTGGGCGAGTTTCATCTCCCTGGACAAACTTTCAAATAGTTCATTAAGAGATGCCTTCTCGGTATCAAGATATGATTTTGCCCGCTCAATTACGCCATTATTCAGACCCATCTGCTGGGCAAGTTTTATTGCATTGCTTGGCTGGGGAATTCCCAAAATCAGACGATATGTTGGTCGGTCAGTAAATTCCATTCCTGCATTTAGCATCTCCTCTCGTTTACTGACAAAAATCTTCAAACTTTCATTATGGGTTGTGGCAAGAACTGTATCACCCCGTTTTGAAAATTCCTCCATAATACTTGCAGCAAGGGCTGAACCTTCTTCTACCGAGGTCTGATTCATCAATTCATCAAGAAGGACAAGATTGTTACCATTTTTTGACTCCAGAGCATTTCTTATCTGGGTTATATGGCCAGCAAAGGTTGATAGGTCTGATTCCAGGCTCTGTTCGTCACCGATATCTGCATAGATTTCTTCAAAGAATGGGATGGTCGTCCCTTCATCTGCAGGAATAAACAATCCGCACTTTGCCATTAAAGACAATAATCCCACGGTCTTTAAAACCACAGTCTTACCCCCGGCATTTGGACCAGAAATCAATAGGACCCTTTTTTCAGGAGGAAGGCACATATTCAAAGGAACCACTTTTTGTTTCATATACTTAAGCAGGGGGTGGTAGCCATTTTTTATATCAAAATGGTCGCCGAAGATGGGCATTGTGCAGTTAAATTTTTCTGCATAGCAAACCTTCGCAAATAAGAGGTCAAGACTCGCCGCATAATCAATGTCCATCTCTATCTCTTCAATTGTAGCACCTACCAATTTTGTCAGTTTTTTTAGAATATTGATAATCTCATCCTGTTCTTCCTTCTCAAGTTCCACGAGTTCAGCGCCGAAAGTCACTATCTCCATCGGTTCAATGAAGACCGATTCTTTAGAATTTGAATAGGCATGGAGAATGCCTGGGAGGTAATTCCTTAAATTTGCCTTTACCGGCAGGACATATCTTCCATTTCTTTCTACGATATTGAATTCTGTAAAGAGATTTGGGTTGGCTTCAAGTATACCTTTCAAAATCTCAATTATTTGATTATGAACCACCCTTTTTTGCATTCTGATTTTGTAAAGCACGGGCGAGGCGTCGTCTTTAATCTCTTTATTTTCGTCAATCTTGGAATTTATTTCTTCTATGACTCCATCGTGATTATGAAATCTATTAAAATATTCCTTTAACTTGCTGTTCCTGTATCTCCTTTTTAAGGTATTTATGTGGACAAGGAAGAGCCGGAGATTATGAAACACCTCAATAGGGAGATAGGAATGTAAAGTCAAGGTTCTCCTCAGTTCATCAGGATTAAAAGGAATATAAAATTGAACCCGTTCTCCAGAGTTTTTGACTTCGTTAACCCGCCTCAGTTCAAATTCTGCTAATTCCTTATCATTGAATTGAGAAATTCCAAAAGCCTTTGATTTTCCTGGCGGAGTCTGGCAGAATTCAGCGAGGATATTGAGAACCTTGGAGAGTTCAAGGACCTCTTCGGCGTGGGTTCTTTCTATAATGCCTCCCGCTGTCTCTTATATTCTTTTTTTCTCGCCGCAAGCAGGCGACGCTTCCTTCTTTCGCTTGGTTTTTCATAGACTTCGTGCTTTTTTATTGCACGAAGGATTCCCGCCCGCTCAACCGACTTCCTGAAGCGTCGCATTGCATTATCAAATGATTCGCCTTCATAGACGGTAATCTTAGTCATCTAAGGTTACACCTCCTTTCATTGATGACATTCATGAACATACTTCAGGGGAATTCTTTCCCTGAAACCCCGCCCCTCACCTTATCCTCTCCCCGCTACAAAGATTGGCGGATAGAGGGCAGGGGTAAGGGGAAATTTATTCTGTTTTAATCCGTTTTTATCCTTTTAATCCAAGGTATTGGAATTATTGAAATTCCAATACCTTAAAAAACAAAAAAATTCAAATTGATAAAGATTTTAAGTTCCTCTTATCCACGAAAAGTAAAAGTTTAGTTTTTTCTAAAAATCATCTTTTCCATTAACCACCACCGCCCTATATTGTGCCTCTGCCTGGATACAATTAGGAAATCAGAGAATCAGATTATCAGGTAGAGAGTATCAGGGTATCAGAATATTAGTTATAAACCCGATATTCTGTTCTTCTGATATCATTCTTCTTTTCTGATAATCTGATATTCGCTTCTATCCCCAATTAGTAATTTAATCATAAAGGAATGAAGCCTTACCTCACATTTTTGGAAAAAACTTGCCTTTTACCACGAAAACTTATAGTATATTATACTGAAAAAAGTGCATTTTGTCAAGGGTAAAAATGCATTTCCCCCCTTGACATTTTTAAATTTTTGCATATAATATATATGTAAACAAATGTTTACTAACAAATGGTTAAATGGCTATAGGTATAAACTTTTAACCAAGGGGGTTTTATGAAAAGAAAGGAGCAGATATTAAGGGCGATACAGGATTTTGTAAAGGATTATGGCTATCCACCGACAATTCGTGAGATTGCCCGAATGGTGGGACTAAAGAGCACAAAGGCAGTAAAGGTTCATATTGATAACCTTGCCCGTGAAGGATTGATAACAAAGACCGGTTCAAAGGCAAGGGGTTTGAGGATAGAACCAAAGAAGGTTCCGATAGTGGGCAGGGTTGCAGCCGGATTTCCTCATCTTGCATTTGAGGAGATAGAAGGCTACTTTGACCCATTTTCCTGGCAGGATTGCTTTTTGTTAAGGGTAAAGGGGGATAGTATGATAAATGCCCGTATCTATGATGGAGACCTGGTTGTTGTTCGTCCGTCAAAAGATGGAGATGATGGGGATATAATCGTGGCAATTATAGATGGTGAGACAACGGTAAAGAGATTGAAAAAGGCAAATGGAAATTTTTTTCTAAAACCCGAGAATGACTCCTATCCGATAATAGATAAGCCATTTGAGATAATTGGAAAGGTGGTGGGAATAGTGAGGAAGATATAAGATGGAGGAATCGCAGTATCGTCCAGATAAATCTGGATTTGCAGGAACCGCCTTTTCTCTACGAAATCCTTCGGGACAGCCTGGCTTGACATTTCCTGAAAGCGCAGCAATTCTGCAAACGAAGTGATACTGCGTTTCCTGCAGGTGAAATGATATGTTTTTCTGCATTGATTTAGACGCCTTCTTTGTTTCGGTAGAGCGGGCACTGAACCCACAATTGAAGGGAAAACCCGTGATTGTGGGTGCCTTGCCCGGTGAAAGGGGGGTTGTCGCCTCTGCCTCATATGAAGCGAGAAAATATGGCATAAAATCAGGAATGCCTATCTCCAGGGCATATCGGTTATGCCCTGATGCATTATTTATAAGGCCAAAGTTCTCAATTTATGAAGAATTTTCAAATAGATTTAAACAAATACTTCACCACTATTCACCTATTGTTGAGATCTCATCCATAGATGAGGCATTTATTGATATAAGAGGAATGAGCCGGCTATTCGGTCAACCACCTGTTATGGCAGAAAGGTTAAAGAATGAGATAAAGAATAAATTAGACCTGCCCTGTTCAATCGGTATTGCCCGCACAAAGGTGATTGCCAAGATTGCCTGTGACCAATCAAAACCCGATGGTTTAATCCTGGTTAATCCTGGGCAGGAGAAGGATTTTCTCTTTCCTTTGCCCGTTGATGTCCTGCCCGGTATTGGACAGAAAACCCTTGAAATCCTTAAGAATTTGAAGATAAATACGGTCGGTGAATTCTTTAATACCCCTGATTGGATATTGATGATTGCCCTCGGTAAAAACTATAAAGTTATAAAATCGTTTATTGAGGGGGGTGATTATAGAACTATTCAAACGATGAAGTCTATAAGTCAGGAGAAAACCCTTATAGAAGATACAAAGGATGAAGGGTTGATAACCTCAATATTCTATCAACTCATAGAGTCTCTTTGTCAGAGATTGAGGAAATCAGGACTGGAATCAAAGGTCTGCACAATAAAATTGAGATTTTCAGATTTTAAGACCATAAGCCGGAGGGTGAGATTAAATCCAGGCACGAATTACCAGCAAATAATTTATAAGGCATCTTTACCTGCACTTTATAGGATGCTGAAAGAGAATAAGAGGGTCAGGCTTATTGGGGTTTCCCTTTCAAAATTGGGTGATAATGGATTGCAAAATTCAATATTCTTTAAAGAATATGACCGACTCAGGAGATTCAATTATGGCATTGATAGGATAAGATTAAAATTTGGTTTCAATGCCATTCTTCCAGCAAATATTCTTAAGGTATTGGATTTTCAATCCAATAATTTGGATTCAAACGGATAAAATAATGGATTGCGCGGATGAAAAAAACTTCCAATTATGTTTATTGTTTTTGGAGTAGCAGAGCTTGCTCTGCGCAAATTCTGTGCGAAACAAGTTTCGCTACTCCATCTTTTTGGGAAAACTTACCTGCTAATAGCCTCTTATGTGGTTGCCCGTTCCTGATTTTCACCAGGATAGGTTTATCGGGCAATGCCCAATAAATTGGGCAACTACAATTTTATATCCCCCTTTTGTAAATGGGGAATAAGGGGGATTTAGGGATTTTCAAGGGGAGAATCCTCTTGATTATGTTTAAATTGGTGTTTCTTCAATAGCGGAGATTGCTATGTATATTCCTATTCTCTATCACAGCAATTACGGTAATGGTGGTTCTGATTTTAGAACCCTTTTTGAGGCACTCAAGGAGTATAAAATCCCGGCCTGCGGGATTGTTGATGGGACATTCTTTGGACTCAATGAATTCTTAAATTTTGCCCGGGAATACAAGATAGAGCCCATCATCGGTTCAAGGATTTTATTGGATTCTGCATCTATTTATCTCTTTGTAAAAAACAAAAAAGGTTATAAAAATCTGTGTCAGATTCTAACCCGGTATGCCTTTAAGAATTTAAATATAGAATTCATAAAAGAACATTCAAATGGTCTTGTGCTTTTATCAAATTCGGAAAAGTTCCTTGATGATTTATCAACCGCATTCTCTAATATCTACTTCCTTCTGTTACCCAATTCATCTGTTCTTCCTAAAAGAAGGATTCCAATTATAGGAGGTGATGATATATTCTATGTCCAACCCCGGGAGCGGATTATCTATAGAGTCCTATCAATCATTAAGAAATTCAAACCCGAGGATGATAAGAAAAGAATCAATTATCTGGCTAACCCTGAAAGATTTAACAGATGGTATTATCAAAATCCTGAGGCAATCAGAAATCTATTTCAATTTGCTGAATTATGTAATTATACACCACAATCCGGAAACTGGGTATTCCCCAAAAGTGATAAAAGGCTTATTGAAATCATTAAGGCAAGATGGAGTAATCTAAACCACCAGGAGAAGCGGCGAGTTGAATTTGAATATAAAATTGTACAAGAAATGGGGTTTGAGCCGTATTTTGTTTTGGTCTATGAATTGAAGGAATTTGCAAAGACAAGGGGTATTGGTATGAATGTGCGGGGTTCTGCCGCATCGTCTTTTATTTTATATCTTTTAGGCCTCTCGGTTGTCAATCCAATTAAATACAATCTTCCCTTTGAAAGATTTCTGAACCAAAAAAGGGGTGAGCCACCGGATATTGATGTGGATGTGGAGTATAACCAAAGGGAATATTTGCTCCGTGAGATATATAAAAAATTTGGTAATGATTATGTCGCCCGTATCAGTATGATAAATCGGTTCCATAGGCGCTCAAGGTTCAGGGATACTGCACGTGCCTATGGTATATCGCCTGCGGAAATTAAAAAGATTGAAGAACATCTGGGCGAAAGACTTATTGATAAGATATTAAAAATTTCTGAAAGGATTGACAATTATCCCCACTATTTTTCATCCCATCCCAGTGGCATCGTTATTACACCAGAACCTGTATATATTTATGCCCCCCTATATCCAAGTCCCCAGGGTCCTATCACCCATTTTGATAAGGATGGTATTGGTATTTCTGGTCTTGTAAAGATTGATATCCTGGGCGTGCGCGGTTTTCCTGAGTTTTATCTCAGAAAAGAGGAAATAGATTTTGATGACCAGAATGTATACAGATTCATTTCTGAGGCGAAGACACTGGGCTGTTTCCAGATTGAAAGTCCAATGGTGCGCCAGATTTTGAAAAAAATAAGACCAAAATGTCTTGTGGATATTGCCAATGCTATTGCCATAATAAGACCCGGACCTGCCCGGGGAGGGATGAAACAGAAATTTTTGAATAGGGTTCAAAAGAAGGAACTGGTTGACTATCCACATCCGGTCTTGAAAGATATACTGAAAGAAACTCTGGGCATACCTGTATATCAGGAGCAGATTCTCAATATGGCAAGCAGGTTTGCTGGATTTTCCCTTGAGGATGCTGACCTTTTAAGAAGGGCAATTACCAAAGAAAGGGGTTCGGGTTTGATAAACGAAATCCGGGCGATGTTTTTCAATCAGGCAGAGAGGATGAACTACACTAAAAAAGAGATTGAAAGTGTCTGGAAGAGGATTTCAGCATTCTCCTCATTTGGCTTTAATAAGGCGCACAGCATCACCTATGCTACACTCGCCTATTTATCCGCATACCAGAAGTTATACAATCCTTTAGAATTCTTCTGCCATTTATTGAATAACCAGGGTGGCTACTACCCATTTTATGCCTATATAAATGAGGCAAGGCGATGGGGGATAAGAATTCTCGGTTTGGATTTAAACCGAAGCGAACCCGGATTTTCCATAAGGAATGGCGCCCTTTTGACTGGATTTAACAGTGTCAGGGATTTATCCCTTTCTGCAATTCAAAAGATTTTAAAACTTCGTCCTTTTCCAACTGCGGAAGATTTTTTTATTTCAGTCCAGTTAGATATTAGAGAAGGGCTCAATTTGATAAGGTCCGGGGCACTTGACCTATTTGGTGAATCCTGGACAGGATTGTATTATCTCCTTTTAAGCAAAAAAAATATGTTGTTGAAGTCTCGTTCTTTAAGTCCCCTAATCGTTAAGATTGGTGAATTTCGTGACTTCAGTTCCTCTGAGAAATTAGAGAAAAAATTGAATGTTCTCGGTTTTCTTCCCCATCTGCACATCCTTGAATTTTTGTATCCAGAAAGGGATATAAAAATTATTGATGTTTTGAACTCCCCCACGAGGTTATCCGGACTGACCGGGCTTGTAATTGCTCAGAGAACAATTCTCAATAAGAACAAAGAACCAATTACCTTTATTACAATAGATGACGAAACTGGTTTTTTGGATTTAAATTCTGTCTCTTATTCCTCTGAATTTCCAATCAAGGAATATCCAATAAAGGTCATTAGAATCTCTTGACCCCGGATTTTACGAATAAAAGTGAAGGGGTAAACTCCATTTTGACCTAACCATTTCCACTTGACAATAGACGAGGTTTAAGTATAATCTATAATTGTTAAGAGGGTAAGGAGAAAAAGAAAAGAGGGGTGAAAATATTTGGGGATAAACCTGAGGGCATTCCTGTTCAGGAATCCCTATAATTTTTTACGCGGTCTTTTGAATAGAAAGGAGGTAAAGATGAATCTCTTCAAAAATAGGCAGTTTATTGCCTTGGTATTCGGTTTGTTGTTGGTATCTCTGTCTCAGGGGCAGATGATTCGCTTGAAGACATACCAGTTTGACCCCGGGAATGGAGAGCCAGCCATTCCTTTGAATCTCACGGCCCGGGAAGAGGACGAGAATTACTATATTGTCCAGTGCAAGGGTCCGATATTGAAGGGATGGAAGGAAGAACTGAAAAACGCCGGAATTCAGATTCTCGGGTATATTCCTGATTATGCATATATCGTTAGGATGGACAGGTCTCAAAAAGATTTGATAAGTCAGAGAGAATTTATCAATTGGATTGGACTGTGGCATCCTGCATACAAAATCCATCCCAAATTAAAGGATAAAACCGGTTTTTTTAAAGTGACGATTCTCATTTATGATACTGAAGACCTTACAGAAGTTCTTGGAAAAATCAGAAGCGTTGGAGTGAGAATTCTGGATGCATCGGAATGTGTAAGTAAACTGGTGATAGCGGAAATAAGTGCCTCCAAACTTAATGCCTTGGCAAATATCAAAGGAATCCACTGGATAGAAGAGCACGATGAATTGGAATTCCATAATAATTATGCAACCCGAACCGTTCAGGGTGGTTCAGCAACAGGTGATACAGTCATCTGGCGTAAAGGCATTAAGGGGCAGGGTCAGATTCTCGGAACGACTGATTCAGGCATCACAACTGGTCATTGGGCATTTTATGATGCATCTTATCCAATCACAACCTGGGGAAGTTATCCTAACCATCGTAAGATTGTTAACTACAGTCGGGGAGGAAGTTCTGCCACTTTTGGGGACGAATCTGCTAATTACTGGCATGGAACCCATACCGCAGGCACGGTTTGTGGGGATGACTCTTACAATGGTGGAACATCGGTTTATGATGGGGTGGCAAAACTATGTAAACTTTCCTTCGTTGATATTGGGTATTCTGGTGGCTTGAGTATATGGTCGGATTTGAATCAATTATGGGATACAAGTTATGCATACGGAGCAAGGATTGTTTCAAACTCCTGGGGTGAGTTGTATCCGGATGGAGATTATGAAGCGGATGATGCCGAGGCTGACCAGTTTATGTGGCGAAGGAAGGATTGTTTACTGGTTATATCTGCGGGTAACAGCGGTCCAAACGCAGGCACGACTGCCAGTCCTGGAGATGCAAAAAGCGCACTGACAGTTGGTGCAGTTGGAAGGTTAGACCCCACAACTATTGCTTCATATTCATCAAGGGGGCTGACTGATGATGGAAGATACAAACCAACCTTGATGGCACCAGGGGGATTAAATACCACCGGTGACCTCGGTTTGTATTCAGCCCAGGGTTCAACATCAGGCTCAGGTAGTTCCTATTGGCAGATGTCCGGAACAAGTATGGCTGCACCGGCAACCTGTGGTGCGGTTGGTTTAATAAGGGAATATCTAAATCGTGGTTTTTATCCTACCGGGACAGAGGTGCCTGGAAATGCGATTCCGAATCCATCAGCAGCACTATTGAAGGCAATGGCTGTTGTTTCCACAGACCCGAACATAACTGGTTTTACTGTGCCGGATAATGATATTGGCTGGGGCAGAATTGATTTGGATAGTGTATTATACTTTGCAGGAGATACAAGAAAATTGCTTCTTCACGATTCTGCATCGGGTGGACTGAATACCAATGATAGTGTGGTCTATCAGTGGCAGGTAAACAGTTCAATTCCTTTAAGAGTTACTCTTTGCTGGACTGATACTGCAGGAAACCCAGCCGCCTCCCGTCCCCAGGTAAATGACCTTGACCTCAGGGTGATAAGCCCATCAGGAACTTCCTACTGGGGTAATTACTATTCCGGCGGTCAATCAGCAACCGGTGGTTCACGGGATTCTAATAATGTGGAAGAGAATTTTCGCCTCAATTCGCCAGCAACCGGAACCTGGACTGCCTGGGTGAGAGGCAGAAATGTTCCGACTGGAGCAAATCAACCCTATGCAATTGTAATTACCGGTGATGTATCAAATCTTCAGATAGGAGTTGTGGAAAATTTAAGGCAGTCTGAGGTGGTGATAAATAATCTTTCTCAGATTACCACCCTGACCAGAAATCGACTTGATTATACACTAAACTTATCACACTCTGGTAAGGTGGAACTAAAGATTTATAACATTCTCGGTGCTTTGGTCTATTCAGAAGATAAATACTATGATAAGGGTATGGTGAGAAAATCCATTTACCTTACAAAACTGCCTTCAGGAATATACTTCTTGTTCTTTAAACTTCCTGATGGCATAAAGCAGGATAGAATTTTGCTGGTGAGGTAAGAGAATTTTCAGATAAATCGAGCGATAACTAATAAAAGAAATTCATCCGCTGATTAACATTGGAACCCAAAAGGGGTAAGTTTTTTCCAAAAACGCAGGGTAAGACTTCATTTGAGTAAATTGCTAATGGACATAGAAGCGGATATCAGGTTATCAGAAGAACAGGGAGTAGGATGCCAGAAGAACAGAATACCAGGTCTTGTAATGGGTTTTGAAAATCCATTACAAATTCTAAATTTGATGCACGAAACGCTAAACAAATGACACACAGTGTCATTCTGAGTGACAGGCAAGTTTTTCCCAAAAGACGGAGTAGCGAAACTTGTTTCGCACCAAAGAACGCAGACCAGGGTCTGCTACTCCAAAAACAATAAAAGATAATTGGGGAGAAACCAAATTGTTACCTCCCTCTGAATATCTTGAGGTATAGGAATTTCAATAATTCCTATACTTGGGATTCAAACGGATAAAAAACGGATTAAAACAGAATAAATTTCCCCTCACCCCTGCCCTCTCCCCGCCAATCTTTGTGGCGGGGAGAGGATAAAGGTGAGGGGCGGGTTTCAGGGGTGTCGCCAAGAGGTTCAGTCTTTCCAACCAGTGAAAGTCTGGTTTGGGTAAGGGTTAGCAACCCGCCCAATAGTGAACTCTGGATATAGGGAGGTAACGAACTATATGAGACAGAGGGAACAA
>Ga0207433_10005392_pt1 | contig 22893 bp, 17 predicted proteins | sample YelNatPaOPGAMG01_FD_187559 | JGI IMG/M metagenome (GOLD analysis project Ga0207433, IMG submission 187559) | Hot spring thermophilic microbial communities from Obsidian Pool, Yellowstone National Park, USA - OP-RAMG-01 (SPAdes) (version 3) | ecosystem: Environmental > Aquatic > Thermal springs... | reverse complement strand
GGTTTCTAAGAACCAATGACTGCTTAAATTTACCCACTTCTCCCCATATCTTAGCACCATACATACTAAGTATAGTGAAAGATATGTTTCCTCTAAATCACAACCTGGTATATTATATACGATGACAGAGTAATAGTGTCATTCTGAACGGAGCGAGGAATCTTATAACTCGTTTGAGGTACCTTAAGTAAAAGAACCAAATTCTAATGACCAAGAACCAATAAAATCCTAAATCCTAAACAATTAATTTTAAAGGCTAAATTTTAAAGACTAATTCAAATCTAAATGATTAAATTTTAAAATATTTCAAATTTAAATTGATTTAAAATTTAAAATTTAGAATTTAAAATTTTATACTCTATACTCTTAAGAGATTGCTTCTCTTCACTCGCAATGACATTAAAGCTTTTAATTCTAAATTCCAAATTCCAAGAACCAATGACCAATAAAATTCTAAGAACTAAACAAATTTACAAATATAAGTCAAAATTCAAAAGGCAAAAGTCAAAAGTTAAGGTTAAAAGTATATAAGTTTATTTATTACTTTTGACTTTTGAATTGTAATTTTGACTTTTGAATTTTGACCTTTGACTTTTATCTATTAGAATTTAAGATTTTCAATTTTTTAATCCGTTAACTCGTTAATTCGTTAATCCGTTAATTTTTTAATTTTATACAAGATACAAAATAAAAATACAAGATGCCTGATTCTAAAGTCTAAACTCCAGTTTCTAATTTCGGAAACAATGGTTTTTGAGTTTTTAACTGAATTTTAGAATTAAACCAATTTTGTTCTGGTTTATTTAAACTCAAAGCTTCTAAAATTTTTTGACTTGTTTCGGGCGTTACTGGAGAAATCAATAAAGCAACTTTACCGAGATTAAGAATTAAAGTTGATAATTGCTTTTCAAACTCTTTCTGATTTTTATTAATTGTTTCCCACGGTTTATTATCGGTAATATATTTATTTAAAGCATTCACTAAATCCCAAACTCGAGCTAAAGCATCATTAAAACGATAATCATTCATTTTAAGGTGATAATCTTTTTCAATGTCTTCTTGAAGATTTTTTAATTCATTTTCGCTCAAAGAAATTTCTTTCTGATATTTTTCTCCCAAAGCTAAAATCCTACTTAACAAATTACCCAAACCTTGTGCTAAATCACTATTATATCTTTCTTTAAGTCTTTTAACAGAAAAATCACCATCTTCAATAGTTGAAAATTCCCTGATAAAGAAATAACGAATTACTTCAGCACCATATTCATTAATTAAATCAAAAGGATTAATAACATTGCCTAAACTTTTAGACATTTTTTCACCTTCAAAAGTTAAATAGCCATGAATAAAAATAGTTTTTGGTAGTGGCAAATGAGCTGATAAAAGCATTGCTGGCCAATATACAGCGTGGAAACGAGAAATCCCTTTTCCAATAATATGAATAATATTAGTTTCTTCTGACCACCAAGTATTAAATTTTTCATCTTCGATATAATAATTTACTGCTGTAATATAATTAGCTAAAGCATCAAACCAAACCCAAATTTTTTGAGTATTATCATTAGGAACATCGATTCCCCAATTATGAGCTCTTTTATTAGAACGTGAGATACAAATATCCTCTAATCCAGAATTAATAAAGCTTAAAATTTCATTCTTTCTGCTTAAAGGAACAATTTTGATTTTATCGGTTTCAATTAATTCTTTTAATTGGTTTTCATATTTCGATAATTTAAAAAAATAGTTTTCTTCTTGTACTAATTCTGGTTTTGTTTTATGCTCTGGGCATAAACCATTAATAAGTTCACTTTCTTTATAAAACTCCTCACAACCAACACAATATAATCCCTCGTATGTTTTTTTATAAATATCATTACTACATGCCTGCCATAATTTCTGAGCGCCTAAAACATGACGTTTCTCTGTGGTTCTAATAAAATCATCATTGCTTAAATGTAAAGCTTTTGCTAATTCAATAAATTTTAGAGCATTGCGATCGACTAAATCCTTTACTGCCACTCCTTCTTTTTCAGCTGATTGCACATTTTTTAAACTGTTCTCATCAGTACCAGTTAAAAAATAAACCTCATTATTTTGCATTCTTAAATAACGGGCTAGAACATCGGCTAAAATTTTTTCGAAAGCATGCCCTGCGTGAGGAAAAGCATTAACATAATCAATTGCAGTAGTAATATAATATCTTTTTGGCATAACTATTAAATTAATCCTTAAATTAATTCTTTTTGTGGTTTAAATTTTTTAATCGTGCCTTGGCGAAGATCTTTAATAAATTCTAATAAAATTGCTGTTAAAGGAAGGGCTAAAATAACTCCCAAAGTACCAGCTAGTTTTCCTCCAGCAACAACGGCAATAATAATCGTTAAAGGACTTAATTCCATAGAACGAGAACGAATAATTGGTGCGATAATATTTTCTAAAAATTGAATTAAAACAAATACAATTATTACTGAAATTCCTAAAAGCAATCCTTCACTCTGACTAAAAGCAAACATTGCCGCCACAAAACCAGCTGCTGTTGGTCCAAAATAAGGAACAAAATCTAAAAAAGCTGCTAAAAGCGATAAAAACAAAGCGTTATGGACATTTAAAATTTTTAAACCAATAAATAATAAGACACCAACAAATAAACTTAAAAGCAATTGGCTATAAAACCAACGATCTATTTTAATTTTAGCCTTTTTTAATAAATAAACAGCGTATTGTTCATAATCAACTGGTACCAATATTCTAATTCCACTTTCTACATTTTTTAATTCGATGTTAAAAAACAAAGCCAAAATAAGGACAAAAAATAAAGAAAAAGCGCCACCACTAAAACGAGATAATAAATTCAAAGAATTAATAATTGTCTGACCAATTGGATTCTTAAAAGAAGAAAATAAATTAATTAAATCACTGTTATTTAATTTAGATAAATCAATTTTTTCTAACAATTGAATAATACTACTATAATCAACTAAAACATTAAATCTCGTAATGGCTGTTTCTAAGGCATCCAAGAAAGCTGGGATACTAATATAAATTAACCCCGCTAAACCACCTAAAATTAAAAGATAGGTTAGAGCGATACCTAGACCTCTTCTTTTTAATTTTCTGGTAAAAAAATTAATCGGCGTTTCTAAAAGTAAAGCGATTACAAAAGCTACTAAAATTAGAAGAATTAATTGGCGAAAATACCAAATAGCAACTAGTAATAATAATACTAAAATAACACGGAAAATACTTTCCCAAGAAAGCTCAAATATAATTCGCGGTTCGTTAGACGAATTCATACAGTTTTATTTCTACCAATATTTTATTTGCTTATTACTTTACTATATTTTTAATAATCTGTAAAATGCCTCTTTATTTTTATAGGGGCCAATAATAGCTAATTTAAAAGCATTAGGTTTAAAAAGTTCGTGACTAACTTTTAAAATATCGGCGGCGGAAACACTCTTAATTTTTCTCAAATATTCTTTTGGTGTTTCGATTTTATTCTCTAAAATTAATTGCGAACCATAATTAAAAGCTACATGATGAACATTTTCTAAACTCAATGATAATCTTCCCGTAATAAAATCTTTGGCTTTTTTCAATTCTTGATTACTTACTTTCTCGGTAGTAAATCTCATTAGTTCTTTTAAAATTTCTTTAACTACAAAAATTCTATCACTATCAATACCAGCAATAACTCCGTATTCGCCCCGATCAGTAAAATAGTTATCAAAACTAGTAACTAAATAAGCAGCCCCGAGTTTTTCCCTAACTAATTGATATAATCTTCCTGACATACCACCATTAAAAATAGCATCTAATACCTCAAGAGCATATTTCCTTTTATCAAAAACATTTAATCCGTAAACGCCTAAGATAAAATTAGTTTGTTTTAAAGGTCGATATTCTAATAAAACTTCGGGGGTAGTAATTTTTTTTATAGCTTGTTTCTTGTCTCCTCTTCCTTTTTTAATAGAAGCGAAATATTGTTGCACTAAATCAATTATTTTCTTTTGATTAAAATTACCGCTAATAATAATTAAAGTAGATTTGCTTCGATATTGCTTATCGCGATAAGCAATAATTTCTTCTCTTTTAATCTTTTTCACATTATTAATAGAACCTGAAACTGGCCAACCAGCTGGTTGATCTCCGAATAAAAGTTTTGCCCATAAATCGTAAATATGAGATTTCGGGTCATCATGATACATTTTAATTTCTTCCTGAATCACCCCTCTTTCTTTTTCAACCTCCTCTAAAGGAAAACGAGAATTCAAATAAATATCAGAAACCATATCAATTGCCTTTTCAAAATGAGGTGCGGCAACTTTAACATAATAGCCGGTAATTTCATTACTGGTAAAAGCATTATAGCTAGCTCCAATGCTATCTAATTCTTTGGCAATTTCAAAATTATTTTTTCTTTTTTCGGTTCCTTTAAAACATAAATGCTCTAAAAAATGAGAAATACCATTGTTCTTTTTATTTTCGAAATCAGAACCAGTATTTACCAAAGCTGAAAATTCAAAAGATAATGATTCTTTTGAAGGAACCATTAACACTCTTAAACCATTAGAAAATTTTTTGACTTGAAAAGAATACATATATTAACTTACAACTTATAACAGAAAAAAATGGGAATTAGTGATTTTGGAGTTTTTCGTTAACAAAAGATTCAATTTCTTCTATTTTTATTCTTTCTTGTTTCATCGTATCGCGATCTCTAATTGTTACTGTTTTATCTTCTAAACTCTCGTGATCAATAGTAAGGCACCACGGTGTACCAATTTCATCTTGACGACGATAACGACGACCAATAGAACCAGTCTCATCATAATCAATTAAATAAGGTAGTTTTCGTTTAAGCTCCAAATAAATATTTTTTGCCAAATCAACTAATTGGGGATTGTTTCTTAATAAAGGCAAAACAGCTAATTTAATTGGGGCTAATCGAGGATCAAACTTTAAAACAATTCTTAAACCTTCCTTATCTTCTTCTTCATGATAAGCATCTAATAAGAATGCTAAAAGCGACCTTTCTACTCCTGAAGAGGGTTCAATAACATATGGTAAATAATTTTTATTTTCCTCTTCGTCAAAATAAGTTAAATCTTTTTGAGAATAAAGTTGATGATTTTTTAAATCATAATCAGTACGATTAGCAATTCCTTCTAATTCACCCCATCCTTCCTTACCAATAAAAGGAAAGCGATACTCAACATCTGCACAACCTTGAGCATAATGAGCCAATTCTGATTTATCATGTTCTCTTAAGCGAATGTTTTCTTTTTTAATACCTAAATCTAAATACCATTTCAATCTTTCTTCTTTCCAATATTCATACCATTTTAAAGCTTCTTGAGGTTTAACAAAAAATTCTAATTCCATCTGTTCAAATTCTCGAGTACGAAAAATAAAATTTTGAGGCGTAATTTCATTACGAAAAGATTTACCAATTTGAGCAATTCCAAATGGTAATTTTTGACGAGAGCTATTTAAAATTTGTTTAAAATTAATAAAAATTCCTTGAGCAGTTTCTGGCCTTAAATAAACAATATGAGCTGAATCCTCTACTGGCCCAAAATAAGTTTTAAACATAAGGTTAAACTTTCTTTCTTCTGTCAATTCTCCTCCGCATAAAGGGCAATGTGGCCGACCATCTTTTAAGGATACTTCACCATATTTTCCTTCTTTTAAATCATCAGCGCGAAAACGAGCATGACATTGTTTGCATTCAACCAAAGGATCAGAAAAATTAGAAACATGACCAGAAGCTTCCCAGACTTTTGGGTTTAAAATAATACCAGAATCTAAACCAACAACATTATCTCTCTTAGTGACCATGTAGTGCCACCACTGTTTTTTAATATTATTTTTCAATTCCACTCCTAAAGGCCCAAAGTCCCAAGTATTAGCTAAACCACCGTAGATTTCAGATCCAGGAAAAATAAAACCACGGCGTTTGCAAAGAGAAATAATTTTATCCATTAAATTTTCCACGGTATTAAAATTAAAATTTAAAATTATTAACTATGGCCTCACAATTCCATCTGAAGGAACTACTGTTTTATCTGTTAAAGAATTCGATAAAACACTAGGATAAGTTAAATTAATTGGTTGTCCAGTAAAAGCATCCGTGCCAGTAACATTGGTTTCATTAATAAGAATTACAGGCATATTTATTTGCGAAGAATTAGGTGTAACTCTAATTTGAAAAACAGCTTCTAAAGGCTTGGTTAAGACTCCGGAGCCAGCATTAACCACAGGAATTGTCCAAGTCACGGTTCGAGTATTTTCATCATATTGAGGACGATTATCGCCATAATTTCCTGCAATTTGGTTTGTCCATTTAACCCAAATTGGTAAAGTAGTAGTTATTGTTACATTATTAACATTGTTGTAGGTATTCATTATTTTCCAATGAATCGTAAAATCAGTTGGCTGATCAACTCTTAAAGGTAAACTGCCACTATTAGCAATTAAAGCTGGCGGATCACGATAATAAGACTCAACTGAAACTTTAAAGTTAGTATTTAATTTAATTGTATTAGTAAACGATGCTTGGGGTAAAGTTTCATAGGTAATACCTTCAGGGATTGATTTGCTTTGTAAATTAGTATCAATTTCTAACATAATATTTTTTTGAGCCAAACTTAACATTGGCCAATCTTTTTTAAGCTTCACAGTAAATCTTAAATTATCTTGCTGCCCGGGATTTAAAACATATAAAGAAGCCACTTGATCACCAGTCCAAGTAATAGTTTGTAAACGGTAAGAAAATGTTCCTTTGGGAGCCCTTAAAGTTGAAAGATCAAAAAGATCTCCATTTAAATGCACTTTCAAAGTTAAATCTCTTAAACTTGATTCATAATCATTACGATAGCTAATATTAACATCTAAATTATCTCCTAAATTAGCAATGTAATCACTATCACCATTAACAGAAACATTTAAAATTAGAGGATTTTTAATTAAAGTAATTCTATTTTCCACTTTACCTAAAGTTAAATAATCATTTCCTTGCTTAATTACTAATTTAAAAACTATTGTTTTTGTTTCTCCATCTTGACCACTTAAATTACCTTGAACATTTATTTTACCTTCTCCATTTGGGGCAATAGCACCAATCACCCATTCGTTATTATAACCATTAGTATTGCTTACTTGAGGGTTAGAGCTAACCAAAGAAAAACCATTCGGCCATTCGGCTAATAATTCGACGCGATCAAAATTTTTACTCGTAAGATTTGTCCAATTAATAGTAATGGGGAAATTTTGTCCAATAAAAACTTTCTCTGGAGCATTAGATTGCAAATTAAAAGTAGAACCACTAATAACAATTGTTTTAATAGCATTTTTCACAAAAGTTGATGATAAACCCTTGGGACGATAATTTAAACTAGCTTCGATATTTTTAGCTGTTTGCTCTTCGCCGACAATCATTAAAGGAACAGTCTCTTTGATAGTTTTCTTAGCTGAAATTTCCCCCAAATCTAATTCAATAATATTCTTATTCATTTGATCAAGATAAAATACACCTGGAGGTAAATTAATAGATAAAACAGCATCTTCTAAGGCAAGATTTGAATTATTAATAACATTAAAATCTAAATCTAATTCTTCTCCTGATTGAGCATCATTAGGACCAGTAATAGTTAAATTAACGCTTCCTTTTGCTAAAGCGGTCCAAATAAAATAACCAATGATTAATAAAATAATAACAATTGTGAATCCACCCCAAAAACTAGTAAAAAATTTTTTCCAAGACATAATTGAATTATTTAAAAATTAAATAATTTCTTTTTTAGAGCTTATTTAAACTATATCAGATTTTATTATTAATGTAAATTGATTTAAAATCAATTCGAGCGTCTTTTTTTCTTTTAAAATTTCTTCTACTACTTTTAAGGAAGAAAACTTATTTAAGGGGGCGTTAAAAAGAATATTTAAATCTTGTTTTTGACTCGGAGTTAAAGGAATATCATCTTTTTTAGCATGCTTTGAACAAACAGCACCTCGTAATCTTAAACTAAAATGAGTAGTATTGTTTTTCCCGCATTCAACACAATTATTAATTGGCGGAGCATATCCTAAAATCTTTAATAACTGAGCTTCGAAATATAGCCAACTAAAATCTAAAAGGGCAAGATTTTTTTGATAATTATTATTAACGAAAAATAAAACATCATAAATTAATTGAAACAAATCTTCATCTTTTTGATTTAAAATTGTTAAATCATCAATTAAAGAATTCATTCGAAACACCAACATTAAAGCATGTTCATTCTGCTTAATATTCAAATAAGGTTCAATTTCTAAAGCCGAAATTAAACGAGGAGTATGTTCTAAAACAAACATTAAATCAACTAGGGATGGTGGCTCTAAGTGCCCTGATAATTTAGCTAAAATATCACGCGAGCCTTTGGCGATTAAGTGCAATTTTCCAAAATCTTTAGTATAAAAATGATAAACGTTATCACGTTCTTCTAATAATTCTTTACGCAAAATAAAAGCTTGAGTTCGATAGTGATTCATAAAGCACCTTAATTTTAACCTATTTTTTATTTTTTCGCAAAGTAATATTTTTGCTTTTATTCAAAATTTTGAGTATAATTAAAAGACAATTTCCTAAAAAATAAAGGATTTAATTTATTTGTTTGAGCCAAAAGGTTTAAGTCGATAAAACTTTTAAAGCCCCTGTAGTTCAATTGGATAGAACATCTCCCTGCGGAGGAGAAGGTTCCCCGTTCAAATCGGGGCAGGGGCACAAAGAGTAGAATTCTCAATAAAAAAGTCAAAAGTCAAAATTACAATTCAAAAGTCAAAAGTAATTAATAGACTTATATACTTTTAACCTTAACTTTTGACTTTTGCCTTTTGAATTTTGACTTATATTTGTAAATTCGTTTGGTTCTTATGATTTAGGATTTTATTGGTCATTGGTTCTTGGAATTTGGAATTTTATTATGTTTGCCCCTCTTCAATTAACTGATCCTGTTTCTAAAGTGCGCGGCGTTGGACCACGTTATTTAGAATATCTTCATAAAATGGGTATCGATACCGTAAAAGATTTATTATGGCATTTCCCTTTTCGTTATGAAGATTTCTCTCAAATTAAAAAAATCAATGAATTACAACCTAATGAAACTTGCACTATTGTCGCTACTATTACCAAAGTATATCTTCACCGCAGTTTCAAAAAAAGAATGTTTATTATTGAAGCTAAAGCCCAAGATGATACTGGCGAAATCAACATTTTGTGGTTTAACCAAACCTTTATTATCAAAAACATTCCTCCAGGAACCACTGTTTCTCTTTCAGGAAAAACAAAAGCAAAAGGCAAAAAGATTATTTTAGTTAGTCCAACTTACGAAATTATTTCGCATGAAAAATTAGATCAAGATTTTTTTAAGAATTTAAAACATACTGGACGTTTGGTGCCAATTTATTCAGAAACCGAAGGATTAACTTCGAAAGTTTTTCGTTATTTGATTAAACCATTATTAAATCAAGTATCTCTAAAGGAATATTTTCCCTCTTGGTTATTAAATAAATATCAATTACTACCATTAAAAACAGCTCTTTCTCAAATTCATTTTCCCGATTCTTTAGAACTCGCTTCAAAAGCTAAAAATAGGTTTATTTTCGAGTCTTTATTTTTTTCTAAAATTTATCTTTTAAAGATAAAGCAACAAATTAATGTTCTTCCTTTTCCTAAAATTAAACTCGACATTCCTTTACTAAAATCTTTTGTGAATTCTTTGCCTTTCGAGCTCACTTTAGCCCAGAAAAAAAGCATTTGGGAAATTGCTCAAAATATGCAAACTAATCTTATGAACCGTCTGCTTGAAGGCGATGTAGGCTCAGGGAAAACCATTGTTGCTATTGCCGCAAGTCTTTTAGTATATAACTCTCAATACCAAGTTGCTCTCTTAGCGCCAACAGAAATTTTGGCTCACCAACATTACGAAAAATTTAAAACTTTTCTTAAGAATCATAAAGTAAGAATTGCTCTTTTAACTTCTAAAGGGGCGAAAATTTATGATGATGGTTTAGAAGGTAAAATTACTAAACGTAACCTTAATAAAATTATCAATTCTTATCTCCCTATTATTGTTATTGGCACCCATGCTTTAATTCAAAAAAATATTCAGTTTAATAAATTAGGTTTAGTAATTGTTGATGAGCAACATCGTTTTGGAGTAGAACAAAGGAAGAAATTACTTAGTAGTTCCAGTAATAATAAAGAGGTTCCTCATTTGTTATCCTTAACAGCAACACCAATTCCTAGAACTCTGGCTTTAGTATTTTATGGCGATATGGATATTTCTATTTTGGACACTTTGCCTTCGGGAAGAAAACAAATTATTACTAAGATAGTTACTCCCTCTCAAAAACATAAAATATACGATTTTATTAGAAGTGAAGTCGAAAAAGGTCACCAAGCTTTTGTTATTTGCCCTCGCATCGAGGAAGAACAAATAGATTCTTTAAATGTTAATGCTTCTAATCTCTTAAGTTTAGCAGAAAAACTCAATTATGAAGTAAAAGCAGTAAAAAAAGAATATAAAAAATTACAAGAAGAAATCTTCCCTGATCTTAAGGTAGCCATGCTTCACGGTAAAATGAAACCCGAAGAAAAAGAAAACATTATGAAACAATTTCAAGAAAATAAAATTAATATTTTAGTATCAACCTCAGTAGTTGAAGTTGGTATTGATATCCCTAATGCCACGATCATGGTTATTGAAGGAGCCGAGCATTTTGGTTTAGCACAATTACACCAATTCCGCGGTCGAGTTGGTCGTTCTCATTATCAATCATATTGTTTTCTGTTTACTGAAAGTAATAATAGTAAAGTTTATTCGCGTTTAAAGGCTTTAGTAGAATATAATGATGGCTTTAAGCTGGCTGAAATTGACCTCGCTTTGAGAGGACCAGGAGAATTATTAGGAACTAAACAATCAGGCATTCCTGATTTATTAATGAAATCCTTAATTAATAAAGAAATGCTTTCTTCGGCTCAAGAAGCAGCTTTAGTGGTTCTCAAAGAAGATTCTACTTTAAAAAAATGGCCTCTTCTTAAAGAGGCTTTTGAAGATTTTGTTCAAAAAAATCACCAATCCAAATAATGTCAATTTTTTAATACTATTACTGCTGTTTTTGTTTCTTTACCTCTTAAAAAGGTAATTTTAATTTCATCACCGTAATGCAAATCATTTAAAATTTCGCTGATAGAATCCTGGTTAATAATTTTTCTATTATTAATTGCTAAAATAATATCACCTTCTTTTAAACCTGCTTTTTGAGCTAAACCATTAGGAACAATTCCTTTTTGTCCGGGGATTGATTCAAAAATAATAAAAGCACCGTAATCAGAATTTAAATGATGCTCTTCTTTTAATTGGGGCGTAACAATCAAGTAACGAATACCTAAACTAGGGCGATAAAATTTACCATATTTTTGGTAATCCCTAAGAATTCTTTTAGCTTGATTAATAGGAATGGCAAAACCGATATTTTCTACTCCTAAAACTGTTGCCATATTAATTCCTATAGCTCTTCCTTTTAAATCAATTAAAGGGCCACCAGAATTACCAGGATTAATAGCGGCATCAGTTTGAATTAAACCAGAAAATCTTTTATTTTTATCCTCAAGATCAGTTTCGATTTTACGAGATAAACCAGAAATAATTCCTCGAGAAACAGTATTTTCAAATTCTGATAAAGCGTTACCGATAGCAATTACTGTTTGACCTAATTTTAATTTATCGGAATCACCTAATTTTAAATAAGGAGTATTTTTAGCATTTATTTTTAAAATCGCAATATCAGTAGCTTCATCTTTAACTAAAATATCACAATCATAATGATGATGCTGCCATACAACTTCATACTGCGCTCCTTCTTCATCAATTACGTGCCTATTAGTTAAAATTAAACCCTCTGAAGAAATAAAAAAACCAGAACAATTAGAAACCTGAATTAACCCATCTTTATTAGTCGGTAAAGACGCGATTAATTCAGAATCAACTTTTCCTTCCAATTGTTCTGGCTTTTTAAAGACTAAAATGGCGACAACTGACTTAATTGCTTTATTAACAGCTCTTATCGTTTGCTGATATTCGCTAAAAAAGCACATAAATTATTATAAATAATTCCTCTTCTCAACTTATATATTAAATGAAATAAAATCTTATTTCAACTATTAATGTGAGCGAGGAGGGACTTGAACCCTCACGGGAAAAATTCCCCTAGGAGCCTCAGTCCTAGCTGTCTACCAATTCCAGCACTCGCTCTTTTTTAGCTTCGCCATCTTTTTTATTATCTAGTTTATCACCAGCTAAAAAATTTTAGATTTTATAATATCTTTAATACTTATTTCTCTGTATTAACTTCGTTTGTTTTTTCTTCCTGGTTGATATTTTCTTCTGAAGAAGTGGGATTTTCTTCAGTACTAATATTTTCTAATAATTCTTTTTCTTGAGGAGCAACTTTTAATTTTTTACGAATTTCACGAGAGGATTTTTTGCGTAAAAAATACAATTTAGCTCTTTTAACACGAGCATTACGAATAAGCTCGATTTTAGTAATTAAAGGAGAAAAAATTGGCAAAATCCATTCAACACCTACGCCATCTAAAACTCTTCTAACAGTAATAGTGGCTCCTGGTTCAGAGCCATGTTTTCTTGATAAAACAATGCCTTCTATTCTTTGAATTCTCTCTTTATTTTCTTCTTTTATTTTTTGAAAAACCCTAATATACATTCCAGGTTTTACATCTTCTTTTTTAATTTCCGCCATATCTTTTGAAATAAATTAATTTTTAATAATGAATAAATTGTATCACAAAGTGCCCTCTTTAGTCAATTGATTCAAAATATTTTGAAAATCATTAGGAAGAGGCGCTTCAAATGATAGAGTCTGATTATTATCATAAGGAAAACTTATTTTGAAAGCATGAATCATTTGCCGAGGAATTAATTCCTTTTCTTGACTAGTAATCTTTCCGTATAAGCGATCGCCTAAAACAGGAAACCCAATACTGGCTAAATGAACTCTAATTTGATGGGTTCTACCTGTTTTAGGCATAACCTCTAATAAAGTATAATTATTAAAAGTATTTAATACTCTAAAAACCGTTAGTGCTTCTTTTCCTGCGGCATTTTTTTGAGAAGATAAAATAATTTTTCTTTTCGGATAATCTTTTGCTTCACCAATATTATAAGAGATTATTCCTTCTTTTTGTTTTAATTGTCCTTTAACTAAGACTAAATAAACTTTTTCAATTTTTCTTTGAGCAAATAAATTTTTGAAGTTTTCAAATGTTTTTTGATTTTTAGTTAAAATTAAAACACCTGAGGTATCTTTATCTAAACGGTGAACAATCCCTGGCCTTAAAGGATCGTCGCCAACATTTTTAACTTCAGGGTATTTATAGATTAACCAAGAAGCAATTGAAGGAGTAAGAATAGAGTTTTTAGTAGGATGAACTAAAATATGAGGAGGTTTATTAATAACAATAATATTATCATCCTCATATAAAACCAATGGCTCTGGATTTAAATTTAAAGGAATTAAATCGTTAATTTCTCGTGGAAATTCAACGGGATAGCTAATAATATCATTAATTTTTAAAAGATAACTTGGTTTTACTTCTTTGTTATTTACTAAAATTAAACCTTTTTTAATATACTCTTCGATTTTATTTCTCGAAAAAGAAGATAAAACTCGTTTCAGAAACTTGTCTAATCTAATATTTTCTTCTTTATTCACTAAAATAGTATTTCTACTCCTAACCATAAAAATGTTGTTTTTTCTAACAAGATATTAGAGGCACAAAAGTAAAATACAGTGCGCACGACAGGACTCGAACCTGTGACCTTCCGCACGTCAAGCGGACGCTCTAGCCAACTGAGCTACGCGCGCTTCTTCTCTTTATATTGTTCCTAATAAAATCAAAAAAGTCAAATTTCTGAATCAAACTATTAAGTTTTTGTGGGCGTGCTAGGATTCGAACCTAGGACCCTCGCTTTATATTGATTACTTTACTTATCTTTATAATTCTTTGGTGGGCGTGCTAGGATTCGAACCTAGGACCCTCGCTTTATAAGAGCGATGCTCTGCCGCTGAGCTACACGCCCACCAAAGAATTATTTATCAAAAAATGAAGTAATCAATATATCAAGAATTAATCAAAAAATAATATTTAGGAAAATTCTTGATATAAGAACCTTTCGCTTCGCTCAAGAACCTTTTTTCTCGCTTCGCTCGAAATAAGAACCTTTCACTTTGTTTAAGAACCTTTTTTCTCGCTTCGCTCGAAATAAGAACCTTTCACTTTGTTTAAGAACATTTTTTCTCGCTTCGCTCGAAATAAGAGCGATGCTCTGCCGCTGAGCTACACGCCCACATTACCAATTAACAATTTTTATCTCTTTTATTATTCTTGAATTAATTTTTCAATTTCTTCTCGCTCTAAAGTTTCTTTCTCTAATAATGCTTGAGCTATTTTATCTAATTTTTTAATATTTTCTTTTAAGAGCTGTTTGCCTTTTTTATAGCATGAATTAATAATATTTTTAACTTCTTCGTCAATTAAAACAGCGGTTGCTTCAGAATAATCTTTCTCGCTAGTAATTTCTTTGCCTAAAAAGATTAAATCTTCTGTTTTCCCAAAAGTCATTGGTCCTAATTTTTCACTCATGCCATAACGAGTTACTAAAGCACGAGCAATATCAGTAGCTTCTCGCAAATCATTACTAGCACCAGTAGAAACATCTTTAAATACTAATTCTTCTGTAATATAACCTCCTAATAAAGTAGTGATATCAGCTAAAAATTCAGTTCGAGTTTTTAAATATCTTTCTTCAGTCGGCATTCTTAAAGTGTAGCCACCTGCTTGACCGCGAGAAATAATAGAAACCTTTTTTAATTCACTGCTTCCTGGAATTAATAGCGATAAAAGCGCGTGACCAGCTTCGTGATAAGCAGTAATCTTCTTTTCTTTTTCGCTAAAGGCTCGACTTCTTCTTTCTGGTCCTAGCATTACTTTCTCAATAGAATTTAATAAATCATTTTGAGTAATATCCTTTTGATTTTTGCGAGCCGCCAAAATGGCTGCTTCATTAATTAAATTAGCTAAATCAGCACCAGAAAAACCAGGCGTTCTTTCGGCAATTTCTCTCAAATTGACATTAGGATTTAATTTTTTATCGCGAGAATGGATTTTTAAAATTTCTTCCCTTTCATTAATATCAGGTAAATCTAAAACAATACGGCGATCGAATCTTCCCGGACGAAGTAATGCTGGATCAAGAATATCGGGACGATTAGTGGCAGCCATCACTATTACTCGAGTATCACGATCAAAACCATCCATTTCTACTAATATTTGATTCAGCGTTTGTTCTCTCTCATCCTGACCGCCTCCAATCCCAGCGCCTCTTTCACGACCAATAGCATCGATTTCATCAATAAATAAAATTGAAGGGGCTGCTTTTTTCGCCGTATTAAAAGCATCTCTTACTCTTCCAGCACCGACACCGACAAACATTTCCACAAATTCGGAACCAGAAATATGGAAGAACGGAACATTAGCTTCACCAGCTACTGCTCTAGCTAAAAGAGTTTTACCAGAACCAGGAGCTCCCATTAATAACACCCCTCTCGGGATTCGGGCTCCCAATTCTTCAAATTTTTTAGGATGTTTTAAAAACTCCACTATTTCTTGTAATTCTTCTTTAGCTTCTTTTAAACCAGCAACATCTTTAAAGGTAACGCGATCTTTATCCGGAGAAAAAAGTTTGATATTAGAGCGAGAAAAAGAAAAAATCTGCATTGCGCTCTGATTGCTTTTCTTAAACAAACTTGAAAAGAAAATAATGATGATAATAAAAGGTAGGATAATTGGCAAAAGCAAATTAAGCCAAAAAACCCAACCGCTTTCTCCTTTGTAAACCACTGACAAATTACTAATATCTTCTTTTGAAACATTAAATTTTTCCAATAAATCAATAAAGGAAGTATTAGGATCGCTTTCGGTAATATAAATTATATTATCATTACCAGCTAACCTCACTTTGTTACCTGTAATAGTAATCTCTTTAACTTTCTTTTCTTTAATTAAATTTATCGCTTCGCTTAAAGAGACATCTTTGGTAGTAGTATTTAAAAAATTACCGTTTAAAGAAAATAAAGCGGCTAAAACGATAAAAATAATAATCACTCCTAAAATTTGTTGGGCTAATTTGTTCATATTAGTAGCTAAATTTTAACTCAAAATTATAAAAAAAGCAACCTGCATTTAGCAGATTGCTTTTAAGTAATATTAAAATTTATCAGTACTTAAGGATAAATTAATTCGGTTGCACCTTGCAAATGATTAACGGCGCTATTAATTGATTCCAATGATGAACTAATAATTAAGTAGTTGTTAAAGAAAGCATAACCTAAAGCAGTTTCTTTGCCACTATAAGGTAGATATCTAATTTCTGCACCATTAATTGTTTCTGATTTAAAGGTTTTACTTAAAGTTTTTGTTGGTGGTTTAATCACCCAGAAATTAGCTAAATCAGTTAAAATTTTTCCTTTTTCCCAATTAGCAAATTCAGCTTTAGCTAAATCAACTTTATCTTGACCAATATCAATAATTAAACCTAAAGCAGGATTTACTTTACCATAATAAGCATAAACCAAAACTTTCCTGCCATTTATAATAGCTTTTAAATTATCAGGTAATTTAGGAATTAAAGCAGAAACAATTTCATCGCTTGATAAAACATAATCTTTAAATTTGGGAATTAAAACAGTAAATGTTTCTGGAGCAGCTGTTTGTTGGGTAATAGTATTTTTAAAAGCAGAAACAATAGTTGCCTGAGGAATAGTTAAAGCAATATTTTGTTTTTCATAAGGAGGACTAATCATCGGGAAAGGACTAGGCGGCAAAGTAGTAGTAGGAGCCATAGTTACTGGCGGTTGCTCAATAGTTGTTGTCGTTGGAGTTTCTACTGGTTTTTTAGCAAAAAATTTGGGAAAGAGAACAAAATAACCTAATACCGCACCTAAAAGAACAGTTGCAATAATGATAATAATAGGAATTAATTTATTAGATTTTGGAGCTTGTGGCGGTTGCGTTAAATTAGCTAAATCACTCGGAATATTATTAGCATTTGGCTCAAAAGATGGTGGGGTAAAATTAGGTCCTTGAGGATTGATAAAAGGAGGTGGTTCGGGAGTGGGATTGGTTATTGGAGTTTGATTCAAAACATTAGGATTTGGTTGTTCGGGAATAGAAGGAGAAAATGGAGAGGGTGTTTCTCCAGTTTGTATTTTATTCAAATCTGTTTCTGAAGTACGAATAAAAATATTTGGTGGAGGAGGAGCAAATTTATTTTCTGGTTCTGGTTGAGGATTAGAACCGGGATTAATATTTTGATTACCTAAATTGGGATTAATGAAATAATTTTCTGGCATAATAAAAATTTAATGTTTTTTATTATTCTTATTATAGCACAAATTTCTTTGTCAAGCACTTTTTATTTTCTTTTTGGTCTTCGGGGTGGAAAATTTTTAGGTTGATATTTATCTTGTTGTTCATTAGGATGAGTTACATCTTTTAAAGATAAGGAAATTTTACCATTTGGCTCTATCTTTTTTATTTTTAATTTTAATTCTTCTCCTTCATGGACAATATCTTCTACTCGATTAACTCGATAGGGAGCTAATTCTGAAATATGAAGTAAACCTTCTTTATGAGAACCTAAATCAATAATAGCACCAAAATCTTTTATTTGAACAACCTTACCATTAACAATTTCTCCTTCAGTATATTCTTTCATTAATTCTTTTATTTCTTGAAGAGCTTTTTCAGCGTTTTCTTTTCTATCGGCAGTAATGTAAACTGTACCGTCTTCTTCAACACTAATTTCTGTTTCTGTTCTTTGAATAATGCCTTGAATTATTTTACCACCGGGGCCAATTAATTCTCCAATTTTTTCTGGCTTAATTTTAATAGTATAAATACGAGGAGCAAAAGGAGAAAGCTCTTGTCTTGGAGAAGAAATGGTTTGATTCATTTTTTCTAAAATAAACATTCTTGCTTCTTTGGCTTGATCTAATGCTTCGCTTAATAATTTCGCATCAACCCCTTTAATCTTAATATCCATTTGTAAAGCTGTAATACCATTTTTTGTTCCGGCAACTTTAAAATCCATATCACCATAATGATCTTCTGGCCCTTGAATATCGGTTAAAATTTTATATCTTCCTTCGTTATCGCTCATTAAACCCATAGCAATTCCAGCTACCTGTTCTTTAATAGGAACACCACTAGCCATTAAAGCCATGGAGGAAGCGCAAGTAGAAGCCATGGAAGTGGAACCATTAGATGACATTACTTCAGAAACAACTCTAATTGTATAAGGAAACTCATCTTTAGAAGGAATAACAGCCATTAAAGCTTTTTCTGCTAAAGCACCATGACCAATCTCTCTTCTTCCAGGACCTCTTAAAGGTGATACTTCACCAGAAGAATAACCAGGGAAATTATAATGATGCATAAAACGTTTTTCTCCTACAAATTCAATTCCTTGAAGCATCAAAGTATCAGCCGGAGAGCCTAAAGTAACGACTGAGAGAACATGAGTTAATCCTCTCATAAATAAAGCTGAACCATGAGCTCGAGGTAATAAATCAATATAGGTTTCTATGGGCCTAATTTCTTTAGGAGTTCTTCCATCGGGTCTTTTTTCATATTCAATAATATTACGATGAACTAATTTATCAATTTCATCATCGATAATAAATTGAATATCTTTGAAATATTCTTCACTGTATTGTTTTTCTTTCAGATAGTTGATTAGCTCTTCTTTTAGTTTTAAATTTAAAATCAATTTATCTTGTTTATTTTCAGGGCCATAAACAATCCGCTCTAATTTATCTTTTAAGAATTCTCTGACATCTTTTTCAAAGTTAGGATCAATTGTTTTTAATAAAACTGTTGCTTTTGGTTTTCCGTTTTCTTTAATGATTTGCTCTTGTTGTTGATTTAATAAAGCAATTTGTTCTTGAGCTATTTTTAATGCTTCTTTGATTATTTCTTCAGGAACTTCAGAAGCTCCAGCTTCAATCATATTAATCTGATTATTAGGTCCAGAAACTGTTAAATCTAATGCCAACTCCTGCCGTTCGCTATAAGTAGGATTAATAATAAAACCTTTATCCTGGGACCAACCAATTCTTAAAGCAGAAACAGGACCATCAAAAGGAATATCAGAAACTCCTAAGGCTACTGAGGCAGCAATAATTCCTAAAATATCAGGATCATTTTCTTCATCAATTGATAAACAAGTAACTACCACCTGCACATCTCTTCTCATTAAAGGAGAAAATAGTGGTCTAATAGTACGATCAATTAAACGAGCAACTAAAATAGCTGTTTCACTAGGACGTGCCTCTCTTCTTAAAAAACGACTACCAAAAATTTTCCCAGCCGCATAAAACTTTTCTTCGTAATCAACTAATAAAGGGAAAAAATCAAGATCATAACGATCTTGAGTACCCATCACTGCGTTGGCCATTACTACGGTATCACCCATTCTCACTAAAGCTGAACCATTTGAAAGTTGAGCTAAATTATTTAATTCAACAGTAATTTTTTTGTTGTTTATTTCCAAAGTAAATTCTTTCTTTTCCATACTTGTGATATTTATTTAAATTTTATTATGGGAGGAAATCTTTTAACTTTTTTATCTTCTCCTTTTAAAAGAATGTTTTCAGTTTTTAAATCTAAATCAACAAAATCATTGGCTATTTCTTTTAAAAGAGAAGAGGTAGTTCTGCCAAAAGCCGCGATTTCTACTTGAACTCCCTGATTAATTAAATATTCTACTAAAGGAATAAAATCACCATCACCGCTACAAATAATAATAGTATCTACTTTATTACTTAATCTAACGGCATCAATAGCCAAACCAACATCCCAATCACCTTTCTTAGTTCCATCAGGATATACTTGAAGATCTTTAATTTTTGGCTCAATACCTGCTTTTTCTAAGGCGTCAAAAAAAGAAGCCTCCCCAGGCTCATCAGCTTTTGCCACATATCCAATTGCTCTAATTAAATTTCTTCCTTCGGTAACTTCTAATAATAGATTTTTGAAATTTACCCGCGCACTATATAAATTTTTTGCTGAATGATATAAATTTTGAACATCAATTAAAACAGCTACGCGCTGATTTTTATATTTAATTACCATAAAAAAATAAAAAAATTAAAGATCTAATTTTTTAGTAATTTTTGAATAACGTCGCGGATATTTTTCTTTAAGATAAGCTAATAATTTGCGTCTTTTAGAAACCATACCTAAAAGTCCTCTTCTTGAGTGAAGATCTTTAGGGTGTTTCTTTAAATGCTTAACCAATTCATCTATTCTTTTAGTAAGAAGAGCAATCTGGACTTCAGGAGAGCCCGTATCTTCTTTATGAATTGAAAAAGTTTTTATTATTTTTTCTTTGGTAGAAGATTTAAGCATATATTTTTTATTTAGTTTACCATAAATTAATTCTTTGTGCAAATAAACAAAAAGCTTATTTTCTTTAAGCGGAGGGTGTGGGATTCGAACCCACGGACCGCTTTTTAGGCGGTCACGGTTTAGCAAACCGTTGCTTTGGACCACTCAGCCAACCCTCCTTCAAAAACTTTTCTATTTTACCTTAAATTTTATTTTATTGCAAACTAATTTTACCTAAACAGAAACTCGGCGTCAAAATATTGACAAAAAATATAGATATGCTACAATAGTAGTATTGCTCCCGATTAGGGAGTTTTTTAATTGCCAAAACTATGATTAATCCTAATCAATCAGAAGTCCCTCTAAGTAAGCTCTTTCCTTTGAGCGTTTATAGCCTTAATAAAATAGCTAAAATTAGCTTTATCATGATCATCGTTTCCTTTGCTTTTCTGAGCCAACTCTCAGGAGCAATTGTTGAGGGGTCTTTAGCCACTATTGGAGACAATCAGGCTCCTTTAAATGCTTCTCCTTCTCAAATAACCATTGATTTAACTAATCAATCAAGTTTAATAGCCAACTCTCCAATAGCTCAAACAACAAAACCTTATAAAAAAGTAGTTACTGTTACCGCCTATTCTTCTACTCCTGATCAAACTGATGATACTCCTTTTATTACTGCTTCGAATACTTTAGTTCACGACGGAGTAATTGCTGCCAATTTTCTCGCTTTTGGTACCAAAATAAAGATTCCTCAATTATTTGGAGATAAAATCTTTACTGTTGAGGACCGAATGCATCACCGCTATCAAGATAATCACATCGATATTTGGTTTCCTACTCGAGAAAGTGCTTTAGAGTTTGGTGTTAAAACTGTAGAAATTGAAATTTTGCCTTAAGAATTTATTAAAAAAGATTAAACTAAAACAGCCGTTTGAAGCGGCTGTTTTAGTTTAAGATTTAAAAATCTTGAGGCGCTTTTTCTAGTTTTACCTCAACTGTTTTTTCTTGACCTTTATGAAGAATCTTTAATTTAATTACATCGCCCACCTTTTTTTGACGAATAATATTAGCTAAAGATTTATCAGGAGTTAATTTAATGCCATCAGCTTCCAGAATAATATCATTTTCCTGAATACCAGCTTTATCAGCTGGAGAACCAGGAATTACTGCTAATTCGTTAGGATTATTACCTCTTGTAACAATTACACCATAATCAACTGATAAATGATTGTTCTGTTTTAATTCCTCAGTAATAACAGTATAACGAATACCTAAATAAGGTCTTATAATTTCTCCGTACTGTTTTACTGAATCAATAACAGGCTTTAAAGCATTAATAGGCAAAGCAAAAGCAATATTTTCTGCCCCTCTTTCCATTGCAACATTAACACCAATTACTTTCCCATTTAAATCTAATAGAGGACCACCAGAATTACCAGGGTTAATAGCGGCGTCAGTTTGAATAACTTCATCTAAAGATTCAACATTGCCACTATAATCACTCGCGCTAATGGTTCGGGATAACCCAGAAATAACACCCACAGAAACAGAGTTACGAAATTCACCCAAGGCATTACCAATAGCAATCACTGTTTGGCCTAATTTTAATTTACTTGAATCACCTAAAGTCAAATAAGGAAAATTATCACCTTTAATTTTTAAAATAGCAATATCTAACATTGAATCCTTAGCTAACACTTTAGCATCATATTTTTTACCGTCATTGGTTAAGACAGTATATTCAGCATCATTATCACTCACCACGTGCTTGTTAGTAACAATTAATCCATCAGGGGAAATAAAGAATCCTGTTCCTCCGCCAACTTCTTGTTTTTGAGTACCTTTTTGCCTTAACTGAGGAATAACAAATCCAAAATCATCTCCAAAGAATTGATTCCAAAAATCATCGCCAAAAGGATTAAATTTTTGATAATATTGTTCTAAAATTGGCACATTCTTAGTAATCACAATAGAAACAACTGCTGGGTTAGCTTTTTCTACAATACTCACAACTCGAGCCTCTTCAGGAACAACTTCATAAGAAGGTAACTCAGTTTGTGAAGTATTTTCAAAATTAATATTAGCTTTACTTAATAAATAATTAGCTAATTTAGAAACTAAATTTCTATTACGAAGAATAACCACAGCACCAAGGCTTCCTAAAATAATAAAGGTAATCAAAGAAATTACAAAAGCAACAACAAAAAAAGCTTTATTTTGTTTAATAAAATCAATTATTTTCTTCATATTTGTAAAAAATTATTTTAAAAAGTGCCCAGGGTGGGACTCGAACCCACAAGCTCCGAAGAGCCAAGGATTTTAAGTCCTTTGCGTATGCCAATTCCGCCACCTGGGCATTGTTTTTATATTTTAATGCTAAAAAT
>Ga0207433_10005385_pt1 | contig 22910 bp, 17 predicted proteins | sample YelNatPaOPGAMG01_FD_187559 | JGI IMG/M metagenome (GOLD analysis project Ga0207433, IMG submission 187559) | Hot spring thermophilic microbial communities from Obsidian Pool, Yellowstone National Park, USA - OP-RAMG-01 (SPAdes) (version 3) | ecosystem: Environmental > Aquatic > Thermal springs... | reverse complement strand
GAGGGATTTACTTCTCAAAAATAGATAGCCGCTTATGAAAAAAATGGTGATTGCTATTGATGGTCCGGCAGGCTCTGGAAAGAGTAGTGTAGCAAAAGAGGTTGCTAAAATACTTGGCTATCTCTATCTTGACACAGGAGCAATGTACCGCGCCCTCACACTTAAAGCCATGCAGAAGGGAATAAACTTAAAAAGCCCTCTGGCCCTTACAAGACTTGCAAATAACACAAGAATTGTACTGAAAGGTGAGAGGGTTCTGGTGGACAATGATGACCTCACAGATAAAATAAGAAGTCCCGAGGTGAGTTTAAATACACATTTTGTCTCAATTGTTCCAGGGGTCAGGAACCGGATGAAAATTTTACAGAGAGAAATGGGTAAAAGAGGTGGAGTAGTTGCTGAAGGCAGGGATATTGGAACAGTTATATTTCCGGATGCTGAAAAAAAATTCTATCTGGATGCCTCTCCTGAAAGGAGGGCTGAGCGCAGATACAGAGAACTGAAGGAAAAAGGTTATAAAGTTACTTTTAAAAAGGTATTGAAAGAAACACTGCTGAGGGATGAGAGAGATAGAAAAAGGGATATAGCACCACTGAGGAAGGCTGAAGATGCCATTTATATAGATACAACAGATATGTCCATTCAGGAAGTGGTAAACAGGGTTTTAGAAGAAATAAGGAAAGATGGCAAAAAATGATATTGCCCGTATCAGGCAGGTTCTTTATGCTATTCTTCATTTCTTTGTAAGGCTGTGTTTCAGGGTTTTATTCAGGATGAGGATAGTGGGTGAAGAGTATATTCCAAGGAATGAGCCGGTTATAATTGTTGCCAACCATACCAGCAACATTGACCCTGTTGTTATGGGTGTGGCAGCTCCTCAGGAATTGAACTATATGGCAAAAGAGGAGTTATTCAGGAATACAATTTTTCGCTGGCTCATTGTTGCATTCAGGGCTTTTCCTGTGCATCGGGGAACAGTTGATAGAAAGGCTATTTCTAAGGCACTTGAAATTTTATCCAGGTGCCAGCCCCTTCTATTTTTCCCTGAGGGAACAAGAGGGGACGGAAAGAACATCAGGGATGCAAAGCCCGGCACAGGCCTTATTATCTATAAAGCGAGAGCAAAGGTTGTTCCTGCATTAATAAAGGGCGCTGAGAAAATTATGCCCAGGAATGCAAAATTTATCCGTTTTCATAAACTTGAGGTTTATTTTGGAAAGCCTCTTGACCTGGAAAAATTTTATGAGATGGCAGACTGTAGAGGGACCTATGAGTTGATTGCCACAGAGATAACCAGAAGCCTGCGCAAATTAAATGAAAATAAAACTTGCTAAGAATTTAGGTTTTTGCTTTGGTGTGAAAAGGGCAATTTCCCTTATACTGAAGGCACTCAAGGACAACCCCGGCAGGCCCGTATATACCCTCGGTCCACTTATACACAATCCCATTGTGGTGAGAGGACTTGAGAAAAAGGGATTGAAAGTTATCCATTCCTGCAGGGATATAAAGGATGGAATGCTTGTTATTCCATCTCACGGGCTTGCTTACAAAGTGCAGGAAAAGGCGCGCAGTAAAGGTATTAAATTGCTGGATGCTACCTGTCCGTATGTACTCAGAAGTCAGAGGCTTGCCTGCATGCTTGCAGAAGAGGGATATGAGGTTATTGTTATCGGTGAGAGGTTCCATCCAGAGATAAAAGGGATACTCGGAACAATCCACGGGACCTGCAGGGTCGTAAACGAAATAGGGGACCTGTTGACACTGCCAAAATTTAAAAGGGCAGGTGTGATTGTCCAGACTACAGAATCCCTGTATAAGTTGAAGGAGATAGTTTCTGCGCTCCTTGAAAAAGCAGATGAATTAAAGGTTTACAATACCCTCTGTATTCATACAATGAGACGTCAGGAAGAGGCAGTAAAATTAGCCAGAGATGTGGATGTCATGCTTGTTGTGGGCGGGCACAACAGCGCCAATACCCGCCGGCTTTATGAACTCTGTAAAAAAATTGTGCCTGCGTATCAGGTGGAATCTGCAGCAGAACTGGAACTGAAATTGAAAAGAAACAAGAGGTTAAGGGAAATTTTAAAGAGTAAAAAGAAAGCAGGTATTGTTTCAGGTACCTCAACGCCATATACTTCAATTAAAGAATTAATGAAAAAATTAAAGAAGATTTGAGGAGTGAAGAATGGAAAGCGTGGTGGATTTGAAGAAGGAGTATGAGGAAACCCTCGGGAGGGTTAAGGAGCTTAAGGAAGGAAGCATAATAAAAGGCAGGATTGTCCATGTGGATAAGGAGGATGTGCTGGTAGACATCGGGTATAAATCAGAGGGTGTCATACCCCTGAGAGAGTTTTATAGAAAGGGCAGGAAAAATGCCCGGGAGATTAAACCCGGGGAGGAAATTGATGTGTTGGTGCTCAACAAAGAGGATGAAACAGGAAGAATGCTCCTCTCTTATGAAAAGGCAGTGTTAATTCAGGGATGGAAAAAGGTGACACAGGCCTTTGAGAATAAAGAGGTAATTGAGGGAAAGATACTGGGTGAAAAGAAGACCTCTGGAGGAAACACGGTAGGATTTACAGTAGAGATAGAAGGCATAAAGGGATTCCTGCCACTTTCAAATGTAGACATAGAGAGGGTGAAAAATCCCAGAGAATATATTGGAAAAACAGTTGAGTTAAAAATAATAGAAATTGACCAGAATACCCATAATGTGGTCTGTTCGAGGAAGGTATTACTGGAAGAACAGAGGAAGAAATTAAGGGAATCCCTTTTTAACTCCCTGGAAATTGGACAGGTTCGTGAAGGAACAGTGAAAACAATTACCTCCTTTGGAGCATTTGTAGATTTAGGTGGCGTGGATGGACTTGTACATCTGGATGATTTAAGCTGGGGAAGGAAAAAACCGGAGGATGTCCTCCAGGTCGGGCAGAAGATAAAGGTTATGGTATTAGATTTTAATAAAGAGAGCGGAAAGATAGCCCTGGGAATAAAGCAGATGAAGCCGGATCCCTGGAACAAGGTAGATGAGAAATACAGGGCTGGCCAGAAGGTTAAGGGGCGGGTTGTCACAGTTGCTCCTTTTGGAGTTTTTGTGGAATTAGAAGAAGGTATTGAAGGGCTTGCACGTCTTGAGGACCTGACATGGGACCGCAGTGTAAAATCTCCATCTGAAATTTTAAAAGAGGGCGAAGAGGCTGAATTTATGATTCTTTCCCTGAATAAACCGGAAAGAAAGCTTGCACTGGGATTGAAACAGACCCAGCCTGACCCCTGGTTTGCTACTGCCCAGAAATATCCGCCAGGAACAAAGGTGAAGGGTAAGGTTGTAAAACTGACAAATTTTGGTGCATTTGTGAGAATAGAGGATGGACTGGATGGACTCATAAGGCTTAAGGATATATCATGGACAAAGAAAATAAAACATCCTTCAGAAGTTTTTACAAAGGGTAAGGAGATAGAGGCTGTGGTGCTGAAGGTGGATACGGAAAATAAAAAAATTGCACTCGGGATGAAACAGTTGGAACCTTCCCCGTGGGATAAATATAAAAAAGGTGGGTATGTCCGGGGCAAGGTTATAAGGATTGATGACTTCGGTGTATTTGTGGAGTTGGAAGAGGGGATAGAGGGTTTTGTTCATGTTTCTGAGTTGAGCAAGAAATATGTGGAGAAGCCACAGGATATAGTTTCAGTGGGACAGGTGCTTGACCTGAAAATACTGAAGGTGAATTCAAAGGACAAAAAAATGGAATTGAGTCTGAAGGGATATATTGAGGACCAGGAGAAGGCAGAGGTGAGCAGTTTTATTTCAAGCCAGGAAAGGGACAGGACAACCCTGGGTGACATAATAAAGGAATCAAGAAAGAAATAGAAAAGGGTACAGGCTGCTTTTTCAATGAAAAAGGTTGTGCAGTTTGGAGCAGGAAATATCGGGCGGGGTTTTCTGGGGCAACTTTTCTTTGAATCCGGATATGAGATTGTATTCGTAGACATAAAAGAAGATATCCTCACCCTCCTGAATGAAAGGCATTCTTATCCCCTGAGGATTGTGGGAGACAACCCCCGGGAACTTATTATCAAAAATGTCCGTGCTATAAACTCAAAAAATGCTGGTGCTGTGGCAGAGGAAATTTCAAATGCAGACCTCCTTGCCACTGCTGTTGGCGCAGGTGCTTTAAAATCCATAGCACCCCTTATCGCAAAAGGTTTTGAGAGAAGAATTAAAGCAGGCAATGAATCTCCTTTAAATGTGATAATCTGTGAAAATCTGATGAATGCAAGAGAGATATTCAGGGAGATGGTTTTGAAAAATCTGGATTCTTATTATCAGAAATATATAAATCAAAAGATGGGCTTTGTGGAGGCAGTTGTCAGCCGTATGGTTCCAGTAATTCCACCTGAATTGAGCAAACAGGACCCGCTGCTGATTCTTGCAGAGGCATACAAAGAATTGCCTGTGGACAGGTTCGGTTTCAGGGGTAATATTCCTGAGATTGTCGGTGTCAAGCCCATTGATAACTTCCATGCATATGAGGAGAGAAAACTATTTACACATAATGCAGGTCATGCTATTGCAGCATATCTGGGATACAGGAAGGGCTATACCTATATCTATGAGGCAATAGGGGACAGGGAAATCCACAAAACTGTGATGGGCGCAATTATGGATGAGAGCGGCAGCGCACTGATTAAAAAACACAAATTTGACCCTGAGGATTACAGGGCGCATGTGCTGGATTTGATTCACAGATTTTCAAATACAGCACTCAGGGATACAGTTGTGAGGGTTGGAAAGGACCCGATAAGGAAGCTGCAACCCAACGACAGGCTCATTGGTGGAGCAAGACTCTGTCTTGAATACAAAATTATGCCCATAAATTTTATAAAGGGCATCAGGGCAGCCCTTGCATACGATAACCCGGATGATAAAGAAGCAGTAGAACTGCAGTCTCTTTTGAAAGTCAGGGGTCTGGATGCAGTGCTTCAGGAAATCTGTGGCTTGGACCAGAAACAGGATGGACTGCTTTTTCAAATGATAAAAAATCCTGTAAAATGAGAATATCAGCGTGCAGGGTTTGTTTCCTGCAGGAAAGGAGAAGCTATGAAATTTTTCATTGATACTGCAAATGTGGATGAGATAAAGGAGGCAGTGGAACTGGGAATCATTGATGGTGTAACTACAAATCCAACACTTGTTGCAAAAACAGGGCGCAGCTTAAAAGAGGTGATTTCAGAGATTGTAAGGATTGTGGACGGACCTATCAGCGTTGAGGCAGTGAGTCTTAAGAAGGACCAGATTGTTGAAGAAGCAAGGGAACTCTCCAGGCTCCATAAAAATATTGTGGTAAAGATTCCGTTTATCCCGGAAGGAGTGAAGGCAGTAAAGGTTTTAAGCAGGGAAGGAATAAAGACAAATGTCACACTTGTTTTCAGTCCTAACCAGGCTCTTATTGCTGCAAAGGTAGGAGCAAGTTATGTGAGCCCTTTTATAGGAAGGCTGGATGATATAAGTCATGTGGGAATGGATCTGGTCAGGCAGATAGTTACAATTTATAAAAATTATGGGTTTAAAACAGAGATTATTGTAGCCAGCGTGCGCAATCCGGTACATGTAGTTGAGGCATCCCTTGCAGGCGCTCATATAGCTACAATTCCTTTTGATGTTGTTCAGAAGCTATTCAGGCATACACTCACTGACGTAGGTTTGAAAAAGTTTCTTGAGGACTGGGAAAAAGTCCCCAGATAAAAAACAGGCTACTTTTAAAGAAGAAGGGAAATTTTTATACCACGGATAGATTGTCTAATGCCAGACATTGTGGTAGACCGTCCAAAAACAGAGGAGAAAAAGTAGCCTGTCCCCCTTTTGGGAGGAGAAATGAAGGCAGCTGTGTTAGAGAAAATTGAGGATTTAAGGATAAAGGATATCCCGGTTCCCAGCCCGGGTCCTTTAGAGCTGGTTATAAAGGTGAAGGCATGTGCAGTCTGTGGTACGGATGTTAAGGTTTATCATTCAGGGCACAGGCACATCAGATTTCCCAGGGTTACAGGGCATGAAGTTTCAGGCGAAATAGTTGAAGTCGGGAAAGAAATAACTGCCTACAGAAAAGGACAGAGGGTTGCTGTTGCCCCTGCTGTTCCCTGTGGCGAGTGCTATTACTGCAGACGTGGTATACAGGGAATGTGCGATAATCTCACCGCAATCGGCTATCACTATGATGGAGGATTTGCAGAATATATGCTTGTTCCTGAGCCAGCTGTAAGGAATGGATGTGTGAATGAACTGCCACCCAATTTATCATTTGAAGAGGCAGCGATTGCAGAGCCGCTTGCCTGCGTGATTAACGGTCAGGAACTGAGTAGAGTGAAACTCGGAGATACTGTTGTAGTGATAGGAGCAGGTCCCATAGGCTATTTTCATCTTGACCTTGCAAAATCCAGGGGCGTGGCAAAAACAATTTTAGCCGAGGTTTCCCGGGAAAGGCTGGATGCTGCAAAAGCTCAGAATAAGGCAGATGTTTATATTAATCCTGCCAGTGAAGACCTGACAAAAAGGGTTATGGATGAGACAGAAGGAAGGGGTGCTGAGGTTGTGATTGTTGCCTGCTCTTCCGGAAAGGCGCAGGAGCAGGCGCTTCAACTTGTTGCAAAACGCGGGAACATAAATTTCTTTGGAGGTCTTCCAAAGGATAAGCCCTATATTAATTTTGATTCAAATCTTGTCCATTACAGAGAATTCTATGTTGTTGGTACCCACGGCTCATCTCCCAGGCACAACCAGCTTGCATTGAAATTAATTGCACAGGGAAAGATTGAGGCAAAAAAATATATTACAAAGGAATTGCCACTTGACAGGGTTCTGGAAGGTATTTTGACAGTTGAGAAAGCCCAGGGCCTTAAAACAGTGATAAAGCCATGAAGTGCAGCACAAGTTTCATAACCCGAAAGGAGTAAAAAATGGACCTGACAAAAGAAGAGGCAAGAAAACTGCTGAAGCAGATGTATGAGATAAGATTTTTTGAAGACAAGATTATGGAATTGCTGGCGCAGAATGTCATTGATGGTGGCTCCCACCTTTATGCAGGGGAAGAGGCTGTAGCAGTTGGTTCCTGTGCTGCTATAGAGCCAGAAGACTGGATAGCCAGTACTCACCGCGGGCATGGCCATGCTATTGCAAAAGGTGGAAAAATAAATGAGCTTATGGCAGAAATTTTTGGAAAAGCTACAGGATGCTGTAAGGGAAAGGGCGGTTCTCTACACCTGGCAGACCCCAGCACAAGAAACCTTGGTGCTACAGGGATTGTTGGAGCAAATATACCTGTAGCTGTAGGAGCAGCACTTGCCCTGAAGAAAGATAAAAGCAGGAATGTAGTGCTGTGTTTTTTTGGAGATGGAGCCATAAACCAGGGAGTATTCCATGAATCAATGAATATGGCAGCTATATGGAAATTGCCTGTTGTATTCATCTGTGAGAATAACCTCTATGGGATGTCAGGTGCTGTCAGCAGGGTGACAACTACAAATGACCTCTATACCAGGAGCTGTGCATATGGAATTCCTGGAGAAGCAGTAGACGGGATGGATGTTCTGGCAGTGAGGGACAGTGTGAGAAGGGCAGTTGAGAGGGCACGAAATGGAGAAGGCCCAACACTTATAGAATGCAAGACATACCGCTATTATGGACATTCCCGTTCTGACCCCAGGGTATACCGCACAAGAGAAGAAGAAAAGGAATGGCAGGCAAAAGACCCTATTTTAAGATTCAGGGGTAAGGTTATATCAGATGGAATCCTTACAGAAAGTGAATGTGATGGAATTCAGGCAGAGGCAAAGCAGGAGATTGAAGATGCAGTCAGGTTTGCAATGAACTCACCCTGGCCAAAGCCTGAAGAGGTTACACAGGATTTATTTGCATAATTGAAGCGGTGAATTCATTATAGATAGAGGAGGAGATTTTTTATGAGAGAAATAACATACTGGCAGGCACTGAATGAGGCATTGCAGGAAGAGATGGATAGAGACCCCAATGTATTTTTAATAGGGGAAGACATAGGAGTTTATGGAGGGGCATATGGAGTTACACGCGGGCTGCTTGAAAAATATGGTCCTGACAGGGTTATGGATACTCCAATTTCAGAATCCGCAATTACAGGAGCTGCAATTGGAGCTGCAATGATGGGAAAGCGTCCTGTAGCAGAAATTATGTATGTGGATTTTATGGGGCAGGCAATGGACCAGCTCTGTAACCAGGCAGCAAAAATAAGATATATGTTTGGCGGTTTGTTTAAAGTGCCTATGGTTATACGCACAGAGGGTGGGGCAGGAAGGACCCTTGGAGCGCATCACTCTCAGAGTCTCGAACACTGGTTTACAGGTGTTCCAGGGCTGAAGGTGGTTATGCCTTCTACCCCTGCAGATGCAAAGGGCCTGTTAAAAGCAAGCATCAGGGATGACAACCCTGTTGTTTTTATTGAACATAAAATGCTGTACAAGGAGAAGGGACCTGTTCCGGATGGTGAACACATTGTGCCGCTTGGTGTTGCAGATATAAAAAGGGAAGGAAGGGATGTCAGCGTCATTACCTATTCCCGCACAGTGCTTTATGCCTTACAGGCAGCAGAGGAACTGAGACAGGAAGGGATTGAAATTGAAGTTGTGGATGTGAGAACATTGATACCACTGGATATCCAGACAATAGTAAAATCTGTTGTCAAGACTAACCATGTTGTAATAGCACATGAGGCATGCAAGACAGGTGGATTTGGTGGAGAAATAGGTATGCAGATTATAGAAAACGCTTTTGATTATCTGGATGCACCTATAAAAAGGGTTGGAGCAATAGATGTTCCCATTCCGAAAAGCCCTGTACTTGAACAGTATGTAATCCCTACAAAAGAAAATATAATTCAGGCAGTAAAAGAAGTGCTTGCCTGAAAGCGAAAAAAATTTCAGGAGGTTGCTGTGGTTATTGAAATAAAAATGCCAAAACTTGGCGAGACTATGGAAGAAGGTGTGATTTCCAAATGGAGAAAAAAAGAAGGAGAAAGGGTTGAAAAGGGCGAGATTTTATTTGAGGTTATGACAGATAAAGCCAATTTTGAAGTTGAATCTCCTGAAGGAGGAATACTGCGCAAGATTCTTGCAAAGGAAGAAGAGACAGTTCCTGTGACAAGGGTCATTGCATACCTTGCCTCTTCCATGGATGAGGCGATTCCTGAAGCACCTCTTCAGGAGGCACCCGGCCCTGCCAGGCCATTACCTCAGGCAGTGCCAGAATCTTCTTCTCCTGTGGCTACACCGTTTATGGTGCAGGGTGGTGAAGGAAGAATTAAGGCGTCTCCTCTTGCAAAAAAACTGGCGAGAGAAAAGGGTATTGACCTGTCAGGTATAAAAGGCTCAGGTCCTGGCGGAAGAATTGAGAAAGAAGATGTGTTGAAAGCGATTGAGGAAGGGACAGTATCTCTGGAAGAGAAGGAATTTACAGCAGAAACAATTTCTATTTCTGAAGGAGCAGATACAATTCCTGTTACAGGGGTAAGAAAAATTATTGCTGAAAGAATGACCCGGGCAAAAAGGGACATTCCGCATTTCTATCTGGATACTGAAGTGGATTTGACAGATGCAGTGGAAATGCGTGCAAAACTGAAAGCAGAGGCAAAATATTTTTCACATAACGATTTGATTATAAAGGCTGTTGCAGAAGCGCTGAAGGTGTTTCCTGTAGTCAATGGTTTTTTCAGTTTAGACAGGATTGTCCTGAATCCGCATATTAATGTAGGTATTGCAGTGGCAAGGTCTGCAATTTACAAAACTTCTAAGGGTGTAGATATGGAAGTGGGTGAGCTTGTGGTGCCTGTGCTCAGGGATGCAGATAAGAAGAATATCTTTGAAATCGCTCAGGAGTCAAAGGAATTAATTAAAAAAGCAAGGGAAAACAAATTGAGTCTTGATGAATTGTCAGGTGGTACCATTACTGTTTCAAACCTCGGAACAATGGGTATAGATGCATTCAGGGCAATAATCAATCCACCCCAGGCAACACTGCTTGCTGTTGGCGAGATTAAAAAAAGGCCCGCAGTTATTAATGACAGAATAGAAATCCGTTCAACTATAAAACTTTCCCTTTCCTGTGACCACAGGATTGTGGATGGTGCACTGGGTGCGCGTTTCCTGCAGAAGATAAAGGAATTACTGGAAAATCCTGAAGTGCTTCTGTGATAAAAAAGGAGGGCAGATGCGTTATATAATTTCTGGTATTGCTCTGTTTGGGCTCCTGTGTTCAACAGTGTTTGCAGCTAATCCTACAGTGCACGGGCTTCCTCCTCCTGCTAAACCGCAGAGGGTGAGTGCAGCAGAGGGATTTCCTCCACTTCCACTTCCGGTGGTTCCTATGAGGCGCTCTGAGCAGAAAAGACCCCCACAGCCTCTTGCGCTGGTGGCAAAGATTAAAACTGGTTCGGGAGACCAGTGGAGGGGAACCATTGCAGACATAAAACAGCTTCTTTCCTATGCCTCTCCGAGATTGAATGTTTCCTACACGAGTACTGAACTTTCTCTTAAGGAATTTTCCTATGACCCCAGAACCCTGCCAATTATTTATTTTACCGGACATCAGCGTCTGCATTTCAGTGCGGACGAAATTGCAAGACTGCGCCAGTATCTTTTTGATGGCGGAACAATTATAGGGAATGCCTGCTGTGGAAATATGCCTTTCTACACTTCCTTTAAAGAGGAGATGAAGAAGATTCTTCCTGACAGACCCATGGTTATACTTCCACCCGAGCATCCCATCTACAGCGCATACTATACAATTGAGAATCTTGGCTATCGCAAACCCGAGACAGGCTTTGCAAATAATGCCCCTGTGGTCCGGGCAGCGCCAAACTTAGAAGGAATAAATATCGGGTGCCGTACAGCAGTGCTCCTGAGCAGGGCTGATATGGCAGCAGGCTGGGACGAGCTTATAGTGCCAACAGCAGAGTTTATAATTGAGCCCGAGGATGCCCTGAAACTTGGCACGAACATACTCGCGTACTGCCTTGCTTTCCACCAGGCTGCACAGCAGTTCAATAAAATGCCTGTTTACGAGGATGTGGAAAAGGAAAAAGGAGGGGAATTTGTATTCGCCCAGGTGATGCACAACGGAGATTGGGATCCGCATACCGGTGCAGTTTCCAGGTTTATAAAGAAGGTAAAGGAGAACACTTCAAGTGATGTAAAGTTTGTGAGGGTGAAGGTGGACCTTGCAAAACAGGACCTCTTTTCATATCCATTTCTCTATATCACCGGGCATTACGATTTCAGGCTTAGCCAGGAGGAGATTGCAAACCTTTCAAGCTATTTAAAGAGGGGTGGATTTCTCTTTGCTGTCAGCTGCTGCGGAAGTGCTGATTTTGACCGTGCCTTCAGGAGGGAGATAAAAAGAGTTCTTCCAAACTATGAGCTCAGAGCCCTGGGCACGGCCCACACAATCTTTGATTCCTTCTATACCATAGAAAATGTAAAATATACCAAAAAGGCAGAACTGATTCATCCGGGGATAAGCACACCCTACCTGGAGGGAATTGAGATTGAAGGAAGCCTGGCAGTTGTTTACAGTCCCTATGGCCTTACCTGGGATGAGCAGGTGCGTCCATATAGCATTGCGGTAATGCCTGAAGACAGTCTGAAGCTCGGTATAAACACCCTGGTTTATGCTCTTTCACATTGAAGAACGGGCACCGGACAATGGCTGATGGACGGTTTCAATTTGTATCAGGAGAAAAATAATGATTATACCTGTTTTTTTGATTATAGCCGGACTTCTTACAAATGGCGGGTTTGAAGAAGGAAAAGAAGCACCTGCAGGGTGGCGGGTGGGAACTGTGGGGGATGTATCCGGAAAGGTGAGGTGGGGAAAGAACATTGTATTTGACAATAAAATTTCTGAGTCAGGCAGGAGCTTAAAATTCTTGATGAACGAACCTGCTTCAGAATTCAGCTCAATAGCAGCCAATGAAGGGTTTGGTTTTGAATCGGATTTAATTCCAGTAGAATATGGTCGGAAATATCTTATTTCAGCTGATGTAAGGGGTGAGGGAAAGAGGCCCGGAGCGCCACTGCCCTCTGTAATTATTTTTGTAAAGGGTTTCAAAGACGACCCTGTAAAGGGAAAGGTTATGGTGTACCAGTTCCAGATGGACTGCGAACTGAAAAAGCCAGGAGAATGGAAACATTTTGAAAGTGATTTTACAATTCCAAAGGAGACTATAAAAGAGGTAAAAGTAGTGCTGTATGCATATTATCCTGCAGGGATAGTCTGGTTTGACAATGTGGCACTGGAAGAAATAAAGGGGGAGTAATGGGTGCAAGGGTCATTATAGAATCTGAAGATGAAGCAAAAATCGTGGAACAGGTAAAAGAGGCAAAGGAGCGGATGTACAGAGAAATTTCAAAGGTAATAATAGGTCAGGTAAAAGTTGTGGATGAGATGTTAATTAGCCTTTTTTCAAGGGGGCACTGCCTTGTAGTTGGAGTGCCAGGGCTTGCAAAGACCCTGCTTGTGCGCACCATTGCAAAGATTATGAACCTCAGGTTTAACCGGATTCAATTCACCCCTGATCTGATGCCTTCTGATATAACCGGTACCGAGGTCATTGAGGAAGACCGTTCCACTGGAAAGCGTAGCTACCGGTTTATCCCCGGTCCAATATTTGCAAATGTGCTTCTGGCTGATGAGATAAACAGAACCCCGCCCAAAACCCAGGCAGCACTGCTTGAGGCAATGCAGGAATATAAGGTTACAGTTGGCGGGGTTACCTATCCAATAGAGGAGCCATTTTTTGTCCTTGCTACCCAGAATCCAATTGAACAGGAGGGAACTTATCCCCTTCCAGAGGCGCAGCTGGACAGGTTTATGTTCAATATAAAGATTGACTATCCAACAGAAGAGGAAGAAAGGGAAATCATTGCTACCACCACACAGGAACAGGTTTCTGAACCTGAAGTTGTGATGGAGAGAGATGAAATTCTGCATCTCCAGAAGCTGGTGCGGAGGCTGCCGGTTTCACAGCATGTGATAAATTATACACTTTCAATTGTGCGCGCCACCAGGCCTGGCAAACCTGATGCACCTGATTTTATTAAGAAATGGGTCAACTGGGGAGCAGGTCCCAGGGCTGCGCAGTGCCTTGTAATTGGAGCAAAGGCTCATGCAATAATAGACGGCAGGTGCAATGTGGGGTGTGAGGATATAAGGGCTGTTGCCCATTCAGCGCTGAGGCACCGGATTATTCCAAACTTTAATGCAGAAGCAGATGGCATAAATTCAGATGCAATAATAGACAGGCTAATTCAGACTATTCCTGAGCCAGAGTATAAATAAAAATGGTAAGTAAATATCTGGACCCAAATGTTGTGAGCAGGTTTTCAAATCTGACCCTTCTTCCCAGGGGCGCTGTTGAAGGTACTGTTACAGGTCTGCATAGAAGTCCGTATAAGGGATTCAGTGTTGAATTCAGCGACCACCGCGCCTACACCTGGGGAGACGAAATAAGACGTATAGACTGGAAGGTGTATGCGAAGACAGACCGCTTTTATGTAAAGCAGTATGAAGAGGAAACAAACCTGAAGGCATATCTGCTTCTGGATACAAGCGCTTCAATGGGATACAGCTCAAATGCTATGACAAAGCTTGAATACGGCTGCTATCTGGTGGCATTACTTTCCTATATATTGATAAAACAACAGGATGCAGTTGGACTTGTCACATTTTCTGACTCCATAAATAATTTAATTCCACCGCGCTCCACACCCGGGCATTTGCAGGTGATATTAAACCTCCTGCAGGGTTTAAAACCAGCTGGCAAAAGCACAATTGCCCGTCCCTGCCATGAGATAGCCAGCATTCTCAAAAGGCGGGCACTCGTGATTCTCATTTCGGATTTGCTTGACAGTGAGGAGGAGATACTTTCTGCTCTGAAGCACTTCAGGCATAACAAACACGAATGCGTGATCTTCCACACGCTGGACAGGATGGAACTGGATTTTTCCTTTAAGGAGTCCCTGACCCTGCAGGACCTTGAAACCGGGGAAAAGATTTTCCTGTACCCCCATGCAGTGAAAGAAGAGTATTGCAAAAGGGTAAAGGAGTTTATAGAGTGGTACAAGCGCGTATGCTCGGAGAGCCAGATTGACTACGTGCCTGTGGATACCTCTGTTTCCTACGAGAGGGTCCTGGCTTCATACCTCACCTGGAAACAGACCAGATAATCTCCAGTCCTGCACTGAATGGAGATTGAGGAGAATCTGGAATGGGTCTGACCTTTCTCTCTCCATGGTTATTACTCGGGCTTTCAGCAGTCTGTATACCCATAATCCTGCACTTCACAGGAAAGCGCAGGAAGAAGACTGTATTTTTCCCGAGTCTGAAGTTCCTTATAGAGGTCCAGAAGAGAACAGTGAGGAAGGTAAAGATTTTTCAGATTCTTCTCCTGTGTGTGCGCATCCTCTGCCTTGCACTACTCGCTCTTCTGCTTGCACGCCCTGTAATCCGCTATGCAGGACGCCTGCTTTCAAATCCGGGGGCAAGCACAGGTGCAGTGTTTGTGCTTGACAACTCACCCAGCCTGGGATATGTGGAGGAAGGCACTCCCAGGTTTGAAAAGGCAAAACTCACTGCTCTGAAAATCCTTGACACCATTACTGATGGGGGCTCAGCATTGCTCCTGTTAAATCCTGATACCCTGCCCAGCCCTGCCATGCTCAATTCCAGCCTTGCAGTTGTCCGGGGACAGATCAGGAATGCTGCACTTTCAAAAACGGGAGGAGACCCGGGCTTTTCAATCAATGAGGCTTTCCATCTGCTGAGGTTCTCCCCGGAATTCAATAAGGAAGTCTTCTTCCTCACTGATCTTCAGCGCACCTCCTTCCAGAATCCAGTAAGGGTGAATCTGGATAAGGGGATGGAGGAGAGGGCAAAGCTGTACATAGTCAATTTTGGCAGTCCGGATTTCAACAACCTTGCTGTTAGTGAGGCAGGTGTTTCTCCTGGTATCTGTGCACAGGGACAGGACCTGGAGGTCCATTCCACTATTTCAAATTTCTCCTCCACAGACAGGGTTGTAAGGGTAGACCTTTACATAGATGGGGCAAGAAAAACAGAGAAGATTGTATCTGTTAGAGGAAACAGCAACGCCTCTGTGGTATTCAGGGAAATCTCTCCTTCTTCCGGCATACATACCGGCTATGTTGAAATAGAGCCTGATGCCCTAACATCTGATGACAGGCATTATTTCTCTTTTGAGGTGCGCAGAAAATTAGAAGTGATTTTCGTGTTGGACGACCTCTCTGACGAATCTTTAAAAAGCACTGTATACCTTGCCACTGCATTAAATCCGCATACAGGAAAGATACACTCTCCATTTACGGTTTCCTTTCTTTCTTCATATGACTTAGAGAGAGCTTCTTTTGAAGATTGTGCATCTGTTATACTTTTCAATCTCAGGCAGCTGAGCAGAAGAGCTCTTGAACGGCTTTCAGGCTATCTCAGGGGAGGTGGCAGTATAATTTTCTTTCCGGGTGACAGAATTGACAGGTCATACTACAACAGCGTTTTGAACAAAGAGTATTCTATATTCCCGGCCCGGGTAGAGGAGCTTGAAAATCCCGTACAGGGGTTTTCAAGTATAACCCTTGTGGACTGGAGGCATCCTGTTTTTTCTAAATTCCAGATACCGGATCAGGGAGATTTCAGTTCTGCCCACTTTTTCAAGTTCTGGAGACTGAAGCCAGATTCGGACTCAGGAGCCAGTATACTTGCATCTTTTGAGAATGGACTTCCCTTTCTCATTGAGAAGGAATATGGAAAGGGAAAGGTAATGGTTTTTGCAGGCATTCCATCTTCGGGCTGGAATGACTTTTTCCTGCAACCGGTTTTTGTGGCTTTTATACATGAGCTTATCCACTACCTGCTTCCTGCAGGCACTTCCATCAGCGATATAAATCCTTTGCGGTCTGAATCCGACCTGACCCCTGTGAATCCGGGAAAGATATCTTCATATTTTGAGGGAATCCAGCCCGTGGTACTGGACTCAAAAAATCCCGGGCTTATAGAGGAGATACTGTTGCGCAGGCAGGGAATTTCCCTCAGGCAAGCCCTGGTGTGGTTCCTGCTGTGTCTGCTGCTCCTGGAATCTATTATGAGCAACTGGTTCGTTTCAAAAGAAAGAGAAACTGCAGGGGTTTAACTGATTCAGAATTTTCAGAAGGTATTCAATGGAAAACTTTAAAATAGGCTTAGCGCATATCCCTTCTTTTATTTTCTGGATAATAATAGCTATCTATGCAGCAATTCTATTTTTATCCTACAGGCGGATTGCTAAGTTTCATTCTTCCCGTCTTGGCTATCTGCTATTTTTTCTTAAATTGCTTGCTATGGGATTTCTTGTTCTCCTTTTTCTTGAACCTGTTCTTTCCTGGCAGTACAGGGGAAAGGAGAAATCTGATATCTGTGTGCTGGTGGATGGCTCCCGCAGCATGGGCCTGAAAAGTGAGAGAAACCTCACAAGGGCTGAGGTTGCCTTTCAGGTTATAGGCTCAGAGTATTTCCAGGAACTTGCAAAGAAATTTAAACTCCATTACTTCCAATTTTCACAGGGAGTGCTTGAACTGGGAGAATCTGACCTTGGTCTGATAAAATCACCCGAGGGAAGATTTACCAATACTGCCCAGGCTCTGGAATTTGTTAACAGGAATTTGAAGGATAAAGGTATTTCATCCTGCGTATTGATCAGCGATGGAGCGAATAACTGGGGAGAAGACCCTGTTCGGATATCCAGGGAAATAGGTATCCCTGTTTATACAATAGCCATTCCTGGTTCTTCAGGAAAGTCTGTGGAGAGAAAGGTTTCAATATTAAATGTGAGGTTCAACAGGCGGATTATGGTGGATAACCTTGCACAGATTGAAGTTGTTTTTAAAAGCCAGGGATTCCAGAACCAGAAGGCAACCCTGGAATTGAGGCAGCAGGACAGGATTGTGTTCAGGAAGCAGGTTCTGCTGGATGTTTCCATTCCCATGCAGAAGGCTTCAATTAAGTGGATTCCCGGGGAAGTTGGCACCTTCCAGTACAGGGTTCTGCTCTATACTGACGAAGGAGGCCAGGTGCCTCCAGCCGAATACACCTTTACTTCTACTGTAGAGAGTCCGCATCTCAACCTGCTTTACATTGAAGGGACCCCGCGATGGGAATTCAAATTTCTCAAAAGGGCATTGGAGGCAGATTCCAACATTGATTTAACCTGTTTTCTGCGCATGGGAAAAACAAAATTTCTTCAGGTGGATGCAGGTTCAGAGTCAAAAAGAAAGGCATTTCCAAATACAATAGAAGAGATATCTCGCTACCAGATTGTGATAATAGGAGATGTGGAAAGGAAGTTTCTCGGGGACGAGTTCCTCTCAAATCTTTCAACCTGTGTATCAGAGATGGGCACAGGACTCCTGTTCCTGGGCAGCAAAGCCATAGGAAGCGGAGATTATGAGCACTCTCCAGTTGCACAGGCACTTCCTGTAGTTGCAGGCACTCCTGAGTTCTGCTGGATTGCAGGCGATTTCTGCCTGAATCTTACAAAGGAAGGAAGCCTTCATCCAATTTTCAATTACATTGAAGACCCCGGGGCAAACCGGAAATTCTGGTCATCCCTTCCTGCAATGTCTGGATGCGTTCCTGTAAGGGCAGTAAAAGCAGGTGCTACAGTGCTGGCAGTAAATTCAGCAGTTCAGGGAAATCCTGTTGTGCTCGCGGTTCAGAATTTTGGAAAGGGAAAAACAGCATTCTGGGGTGTGGATACAACCTGGAAATGGAAGGTGAGTCCTTCTCAGCCTGGTAGCTGCGGTGGGCAGGAGGATGCATACCAGAAATTCTGGGGCCAGCTTTTCCGCTGGCTTGCAGTGAGAGAACCTCCTGAGGCAGGCCCTCAAATTGAGGTTGCCTTACAAAAGGACAACTATGATATGGGAGAGCCTTTCAGGGCTATAATCTGTGTCTCCGGAGTGAAAAAATCTGTTGAAGGCAGTGAACCTGTGCCGCAGGTGCAGGCAGTTCTTTCCACACCTGATGGGGAGGATATAAACTTAAGTCTTTCTCCTGTTGGTGCAGAAGCAGGAGAGTTTTATGTGGATTACTTTCCAGAATCTCCCGGTAGATACAGAATTGCAGTCCAGGGGAAAGCAGGAGATGTTATGCTGGAAAAGAAAGAAATTTCTTTTACTGTTAGCAGCAAGGACATTGAAACTGACAGGCCTGAGACAGACCCTGACCTGCTTTTAAAGATTGCAGAGGCAAGTGGCGGTAAATGCTTCAGTGTTGAGAATATTGCATCCCTTCCAGCAGAGGTCACAGAGAACAAAAGCAGGGCAACGAAAATAAAAGTGGAGAAGCGCCTGAGCGACCTTTTCTATCTCTTCGGTTTCATTGGTGCGATTTCCCTTGAATGGATAATAAGAAAACGCAGGGATATGTTTTAGCTGCATTTATATTTTCTCTTGACAATGCCTGAAAATCATGGTATTAATATAAATACAACATATTTGATTAATTTGTATTAGGGAATTGCAATCAGATTGTGAAGACAGAGGGTAATTGTGACAGAAAAGAGGAAAGATGAGCAATTCAACTTATCAGGAAATTGTGGTAATACTGGACGAGCTGAGGAAGAGGGAGAGGATTTTTGTCCTTGCCAGGGGCATACTTCTGTGGATATCCGTATTCCTGAGCATTACAATTCCTTTATTTCTGCTGGATAACATTGTTCATTTTAACACCTGGCTGAGATGGGTAAGTTTCTTTGCAATATTTCTCCCATCCTGTTTTATCATTCTGAAGGAGCTGGTGCTTCCGCTCCTGCACAGACACAGTAAGGAATGGTATGCAAGGAAGATAGAAAAGGAATACCCGCATCTGAACAATGCAATAATCAATGCCATACTCCTGGGCAGAGAAGGGGAAAAGGGTTTTGCAGCTGCCCTTCTGAAAGAGAGCCTGGGCAGGATGAGCTCTTGCAACATAAAAAGAATTATAAAATGGGAAATAGTGAAAAAAATAGCAATGTTTGCAGTTATGCTCCTCCTCTCCTTATTTATTTACTGCACTTTTTTCCCTTCCTATTTTTCAAATGCTTTTATTCGCATTTTTGCACCTGGAACCAGTATTGCTTTCATAAGCAAGACAAAGGTCAGTGTGGAGCCGGGGGAAGTCAGACTCCTGAGGGGTGAAAATCTGAACATAAGGGCAGTTCTTTCAGGGAAAATTGTTCAGGAATCCATAATCAAATGGAAGGAAAATGGTGGTTCCTGGAAAACTGCTCGTATGCCTGGTGAGAAACCAGGGATTTTCAATTTTACACTCTCTGCACCACAAAAATCTTTGAGGTATTATGTGAAGGCAGGGGATGGTGTTTCTCCTGTATTCAGGGCAGAACTTATAGACCCACCTGCAATAGAGACATTTGAATTTGCCTGCAGATATCCTGCATATACCGGGATTCCTGCAGAAAAAATCAGGAAAAAAACAGGGGATATAGAGATTCTGTGTGGAAGTAATATTTCCATAGGTGGGATTACAAATAATCCGATAGGAGAGGCAAGGCTGCGTATAGCAAAGAAAGAATATCCTGTGCTGGTTTCAAATAAGAACATAACAGGACCACAGATTGCGGTGAAAGAAGACTTCGGATACTCAGTTTTTCTCAAAGATATATATGGCTACACGAATGCAGAAGGCCAGAGCGGGTCTGTAAAGGCAATTGCTGACAGGCCACCCCGTATTCAGGTTGTGCTTCCCGGGAGGCATATAATAGTTGGTACATTCCAGAGTATTCCCGTGCTTGTAAACATCACCGATGACTACGGCATCAGGACCGCATCCATAAAATATAAGATGGGGGAGGAGAAAGAAAAAGTTTTGAAATCTGCAGTATATCCTGGAACAGCACATGCAGCAACCCTGCAGACCTGGATTTCTCCTGAATCAATGAAACTGAAGTCGGACGATGTGCTTGTTTACTGGGTGGAGGCAGAGGATGCAAACAATATCACGGGTCCGGGAAAGAGCTCTTCCACATTCCTGACTATACGGCTTGTTGACCCATTTGTGAAACTGCAGGAATCAATGAGAAGGCTTGCCTCCTCGGTGGCATTGAGCCAGGAACAGTTAAAGGGAATCTTCTCTGATTTATCCGCGGCATTGAAGGAAATTTTAAGGATTCAGAAGGAGATAAGAAAAAATACAACTGACAGGGCGACGGCTTCTGCGCTCAGGGCTCTTGCAATTCAGGAGCAGGACCTGAGGGTCAGGACCATTGAGTGCCAGGAGAATTTTGTTCTGCTTGCCAGGCGCGCAGAGGGTTTCTCTGAAGTAGTCCAGCAGTGTATGAAGTTTGCAAACCAGATGGAGGAATTGAAGATTGCCTCCCTTATGGCAGAAGCAGTGAAATATCTTGAAGACAATGTAGTTTATTTTGCACAGGGCAAGGAAGAGGAAATCATAGAAAAGCTCAATCTGATTCTGCAGTCCATACAGGAACTGAACCGCAACTGGCTTGCAAAGAAATTTCTGGAGAAGGAAAGTGCTGCAAGGGAACTGATGAAAAATCTTGACCATTTCATAGAGAAACAGAAGGATGTGATTGCAGTGCTTGAAAGGATTTCCAAAAAGCCCGCAGAGGAATATAGCCCGCAGGACATAAAAGAGCTGCAGAAGCAGGGGGAAGTGGAAGAGGGGATAAGAAAAGAACTTTCAAAAGGCACAAACGACTTCAAGAATGCTGCTGAGAAGGACCTCGGTGCAAGCGTAATAGTGAATACACTTGAGGAAATTATAGCACAGGTGAAGCGCGCTGAAGGAGAATTTAAAAAGGTCACCATTACACTGGACGAAAAGGAGATGTGGAAGTGGATAGAGCTTGCAAAAGAACTGAAACAGGACCTGCAGATGTGGCTTATGAATAAACCCGATACAGTCCAGTGGAATGTGGCTAATCCACTTGAGGACTATGACGTGCCCATGCCTGATATACCTGCAGAACTGCAGGATATGATAGGAGACCTTATTCAGACAGAACAGGAGATGGATGAGGCAGCAGACAACATTATGACAGGCGGCTGGATTGACAACATGTCCACTGCAGGATGGGCAGTGGCAGACGGTCCAATTTCAAACTGGAGTGCAAAAGGAAAGACAGGGAATATGCTTCCGGGAAACCAGGAACTCACAGGCAGGAGCGGTGAGGGAAGGACAGGAAAGTCCAGCGGCCAGTTCGTGGAAGGAAAATACAGGGGACTTGAAGGAAGGAAGATTCCACCCAGATTGAGCGACGAGCGGATGCAGAAGGGCGTTGTGAAGGAGGAGAAGCACAGGCCCACAGGTGGTTCCACTGGAGGTGGAAAGATAACTGGCTGGGGTGCAGAAGGCCTTACAGACAATATCCCACCACAGGTACAGGAGCAGTTAAGGAGGCTGGCTCTCAGAGAGGCAGAGCTTAAGGCAAGGGCAGCAGAAATCAAGGAAGGGCTTAACCCTTACCTGGTTATAACAAGCAATCTGCGCCAGAGCATCACTTTGATGGACGACCTGGAAAGGGATTTACAGGAGGGCAGATACCAGAACCTTCTTGAAAAAAGGAAACTGCTTTCAGAGAAAATGAGCCAGCTGAAGACCTCTGTTGAGGATGAGGTTGAACTTCGCAGGGAGCCTGCACTCAGGATGGATAGAAACATCCGTTCCAGGATAGTGGATGCTCTCAGGGAAAAATATCCTTCCAGGTACGAAGCACTTATTAAAGAATACTTTGAAGTCCTGTCCAGAGAACTGAAATGAGAGGTGGTATTTAACTGCTGAAGATTATTGTTTTGCATTCTGACACAGGCCGTATTCTCTTCTATGAAAAAGATTCTTGTTTTTCTTCTTTTTTTCTCACTTCAGATTTCTGGTTTTGCAATTCCGAAGCCGGACTGGTGGAACAGCGCCTGGAAATACCGCCGCAAAGTTTCTGTTTTCTCATCTCCTGACAGGAAACCGGGTAACACCGCATATGTGGAACTCATTACAGGTGGAAATCTTCAACCAGACGGTTCTGACCTGCGCATTCTTGATAACAGGGGAGTGCTTGTTCCATATAAACTGATTTTCTGCAACCCCAATGGTGTGAGTTTTGTCGCCTTCAAGGCAGATGAAAAATTTTCTCCCTATTATTTCTATTTCGGGTGCAGTTTAAACGGTCTTACACAGGAGCCAGCAGAAGAATGGGAGCCAAAGGGCGGTCTTCTCCTTACGAACTGGGAGTCCCCGGGTGGCATTGCAAACTCCTGGGAAGATATGCAGAACCTTTTTGCAAGAAAGGGGAAGGTAATAGGAGCAGGCCTGCGCAAGAATGTATTTGATAGCTATTCTCCTTTCTCCTTTTATACCCCGCATTTAAGTCTTTATGAAGGATATCTTATTGTTGGGAAAAGTGGAAAATACAAACTTGCAATTTCCTCTGACGGACCTTCCTTTCTCCTCATTGATGGAAATATTGTTGTGCAGTGGCCGGGCGGGCACAATGCCTCCTGGCAGGGTGATCATTTCGGCATAGTTGAGCTTGAAAAAGGATTGCACAGGTTTGAATTCTACTGGCAGGCGCTCTGGGGAATGGACGCGCAGAAGGTAGCGGTTTGCTCCATCACAAACTGGAAGAATCCATCAAGACAATTCAATTATTATAAGCCAGTTCCCAGAGAGCAATTCCTGGACTGCTACAGAACAGAAGTTGGAGAGCTTGAACACTATGACAGGGACTGGTCAGCAGATTTTTATTTCACGCAGAACACATTCCTTCCATCTGAGTTCGGCTTTATGCTTCTATACAATTTTTATGCACCACAGAAGGAAGGACATC
>Ga0207433_10005382_pt1 | contig 22926 bp, 16 predicted proteins | sample YelNatPaOPGAMG01_FD_187559 | JGI IMG/M metagenome (GOLD analysis project Ga0207433, IMG submission 187559) | Hot spring thermophilic microbial communities from Obsidian Pool, Yellowstone National Park, USA - OP-RAMG-01 (SPAdes) (version 3) | ecosystem: Environmental > Aquatic > Thermal springs... | reverse complement strand
AAATTATATTAAAATATCACTCATATTACTTGGACTGACTTCTTTAAGTTTTCAGATAATATTATTGCGTGAATTCTTATCAGTTTTTTCCGGAAATGAACTTTCTATTGGAATAATTTTATCAAACTGGTTAATAGCGGTTAGTATCGGTTCATATATTTCAGGATATTTAGAAGATAGAATAAAAAACAAAGAGAAACTATTTATTATATTACAATTAGTCTGTGCTTTTTTATTATTGGTAGATTTCATCACAATAAATTTATTAAAGCCCTTATTACAGAGAATACCAACAGAAATGATAGGTATCATTTTAACTATTATTTATTCTTTTATTGTTTTGATCCCAGTATGTTTTCTATTTGGTTGTTGGTTCGTATTTGGATGTAAATTATTAGAAACAAAAATTTCAGGTGAGACAGTAGGTAAATCATATATATATGAATTAATAGGTTCTATTTTAGGTGGTATTCTGACCAGTTTCATACTTATAAAATATTTTAGCAATTTAGAAATAGTATGTATTATTTTCTGTTTTAATTTTTTAGTTATAGCATCAATTTTGTATAAGTCATCACTAAAAAAATCTATTATGATGCATATAATTATTCTAACTCTAATTCTATTTTTTATTATTGGTTTAACAGGTAGAATAAATATATTTAATAAAATCCTAAAATCTATACAATGGTATCCATTTGAATTAGTTGAAAACAAGAATTCTATTTATGGAAATATATCTGTTATAAGAGTTATAGACCAATATAGTTTTTATGAAAATGGAACCAATATTTTTACAACAAATAATGAACAATATAATGAAGAACTGGTAAATCTGTGTCTATTGAGTCATCCTTCACCTAAAAAAATTCTGTTAATTGGTGGTGGAATAGGTAATATAGAGCAGATACTAAAACATAAAATAGAAGAAATTGTTTATATAGAATTAGACCCAGTATTGATTGAATTAGAAAAAAAGTATATTAAAAAAGATAATATATTTTCTGACCCAAGATTGAAAATTTATTATACGGATAGTAGATTTTATATAAAAAGATTACTTGAAAAATTTGATTGTATTATAATTGATATGCCGGACCCAACAACTGGAACCATTAATAGATATTATACATTAGAATTTTTTCAAGAATTAAAAAATATTCTTTTAGACAATGGTATATTTATCTTTGCTTTGGGCTCATCAGAAAACTATATGAATACAGAATTAAAACTTTTATCTGGTTCAATTTACAGAACAGTTAAATGTGTATTTAATAAAATAAAAATTATTCCCGGAATAAGGAACTATTACATCGGATATTGTTCTAACTATTATGATAAAAATGTGCAGAATGAACATTATTTGGTTTCAGATGATTTGATTAATCGTAAACATCAGAATAATATTTCTCTGAACTATCTTACTGATTACTATATTAATTATTTGTGTAACAATGATCGTATAAATAAGATATATAGTTGGATAACAGAAAAAATGGGAGCAGAACTAAATAAAGATATTCATCCTGTATGTTATTTTTATGGACTATTATATTGGGCTTCACATTTTAATCAGAGTGTAGTTAAGATTCTAATGAAAATACAAGAGAATAATTTCTTCATAATTATTTTAATAATATCATTTTTTATTGTGTTGTTTTTAATTCCATATATTTTTAAATTAAGTAAAGACAGATTAATTAAAAGTTATTTACTGTTATTGATAATGATTTTTTCTTTTGCCAGTATGGCATTAGAACTTATAACACTTTTCTCTTTTCAGACGGTTTACGGATATTTATATTATAAAATAGGAATACTTATAACTCTCTCTTTAGCAGGAATATCTTTTGGCAGTTGGTTATCAACAAAGTTATTCATAAATACAAAAAAATTGCTATTAGTTATTTTCATTACGGGAGTAGTGTTATCAATATATTATTTAGGATTACCATATATAATAAAATTAAGTGCAAAAATATATCTGTTGTTAGCTTTTATTTCTGGGTTACCGATTGGAATAATTTTTCCTATCAGTAACCAATTATTATTAGTAAGAAACAAGAATAACGAAAATTTAGTAAAGATAGTTAGTTTAAGTTATGGATTTGATTTATTGGGGGCGACTGTTGCTACATTCCTGATAAGTGTTCTCTTTATACCTGTTTTTGGTATATCAGAAACATGTTTTATAATATCTATCATTATTGGATTTACAATGTTGCTAATAAAATTTTATTGTAAAATATAACAAGAATAACATTTTTATATGTTTTTAAACCAAAGTTTATTTTCAGAAATTTACCTACAATTTTTGAAAATTATTTATTTTATAACTATGATATTTGATACATTAAATGTTTTAAAAAATACACAAACAAAATAACTGAGAGGAAAATATGCATGTAAAATCTAAACCAAACATCCATTTTGTAACAAGCAAAGAGTTTAATTAAACTAAAAAAAGAATTTATTGAAAGATTTGATAAGATTGAAAAGAATATGGCAACGAAAGATAACATTAAGCAAGTTATTACTGCAATAGATAGTTTTGTAAACAAAACTGAAGACCACGAACGAAAATCTATTATAAATACACAACGTATAAGCCAAATTGAACCAAAAGTAGAAGACCACGAAAAACGTATTGGCATATTAGAATCCCATTTACCTCCCAAAACTTAATTACTGAGGGCAGTTTGAAGATAATGTCTGGGTTTCAATTGAATACAGTACCAACCATGATAAGATATTTGACAGTTGTAATTATAGAATAAAAAATATTGAAATATCGTATCGTTCGAGTGAGATTTCGGACAGGTTATGAAATTATATAATAATGCATGAACATTCACATTTAATTGAACCAAATCATAATAATAAATTTCTGGTGTATTGTGAACAGATATTTTCTAACTGAAATAATAAAGGGCTTATCTTATTGCTAAAGGATTAGTGTCAGACAAAGAAGGGAAAATAAATATTAAGGCTTAACTAAAATGAGTCAAAAAAGTTAATAGTAAATTTAAATGAAATAAGAAAATGTTGAACTATGTAAAAAATTGTTATGGTCTGATTCAGAACGGTATATACGTATTCCAGAGAGAGATTCTTATGAAGGATATAATTTGATGCAAGAATTTGCTGAAAGTGTAGATGATGAGTCATTAAGAGAAAAATTGTCAATTGCATTAGATGTTAAAGAAGCATTTAGAAGATTCAAAAATGTATTTGATAATTATCTTGAATACAGAAATAAACGGTTTAAGTTCAAACAAGAAAGGTTAAATGAAGAAGTGATTGAGTGGTTAAATAGTATTGGTATAGAACCTGAGGACAAAAGTGAATAAGTGTATTTACTTTTGAGATAATTTTAAGCGATATTAATGCTTATTTACTATTTCTAATTTGCGATTAATCGCACTCTATTTTAAATATTTTTCTATTGTAAAATGAAACCAGATATTAAAATATATTTATAAAAAGAAAATTTGTCTGAAAATTTAAAAGATTTTTTAGGTATCTCATTCTATTATGTAGAAAAAAATACAATAAAAAAAATAGCATTCCAACCCAGATGAACCATATTCAAAGGACTGTTAAAAAACTCCTGAAAAAGAATAGAAATATTGCAAAAATATCAAATATTTAGTATCTTATAGAATAAGTTTAAATCATTTAATAATTTTTAGGAATACTCAATGTCAACAAATATATACAAAAAATCATCTACATCATCACCTGTTGTATGGGAAAAGTTTAAGGAAACAATAGAAAAATATTCACTAATTACTCCTAATGACAGAATTTTATTAGCAGTTTCAGGCGGTCCTGATTCAATGTGTATGTTACATTTATTTCATAGATTAAATAAGCAGTTACAAAATTTAAAAATATATGTTGTATATATTGACCATGGAATAAGACCAAAAGAAATCAGGAATGAGATAAAACTGATTAAATTATTATGTTCATCATTAAATATTCCGTTCATTACAAGAAAAATAAAAATAAAAGGTAATAATTCTGGATTCGAATTTAAAGCGCATAAGAAGAGATATAATGTTTTTTTGGAATTAGCAAAAAAATATAAATGTAATAAGATTTCCACTGGTCATAATATAAATGATATGACAGAGACAGTTATTTTTAATATATTACGTTCACCTGGAGCAGAAGGTTTAAAAGGGATACCAATTAAAAGAGATATAACGAAGAAAATTACAGTTATAAGACCATTATTAAAAATAAGAAGAGATGAGATTATAAATTATCTAACTAAAAATGGAATAAGATATTCCACTGATAGCACAAATTTGTCTGATAAATATACAAGGAATTATATTCGTCATAAAATTATTCCTGAGTTAGAAAAGATTAATCCGCAGATTCACTCTCATATATATAATTTAGTTGAATGGAATAATTTTAAAGAAGATTATTTTGATAAATTAACAGAAAAAATTGTAATTGAAGTTGTTAAGAAAAGGGGTAATGTAATTAAATTTGATTTATTAAAAATTTTCAAGTATAATAAATATTTACAATATAAGGTATTTAAAGAAACAGTAATTAATTACATAAAAACACAAAATATACATAATTTAATTGAAGAAATTATTAATTTTATAGATAGAGATGATATTAAAAAATTGGTTTTAGGTAAGATTAAGTTAATTAAGACTGAAAAAGAACTAATAATAGAAAATGAATATTAACAGAGATATAGTAAAAATATTATTTACTTCTGAACAAATACAAAAACGTGTTAAAGAACTTGCTGATAAAATTTCGCATGATTATGCCAATAAACAACCAACACTCATTTCTATTTTAAGAGGTAGTGTTATATTTTTATCAGATTTAATAAGATATCTGAAAATACAATGTTCAATAGATTTTGTTGCTGTATCATCTTACAATGGAGGAACAGAATCATCCGGTGTAGTCAGACAATTACTTGATTTACGAGAAAATCCTGTTGGTCGACACCTTATTCTTGTAGAAGATATTGTTGATACAGGCAATACTCTATCATATTTACGGACAAATTTATTAACACGTAATCCTAGATCATTGAAAATATGTGCATTATTATGTAAAAAGAATAGGAGGAAGGGAGAAATAAATATTGATTACTGTGGGTTCATTATTCCTGATAAATTTGTTGTTGGATATGGACTTGATTATCGAGAGAAATACCGTAATTTGCCTTATATCGCAGAACTGAACCCTAAGATATATAAAAAATACTGAACATGATAAAGAAAGATTTAAGAAACATTATCATTTGGGCAACTATTTTTGTTATATTAGCATTTTTTATGAACAGATTGTATCATTTACAGCAAGAAATTGAGATACCATACTCATTATTCAAAAAATACATAAATGAAAAAACCGTAAGTGATATTAGGATAAGGTCAGATTTGATTCGTGGTATACATATTACAAATAATGGTAAGAAAGAATATTTTAAGACAATACCCGTAAATGACCCAAAACTAATTGAAGAATTAGAGAAAAATGATATTGAATATAGAGGAGAAAAAGAGCAAGGACTGATTGGAACAATATTGATAAATTTTGGTCCTGTTGTCCTCTTTCTGTTGATATGGTTTTTAATGATAAAACAGATGCAAGGTGGTGGTAAACAAGTAATAGCATTTTCGCGTAGTAAAGCAAAATTACAATCAGATAAGAAAATAAAAGTTACTTTTAATGATGTTGCTGGTTGTGATGAAGCGAAAGAAGAATTACAAGAAATTATTGAATTTTTAAAAGATCCACGAAAATTCCAACGACTTGGAGGAAAAATTCCAAAAGGTGTAATATTATATGGGGCACCTGGAACAGGTAAGACATTACTTGCTAAAGCAGTAGCAGGAGAAGCAGGGGTTCCTTTTTTCTCATCAAGTGGTTCTGAATTTGTAGAAATGTTTGTTGGAGTAGGTGCAAGTCGCGTCCGAGATCTATTTGAACAGGGTAGACGGAATGCACCATGTTTATTATTTATAGATGAGATAGATGCTGTTGGTAGACATAGATTTGCTGGAATAGGTGGTGGCCATGATGAACGAGAACAGACATTAAACCAATTATTAGTTGAAATGGATGGATTTGATACCAAAGAAGGTGTTATATTAATTGCTGCTACCAATAGACCGGATGTGTTAGATCCAGCATTACTACGTCCTGGTAGGTTTGATAGACATATAGTTGTTCCGACCCCAGACTTAAAAGGGAGAGAAGATATATTAAAAATACATACAAGAAACATAAAGTTATCAAAAGATGTAGATTTGAGGGTTATTGCTCGTAGGACTCCAGGATTTGTTGGTGCCGATTTAGCCAATCTTGTTAACGAAGCCGCATTACTTGCAGCAAGACATAATAAACAATTTGTTGAAATGGAAGAATTGGAAGAAGCTATTGACCGTGTTATTGCTGGACCGCAGAGAAAATCTCGAATGATTTCCGATAGAGAGAAAAAAATTATTGCGTATCATGAGTCAGGACATGCTTTAGTAGCAAAACTTATTCCTGGGTGCGATCCTGTTCATAAAGTGTCAATAGTACCTCGTGGTCCCGCATTAGGATATACATTACAATTACCATTAGAAGATAAATATCTTACGACTAAAACAGAAATATTAAATAAGGTAACAGTTCTTTTAGGTGGACGTTGTGCAGAATTGATTGTATTTAATGAATTAACAACAGGTGGTCAGAATGACTTATCAAAAGCAACAGAGATAGTTCAGAAAATGATTTCTGAATATGGTATGTCAGAGAGATTGGGTCCTATAGTGTTAAGAAAACGTGAAGAAGAGATGTTTCTTGGTAGAGATATAGTAACACGTGAGAAGATGTATTCTGAAAAAACAGCAGAAATTATTGATGAAGAAGTAGAAAAAGTTATAAATGAATGTGAACAAAGAGCAAAGAAACTGTTAACAGAAAATCGTAATAAATTAGAACTTATTTCCAATAAACTTATTGAATGCGAAGTTCTGGATGGAAGTGAAGTCGATGAAATTTTAGGGATTGTAAGTAATATAGAGAAAACAAATGAAAATGATAGACAAAGAGAGAATTAAAAAAGCTGTCCGTGAAATTCTTATTGCTATCGGAGAAAATCCTGATCGTGAAGGATTGAAAGATACACCAAAGCGTGTCAGCGAGTTTTATTCTGAGGTACTTAATGGACAGTTCTCTGAACCAGAAGAAATTTTAACAGTTTATTATGAACAAGAACAGTATGATGAAATTGTACTTGTACGTAATATATCTTTCTATTCTTTATGTGAGCATCATTTATTACCTTTTTATGGACAAGCACATATTGCATATATTCCACATAAGAAAAGATTATTAGGTATATCAAAATTAGCGAGATTAGTTGAACTTTATTCAAGAAGATTACAGTTACAGGAACGGATTACCAAACATGTTGCTGATGCTATAATGAAGATAGCAAGACCATTAGGTGTAATTGTTGTCATTGAAGCAGAACATTTATGTATTTCAATGCGTGGTATAAAAAAACCAGGTTCAAAAATTGTTACATCAGCAGTAAGAGGTATTTTTTTAGAAGATGCTAAGACAAGACAGGAAGCATTACTATTGATTAATAAAAATAGTATATGAAATTTAATAGTAGGCGTGTTTTTGTTATGGGAATATTAAATGTTACTCCTGATTCTTTTTATGATGGTGGTAAATATAATGTTCTTGATAAAGCGATTATGCATATTGAAGAAATGATTGAAGATGGTGCTGATATAATTGATATTGGTGGTGAATCAACGAGGCCTGGCTCAGTTCCAGTTGAAACAGAAGAAGAAATTAAGCGTGTTATTCCTGTAATAGATTTGGCTATAAAAAAAATAAAAAAAATAAGTAATGGTGAGGTTATTATTTCTATTGATACATATAAATCGGATGTGGCCAAAGCAGCAATAGACAAAGGGGCACTAATAGTGAATGATATTTCTGGATTAAGATTTGATAAAAACATGATAGATGTTGTTGCGAAAAGTAACGTTTCAGTAATTATTATGCATATGAAAGGAACTCCACAGAATATGCAGAATAATCCTACTTATGATAATGTTGTAATTGAAATAAAAAATTATTTTCAAGAACGAATTAGTTATTTAAGTTCAAAAGGTATATTAAAAGATAATATTATTTTAGATCCTGGAATAGGATTTGGCAAAACTGTTAAACATAATTTACAGATATTATCACAAATTAAGGAATTTCACACATTTGGATTACCGATATTATTAGGAACATCTCGTAAATCATTTATAGGTAAAATACTTGGTTCAGAATCAAATCCATTGAAACCTGAAGAAAGATTAGAAGGTAGTATAGCAACTTATATTTGGGCTGTACTAAATGGTATAAAAATACTGCGAGTTCATGATGTTAAAGAAACAAAACGCGCTTTAAAAGTTATTGAATCAATAATGGATGTTAATTATGGAATTAATTAAACTTATATGGAATAATTATCTACGCCACATAATTGATATTTTAATTGTTGCATATATTCTATATAGATTAATATTATTTATAAAAGGAACAAGAGCATTACAGGTTTTATTTGGCATAATTATACTTGCAATAATAACTGTATTTACAAAAGAATTTGTTCATTTAAATACTTTAAACTGGTTATTAGAGAAATTCTGGGTTGTTGGAATGCTAATTATTGCAATAGTATTTCAGCCTGAATTAAGATCAGGATTGGCACAACTCGGTGCAACACCTGTTGCGAATGTGTTTCTTGCTCCATTTGAATTGGAGTTTATTAAGAAACTTATTCCTGCAATAAGAGAATTATCAGCGAAAAAAAATGGTGCATTGATAGTAATTGAGCAAGAAACAAAATTAGGTGATTTTATTAGTACTGGGATTATACTTGATGCACAGATATCAAGAGAGATTATATTAAGCATATTTTATCCTGGTTCAATTTTACATGATGGCGCTATTATAATGAATAGTTCAAGAATAATTGCTGCAGGATGTATTCTTCCGATAAGTGAGAATCCTATTATAGATAAAAAATTAGGGACACGTCACCGTGCTGGAATAGGTATTTCAGAAGTATCTGATGCAATTGGAATTATTGTTTCGGAAGAAACGGGTTCGGTTTCGTTGACTTATCAAGGTAAAATAGAATATAATATAAGTTTTGAAGAATTGCAAAGAAGGTTAACTGAGATAATTAAACAGAAAATAGAAAAATTGTTATTGCATCATGATAAATCAGTCCAAAATTAAAAATAAAATCAAGAAATGGTTAGTTGAAAATTGGCAATTAAAATTGTTATCTCTTATTCTTGCTATAATATTGTGGTATTATGTAATTAATTTAAAGTAATATGATTAAGTTAGGTGTTAATATAGACCATATTGCAACTTTAAGACAAGCACGTAAAATAGGTATTCCTGATATAGTTGAATCAGCCATTATTGCTGAATCAGCGGGTGCTGATTGTATAACTGTTCATTTACGAGAAGATAGACGACATATACAGGACAACGATGTGATTGCTTTACGAAATACTGTTAAAACACGTTTAAATTTGGAAATGTCTATCAATGAGGAAATAGTTAAAATAGCATTGAAAATAAAACCAGATGAGGTATGTATTGTTCCAGAACGTAGACAAGAGTTGACAACAGAAGGCGGACTTAATATAAAAAAAGATTTTAGTAGATTAAAAGATGTTATCAATAGACTTAAAGACAAAGGAATAACAGTAAGTTTATTTATTGACCCTAATGAAGAACAAATAGAAAATGCAAAACTTATTGGTGCCGATTGTGTTGAATTACATACAGGTAGATATGCTGATGCTAAAGAGCGAAAAGAAATAGATGAGGAACTTAATCGGTTAATTAAATCAGGTAAATATGCTCGTGATTTAGGATTAATTTTGAATGCTGGACACGGATTAAATTATACTAATGTTATACCTATAGCAAAAATACATGAAATGAATACGCTTAATATAGGATTTTCCATTGTAGCGAGAGCAATTTTTATAGGGTTATTTAATGCAGTAAAAGAGATGAAACAATTAATTGTTCAGGTATAGAGAGGAGTGAAATAAAAATGGGGACAAAAACTTTTCGGATTAAGAGTGAAGAAGTGGAACACAACTGGTATATAATTGATGCTAATAATAGAGTATTAGGTAGATTAGCAACAAAAATAGCTACTGTTTTAATGGGTAAACATAAACCTTATTTTTCCCATGACACAGATTGTGGAGATTTTGTTATAGTAACAAATGCAAGTAAAATTAAAATTACTGGTAAGAAACTTGATACGAAGTTTGAATATCGGCATTCAGGATATCCTGGAGGGGATAAATATATACCATATAAAAAATTAATAAAAACAAATCCGTCAAAAATAATTTATTTAGCAGTAAAAAATATGCTGCCTAAAAATAAATTAAGAGCAAAATTCCTTAAGAGATTAAAAATATATCCAGATAATACTCATCCACATATTGCTCAGAATCCGATAACTTTATCATAAGAACACAAAAAATGAAAATATGTTGTGCTGATAAATTAGAAAAATTACCACCATATATTTTTTCAAGAATAAATAAACTTAAACTTGAAGCATATGCAAAAAATCTCGATGTGATTGACCTTGTTATGGGTAATCCCGATATTCCTGTCTCTAAGAAAATTATAGACCGTTTATGTGATACAGTTATTAATCATCCAAAAACACACAGATATCCACAGGCAAAAGGGATGCCTAAATTCCGTAAAACTGTTGCTGATTGGTTTTATAGACGTTTTGGTGTGAAATTAGATCCTGAAACCGAAGTATTAGCACTTGTTGGCTCAAAAGAAGGTGTAGGACACCTTTGCATGGCAATACTCAATCCTAATGATTTAGCGATAATACCTGATCCAGGATATCCTGTTTACTACAATGGTGTTATACTTGCTAATGGTAGAGTTTATCAGATGCCAATATTAGAACAGAATGAATATTTACCTGAACTTGAGAAAATACCGACGAAAATTTTACGTGAAGCAAAAATAATGTTTTTAAATTATCCTAATAATCCTACAGGTGCAGTTATTAAAGATATAAGTTTTTTTAAAGAGGTTATTAAATTTGCAAAGAAATATAATATTATTATTGTGCATGATAATGCTTATTCAGAACTGACTTTTGATGGTTATACTGCACCATCTTTTTTAGAAATTGAGGGAGCGAAAGATGTTGGAGTAGAATTTCATTCGTTTTCAAAAACATATTCAATGGCGGGATGGCGTATTGGATTTGTTGTTGGCAATAGAGATATAATAAGATATTTAGAAAAATTTAAATCATTTATCGACTATGGAGTTGCAACATTTATTCAGTTAGCAGCTGTTGTCGCTTTAACTGAATCTGATGATTATGTTAAAGAAATGAGAAAAATATATCAAGAACGAAGAGATAAGTTTATAAAAGAATTATATAAAATTGGCTGGCAGATAGAGAAACCATTAGGTACAATGTATTTATGGGCAAAATTACCAGAAAAATTCAGAAAAGTGGGTTCACTGGAGTTTTGTGTTTCATTATTGAATGAAACCGGGGTTGCTATTTCGCCTGGAAGCGGATTTGGTAAATATGGAGAAGGATATGTACGTATGGCTTTGGTAACCCATATAAATAGATTCCATGATGCTGCTTTAAGATTTAAAAAATTTTTTCAAAAAACAATTGATGCGTAAAGATTTTATATTACAACTTTTTATTGATGTTACTAAATCAGAGATACTCCATGTAGGCTATTGGGATGATTCTGATATTGTAAAATTTGAGAACTTAAAAAATGCACAATGGAAATATGTAAATCATGTTATTGAAAAGATTCCTGTATCAACCAAGACCATACTTGATGTAGGTTGTGGAACGGGAATAGTTGCAAACAAGTTAGCTGATATGGGATATACAGTTGATTGCGTTAATCCTGATTTATTACAGAAAGAGATATTTGAAAATAAATATGGGAATAAACTGAAACTGTATTGTTGTAAATTTGAAGATTTAGATATAGATAAAAAATATGATTTAATTCTTATGATGGAATCCTTAGAATATATTGATCTTGTAATGGCTTTAAAACAAAGTATGAAATATTTAAATAAAAATGGTATTTTAATTGTTTCAGATTTTTTCAGGACAACAGAAGACAGAGAGTATCATAGTTTTCATATACTTAATAATTTTATTGATACATTAAAAAAATTTAATTTTAAAATAAAATTGGAAGAAGATATAACAACGAGGATTTTACCTACACTTGATGTTGCTTCTGAAATATATGATAATTATGCATTACCTGTAACTAAAACGATAATTGAATCCATAGCGAGTTCTGCAAGTAAGAGAATATTAAGTAATATCTTATTGAAAGTATTCTTGTTTATGTTTAGTAAAAAAATAAATAAAATGAGATATAATTTATTTGAGCGTATTCCTAAACTTCTCGATAAACAAAATTTCTTGAAAAAAGTGGTCTATAGAATTTATTTATTGACAAATGAAGCATAAAATTAAATTAGGACTCATCGGATTAGGTACTGTCGGTAGTAAAGTTCTTGATTTAATATTCAAGAATAAAGATTTAATAGAGAGAAAAATAGGAGCATTAATAGAATTTTCTTATATATGTGATAGATATAAAAATAGATTTAATTTAATTAATAAAATGTTTTACAAAAATGTTAGATTTACAACTGATTATCAAGAAGTCATAAATAGTTCTGATGTTGATATTGTAATTGAACTTATTGGTGGAAGAAATGTGGCAAAAAAGATTATTTTAGAATCTTTAGAAAAAAACAAACATGTTGTCACTGCTAATAAGGCCGTCCTTGCTGAAAACTGGGATGAGATATTTTCATTAGCGAGACGAAAACAGAAATTGGTATATTTTGAAGCATCGGTTGGTGCAGGAATACCTATTATTCAAGCGTTAAATGAAGGTTTAGCAGCAAATAATATCAGTACAATAATAGGAATATTGAACGGAACCTGTAATTATATATTAACAAAAATGACAACAGAACATGTCAGTTTTGACTTAGCATTAAAAGAAGCGCAAAGAAAAGGATTTGCAGAAACGAATCCTGTATTTGATATACGGGGTATTGATACACTCCATAAACTTGTTATACTATCATCAATTGCATGGGGTTCCAAAATTGATATAGGGACTGTCTACTGTGAAGGTATATCAAATTTAAAAATAGATGATATTATATTTGCATATGACGAATTTGATTATGTTATAAAATTATTAGGTATAGCCAGAAGAGTTAATAATGAACTTGAATTACAGGTGAGACCTTGTCTTATCTCCAAAAAGCATCCATTTAGTTCTGTTGAAAATGAATATAATGCGATATTATTAAATGGTGATGCTTGTGGTGAAATTATTTTTTATGGTAAAGGTGCTGGCGGTTATCCAGCAGCGAGCGCTGTTGTTTCAGATATAATATTTTTATCGCGTCAGGTTGCTATAGATACTGCTGGTAGGATACCATATGTCAATTATGACCCTGATAGCAAACAAGATTATTTAGATATTAATGATACATATGGTTGTTATTATGTTAGATTTACAACAGTTGATAAACCAGGTGTATTATCACAGATATCTGGTATATTAGGTAAACATAAAGTCTCAATAGCAAGTGTATATCAGAAAGAACAACTATCAAGATATCGACGAGGTGTTCCTATCTTAATGTTGACACATCTTACCAGAGAAGGTGCAATTAGGAATGCAATAAACGAAATAGATAAATTATCTATTGTTAAATCAAAAACAGTTTTACTTAAAATAATCTTTTAATCCTGATTTGTTACTAGAATTTAAGTGTTACAGAAATACGGAATGTAGATCCGAGATTACCATAAGGAGCAAAAGCACAGTCAACAAATAATCCAGTTCCTGTTCCGACAACAAAATTTGTCCCGAACCCGAAAGTAAATCCTGTTAATCCATCTAAATCGTCAAAACTACCTAATTTATATCCAGCACGTATTTTAAAAATAGGATTTAAGGTATATTCACCTCCAAAACTTAGTCGGAATGTATTATCTATAGGTTTATTCAGGTCAATTGCAACAATATATGGATGATCTAAATATTCAGGTGATTTATAACCTAAACCTATTTTTATATTCATTGGTTGTGAGTGTTCTTGTGAGACAAATTTGATACCTGGTCCGATATTCTGTATAGCGGCTCCTAAACTAAGTTGATATGATAATTTATAAATGCCTCCTATATCAATTCCAAAAGTAGCTCCATTACACGATTCAATTTGTTCTGAAATATATTTAAATGTTGAACCAACAAATATCTGGTCATAAGCAATAATCTTTGCAATAGATATACCAATTGCAAAATCGCTGGCACTATAATTATATGGATTATTATTAATATCATAACCTTCAATTGTTCCTGTGTTCAAAGTTGTTATACTTATTCCACCAATATATCCAATAAATATCTCGGAAAATTGTTCAAGTGGTGATACAGCACCAATATAATCATATATAATATTTTCCAGCCACATATTATGCATAAATGTCCCTTGTAATCTTTCTATTTGTGCTAGTCCAGCAGGATTCCAATATAATGCTGTTGAATCGTCGGATATACCGACATAACTTTCACCCATAGCAACAGGACGTGCACCTACACCTATTTTAAGGAAACTGAGAGCGGCTGTTCCTGATTTAGAATCAATTCCTGTAATTATTGCTGGTGAAAATATTTGAGTAACTAATATTATAATTATGAGGACTTTAACCATTTTTTAATCCTAAAACTATTAAAAATTTATCTTATGATAGCAAGTTTACCTTTTTTATTATCTTGTTTACTTATGATATAATATATGTATATCCCACTTGCTAAATCTTCACCATTATTATTTTTTGCATCCCAAGCATAAGAACCGCCTGTTGCAGAAATTTCTTTATCGAATACTACATCACCTGCTAAATTAAGTATCCGTATTCTTACCCAGTCAGGAATATCAATGAAATTTATATTTGTATGATTTAATCCACTATTGGGTTTAAAAGGATTAGGGTATACATGAACAGAACTTAAATCGTATGATACCGAAGCAAACAGTCCAAATAATGATAACTCATTTGTTGTAATAGTACATATTTTATTTACTATATCTGGTGACGAATTACTTGACGGTTCTTTTTCCCATAAATTAACTAATTTGTTGTATCTGTAGACTCGAATATTGCTTACTCTAATGCCAGTTTTATTATCAATAAATCCGTTATTATCATTATCTGTATATGGTATAGATATTGTTGCCATAATATTATTATTTAAATAAGTTTGACCGTTAGAAAGTATTATCTCGCGATATTCGTCTACAGGTGCTAATTCTTTTTGGTGTCCATATATATTATTTGGATTAACGACTATTGTAACAGAAGCGATTTCTACATTCAATGAATTTTTAGGTAATATGAGTTTAGTTAGTTTATCACTTATATTATGTCCAGCATAGATAATATTGTCAGAATCATTATATATTTTTTGTTTTTTAATAAGTTCTTGATTAACAATCTTTTCCTCAATTTCAGGCTCCATTTTATCAATAGTTACAGTTATATATGACGGTAATAAATCAACATTATTATTGATATCTGTTACGACACAGCATAACTGATATTTAGTGTTATCTAATAATTCATCTGTATTCCAGTAAACTATAAATGGATATTCAGTATCCGGTGTTCCTATTTCGTTCCATATATCAGTTCCAGTTTGTCTGTATTTAAAACTAATACTTTTAATATTTATATTATTACCTGAAATCAATTCTGCTGATAATGTTACTCTATTACCGGAAATATGTTGTCCATTTGTTATTAAACTAATAATCGATTTGGTTCTATTTAGTGTTTGCATTGACTCGCATGCGATTTCATTAGAATTTTCCTCTTCATAATTTTTAGTGTTAACACCTCGTATAACAAATTTATATAGAGTATTATCTTCCAATGGATTAGAAACCCAAGTTTGAGTATATGAAGATACAATAGCCTGCGGTGTTTTATAATCAATATTACTTGATGAAAAGTAAATCCTGTATTCTTTTACATTAGGTGAAATTGATTTTATCCAAGTCAATTCAATCTTTTTACCTTCTATTGGTTTAGCAATTAAGTTACGGACTGGCTCTGTTAAATCGCCTGATGTTCTGACAGCAAACGGCTCACTAAATTCTGAAGCATCACCGTCACTATTATATGCAATAACTCTATACCAATATGTTGTATATTCTAATAATGGAGGAGTTAAAACACCATCAATAAAATTATTAACACGATATGTGTCTATCCATTCAACTATAAATGAATAATTTATACCGTCTGTTGACCTTTCTATTCCGTAACAAAAAGCACCTCCTTCTCCTGGTGTCCACGATAAATTTATACTTGATACTGTTTTACCTAAACATTTTAGGTTATATGGTTTATTGGGTAATGTTGATTTTGTTGTTGAATCAGAATTTGTATATCCGCCTAAATTAAATGCACGCACATATCTTGTATACTGTGTATTCGGAGATAGATTTTCTTCAATAAAAGTATTACTATTTATGGGAAGAACATCAGATACCGCAACATTATTTTCATTACATATTAAATAACCTTCTTCTGTATCGACATCGATCCATGACCATTTTATACTTGTTGATGATAGTGCTATTCCAATAAAATTTTGTGGTTTTGGAGGGGGTGGCGGTATAGGTTTTGTTGAAATACTGATTGAAAAATCGCTTTCGCGAGGAATAGGAGGTGTATCAACAGCAGTAATTTTATACCAATAAGTAATAGAGTTAGTTAATCCTGTATGAACAAACATTATTGAATTTGTTGTTCCAACGAGAAAATAGTTATCTTCTGGTGGCGTGGAATCACAGTATATCCTATAATAATCTATATCATACTCAGTATTACGGTTCCAAATAAGTGTAATTTTCTTATCGGCACCGACAGCACGTAATCCAGTTGGTGGATTAGGTGGTATATCTAAAGGATATGCATTCGCTTTATTTGATTCGCTTGACCAGTTAGTCATTTCATCTGCAAGTTTTATTAGGAAATAATATGTCGTATCAGGATTGAGTTTAGAAAAAGTATATGTTTCGTTTCTCCCAGGTATAATATCATTTGTTGACAATATAATCTCATAACCCATTGTATCCCAGGAAGTTGTTGCTATAGAAGAATATTTTATCCAGTATTTACCTGTTGTTATATTACCAGTATTACCGTCATCACCTGTTGTTGTCCAGGTTAATATTATTTCTCCTTCAACTGTTGTCTTAGTAGCAGATAAACTATTTATTATTCCTGGAGGTGTTACATCAATTTGTGCCCAGGTTGATGCACGATTAGATGTTCCTGACCAATTATTTGGTGTTTCATCTCTGGTTTTTATCCAGAAATAGTAAGTCGTTTTGGGTTCAAGTCCTCCAACTATGTATGATTGAGGTGTATTAGGAATTGTTGAAACAGGCCATTGAATAGAACCGGGGGCTGTATCCCAGGTATCTGCTGGATTAGATGTATATTTTACATAATATAATCCATTGATAATATTATTTGACATTTCATCATCACCAGGTGATGTCCAAGTTAATCTAATTTGTCCTTCTGTACATTCTCGGTCAGCAGATAAGTTATTTATAGTTGCAGGTGGTGTTACATCAACTTGTGCCCAGTTAGATGCTCTGTTAGAAATACCGGACCAGTTTCCAGGTATTTCATCTTGTGTCCGTATCCAGAAATAATAAGTAACACCGCCGATTAATCCTCCTATAAGTCGTTCTTGTGGTGTGTTCGGAGCAACATTGCTTATTGTATAAGTAAAGGAAGATTCAGCAGTATCCCAAGTTGCAGTTGCATATCTTGAATACTTTATCCAATACATACCTGTTACTATTGTTCCTTCCAAACCATCGTCACCAGGTGCATTCCAGTTTAAAACAATTTGTCCTTCAGTACTACCTGTTGTTGCCGATAGGTTGTTAATAGTAGCAGGTGGTCCGAGGTCATTCTGCGCTATTCCTGATGCTTTATTAGAAATCTGTGACCAGTTATTGTTAATTTCGTCCTGTGTTTTGATATAAAAATAATATGTTTTACCTGACTCTAATCCTTGTATTGTCTTTTTTGTAATAGTTTTAGGTGTTGTGCTCATAACCCATATAATTTCTTGTGGCATTGTATCCCAAGTATCAGTTGAGTAAGAAGAATATTTTATCCAGTATTTACCATCAATGATATCGCCAACAGAACCATCATCGCCTGGTGAAGTCCATGTCAAATCAATTTCGCCGGCTAATTTACCAGGTGAAGCAGATAAATCTGTTATTGCATCAGGTGGTATTGAGTATTGTGCCCATGCTGTTGTTCTATTTGAGACAGAACTAAAATTATACTCGTTTCCTTCGTCTGATATTTTTAAATAAAAATAATATGTTAACCCTGAACTAAGACCATCAATAATTTTTGTTTCGTTTTTACCCGGATATGTATTTTCCATTTGCCAAATTATTGAATTTTCAATATTTTCCCATGTTTGTGCAGAATTAGTTGTGTATTTTACACAGTATAAACCGTGAGAAATTGAACCGACTAATCCATTATTACCTGTTGCTGTCCAAGTCAGTAATACACTGTTATCAGTGTCACCTGTTATTCCATATAGATCGGTAACAGGTGCAGGAGGGATACAAAATACGAATGCTTTACATTGTGTATTTATTCCACTGTAATCCTTAGAAGAATTCCATATTCCATAATTAAACATTTCATCATACGCTTTTATAGCGAACCAATATGTTGTTCCGTAATTTAGTCCACTGATAGCGCGAGTTTCAGTGCTACCTGAAGGCAAGAATGATGTCCAGTAATTTTTAATATATTGTGCATCAGTCCATCCTGCTGATGTTACAGTATCATAAGAAGATACTCTGATTTCATATCCGGATACAGTCCCTTTTTCACCGTCATCACCTGGTGCTGTCCATTGTAGAACCACTTCGCCTTCATTTGGACTGACTGATGCCACTAAATCTGATATAGCACCAGGTGGTGTTACATCAACTTGAGCATATGTTTTTCCTGTATTTGAATACATTGACCAGTTATATAATTCATCACATGTCTTTATGCATATATAATATGTTGTTCCACTGATAAGTCCTGTTATTGTTTCTGATTCCTGTGTTCCAAAATCACCACTCACAGGCAGATTGTTTTTCCATACTGTTGCGTTATTCCACCAATTAACTACTCCTGCTGGTATATCATCAATCCAACCAGAATCTTCTCCTTTTGAAATATCATGGTCTTTTACATAACACCATTCAATAGTATGTGTTCCTTCACTTACATAATATTCTTTTTGTTCCCAGTTTGTTTCACCTGAAATACTGTATATTACCCGAGGGTCATCAGAATATGGTGGTTCATTAGAGTTACGGTCAATATAAAAACATAATTTATCATAATCTTTTTCTGAACTAACTTTCCACCACCAACTAAGTAACATAGGTCCTGTTACAGTTATTCCTATCCATGAATATTCCCCATCTGATATTTTTCCAGAACGTGCCGAGTAGTTACTGTTATGTCCAGTATTGTCAATAAACCAATTTTTATTGCCACCTGTTTGCCAGGTTCCTAAATTTCCTTCTTCGAAATCATTTACTTGTTCTGTAGTGAGATATGCTGTACTGTAACGTATCTCATAAAAATTTGCGCGTCCACTATAACCATTATCTCCCGGTGCTATCCAGTTTAAGTTAATTTTACCTTCACTATTTCCCGGAGTAGCAATAAGTGTTGTAATTCTTCCTGGTGGATTAACATCAATTTGTGCCCATGTTGATGGTTTATTGGACTCACTGCTCCACCTATCACCTTCATCTGATGTCCATAAACAGAAATAATATGTTACTTTTGGATTTAATCCAAAAATATAAGTCATCTTTTTTTCACCAGGATTCGCAGGGTCAGATAAAAGAATTGTTTTCTGAGCAGAGTATATTGACCAAGTAACACCGGTCCAACTTGAATACTGTATTTTGAACTTAGAACCAGGTAATAATACACCTACAGAACCATTATCTCCAGGGGTGGTCCAAGTTAATCTTATTTGACCTTCAACACAATCTATTCTGTCAGCAGTTAGGTCTGTTACAGGATTAGGAGGAATAGAATCTATTTGAGCCCAAGTTGTTGCTCCATTAGAAATTGATGAACAATTATTATATTCATCCAGTGTCCATAACCTGAAATAATATGTTAATGTGGGTGTAAGACCTGTTATTATATATGTTTGTAAACTACCCGGAGAAATGTTATAAGTAGAGATAGTGATTTGAGAATTATCTATATTCCATAATTCATTCCCAGATAATGAATATTGAATTTTAAATTTTGAATTTGGTTTCAATATTCCAGTTTTTCCATCATCTCCAGGTGATATCCATGACAATTTTACTTCAGTTTCATATATACCTTGAGTAGCATATAAGTCGGTCACTGGTGCTGGTGGTATATATGTTTGTGCCCAAGTTGTTGCCCCATTAGAAATTGGTGACTGGTTCTGAGATTCATCTAATGTCCATAATCTGAAGTAATATGTAGTTAAACCTTTTAGTCCAGTTATAATATATGTCTGGCTACTACCAGGTGCAACATTAGATGTTGAAATTGTTATTTGTGCATTATTTATATTCCAGGATTCAAGATAATTTTCTGAATATTGGATTTTATATTTAGAGCCGTATGGAAGAATACCTTCTTGACCATTATCACCAGGTGAAGTCCAATTCAATGTAATTTCGTAATCACTCGGACCAGTAATTGCAACTAAATTAGTAACTGGTCCTGGTGAAACAGTATCTTCTTTTGTAACTATAGTTGCTAAATTAGAGTAATCAGACCAGTTATTTTTTTCATCTTTCGTGATTATAGAAAAATAGTATTTTGTTGACGAATTCAGACCATTAATTGTTTCTGTTTCATTATAGCCGGAAGAACCACCAACAGGACGGTCTGTTTTCCATATAGTTGCATTGTTCCACCAGTCATCTGCCCCCGGTGAAATATCATCAATCCAACCAGCATCAGAACCAGATGAACCATTTATATCTTTTGTGTATCTCCATTCTATTGTATGGATACCAGCAGGTATATCATAAAAATCTTGCTTCCATTTTACTTCACCTGAGATAGAATAAATTGGTATATTGTCAAAGTAAAATTCTAAAACATCTTGATTTAATTCTGAACTAACTTTCCACCACCAACTTAATTTAAAAGGACCTGTTACTGTCTTTTTTATATATGTGAATTGATTATCTCCAATCGGTCCCGATTTTGCTGAAACAAAACCTGCATGTGATTCATTAGTATCAATAATCCAGTTTGCAGAACCACCTGTTTGCCAACCAGTTATATCTTCATTTTCAAAATTATCACTATATTCCTGTGGATATGAATTAGTGCTGTATTTTATAGTGTAACTGACTGCTGTTCCTATTGAACCATCGTCACCAGGTGCAGTCCAATTAAGTATTATTTCACCATTTTTTGGACCCCAAGTTGCATTTAGATTAGTTATTTGTTTAGGTGCTGTAACATCAGTTTGTGCCCATGCAAATGCTTTATTTGATTCAGATGACCAGTTTGAAGGGGTCTCATCTTTCGTTTTTATCCAGAAAAAATAAGTTGTTCCACTGATAAGTCCATTAATTTTCCTGGAATCTGTATTAAATGGTGATATGTTAATATTATTGAATATAATAGAATAAGGTGCTGTTTCAAAAGTATCTGTAGGTGATACTGTATATTTTATCCAATATGTTCCATTTACAATATTACCATAATTCCAGTTATCACCAGGTGTAGTCCATACTAATCTTATTTCACCTTCATTACATCGTAGTCTATCAGCGACCAACGAATTTATTGTTGCAGGTGGATAAGTATCTGTTTGTGCCCAGGTTGTTGTAGCATTAGATATTTCACTATAATTACCAACATCATCATTTGTCCATACCCTGAAATAATATGTTACTCCATTTATAAGTCCTGTAATTGAATAAATAACTGTTTGTGCAGGATTATATCCTTCTGCCGAAATAACAATTTGTGCATTTGCTGTTGACCATATAACAGGTAAAGTTGAAGTATATTGTATTCTGAACTTACTTCCTGTTGTCAATTGTCCTGTCCAACCATCATCACCAGGAGAAGACCATGATAATTGTATTTCTCCTTCATGATTTACTGAAGATCCTGGCTGTGCTAATAAGTTAGTAATAAAAGCCGGTGGAATTGTATCTTGGGCAAAAATTATTTTTCCTAATAATAAAATAAACAACAAAACAAAATATAGTTGTTTCATCTTCTATAATAATTATAACAGAAAAGTTGATTTTTGTCAATAAAAATTTGAAAAAAAGGTTCTTATATTATAAAATACTTACATCAATTTGGTATAATGATAATGATACAATAAATAAAGGATATTTTTTATGAAGGAAGCAATGTATTATTCTGTATTTGATGCAGAGAAGAAAATAGTCCAATGTGAATTATGTCCGCATAAATGTAGACTTTTGCCTGATAAAACAGGAATATGTCGTATAAGAAAGAATATTGATGGGAAATTGGTTAGTTTAGTTTATGGACAGTTTACTTCAATAAATCTTGACCCGATAGAAAAAAAACCTTTATACCATTTCTATCCTGGAACAGATATCTTATCAGTAGGAACAATAGGATGTAATTTCAGATGTTTAAAC
>Ga0207433_10005377_pt1 | contig 22935 bp, 24 predicted proteins | sample YelNatPaOPGAMG01_FD_187559 | JGI IMG/M metagenome (GOLD analysis project Ga0207433, IMG submission 187559) | Hot spring thermophilic microbial communities from Obsidian Pool, Yellowstone National Park, USA - OP-RAMG-01 (SPAdes) (version 3) | ecosystem: Environmental > Aquatic > Thermal springs... | reverse complement strand
GCACCAATAAAAAGCCCGCCGCAACCGCGGCGGGCGATCTTGATTCAAATCTCTACCAGGAGTGCCGTAAAATCAGCCCGTCGCGGTCTTGACGCCGTGGTGATGGTGGTGTCGGCTGGCAACGGGCATTTTCATGTTAAAAAAATAATTTACCACGAACTCATTCGGACTGCTACCGCCAGCAGAGGCCGGGCCAGAGGGGAACCTAAGGAACCAGCGTCGAGGTTTGACTGCGCGGCTCGCATCAGGCCGCCGGCCGGAGCAATGTCTCTTGCGAGTTGAACCGACGGCGCGGCGGGACTATCGTAAGAAGTTTGGTGCTGCTGATTCCTTGGGGGGAGAAAATCCAAGATGCGTCGAATAACTAGTCTGATTTCAGTGGCTGCGCTGCTTGCCTGCAGCAGCCTGTTTGCCGCTTCCCAGCCGAAAGTTCAGAGCCGCAAGGCTCCTTTGCTAAAAGTCGACGGGTTGGTTTTTCGTGACCTGAACAAGAATGGGAGCCTCGACAAATATGAGGACTGGCGTTTGCCGGTAGAGGAGCGGGTGGCAGACTTGGTCTCCAAGATGACCTTGGAGGAAAAAGTGGGGCTGATGATTCATTCCTCGCTGGCCGGCTTTACCGGGCCCAATGGTGAAGTACTCGGCTTGCCGGCTGCTGGTCGCGGCGGCCGTGGCGGCGCCGGCATGGCGCGAACTCTAACGCCCGTCGAGCGGGCGTTGCTTGGCCGTCCAAATATGAACAATGTCACGCCTATGGATTCACCCACGCCCGCGCAGTTGATTCTGGAACGCAACGTGCGCTGGATACTGGTGCGGCCCAATGCCGGTGAGTCCCCCGATATAACGGCGAAATTTCACAATGCTCTGCAAGAAATGGCCGAGGGGAGCCGTCTGGGGATCCCGATCATTTTCAGCTCAGACCCACGCCATAGCAGCCGTGGCGGCGCTGATCCCACCGCCAAGCCGGTCATATCCCAGTGGCCGGATCAGCTCGGTCTGGCGGCGGCGGCCGACGAAAACCTGGTCAGGGAGTTTGGCCGAATCGCCGCTCAGGAACTTCGGGCGCTCGGAATTCAATGCACCTTGTCGCCGATGGCCGATCTGGCGACCGAACCGCGCTGGAACCGCATCTCCGGCACTTTCGGCGAAGATGCGCAACTGGCTGCCCGACTGGTTAAAGCCTATGTGGAAGGATTCCAAGGCAAGCGCCTCGGCCCGGAGAGCGTGATGACGGTGACCAAGCACTTCCCGGGTGACGGCCCGGTAAAAGACGGATATGATCCGCATAACAGCTTTGGCAAGTGGACCATTTATCCGGGGGACAACTTCGATTACCACCTGATTCCGTTTAAAGCTGCATTTGAAGCCGGCACAGGCGGCATCATGGGAGGGTACTTCATTCCCGTGGGCAAAGATACGGTCGCCATCAACTTTTCAAAGAAAATGATAGACGGATTGCTGCGGGGTCAGATGGGCTTTCAGGGACTGGTGGTTACCGACTGGCTGCGCAATATGCCGTGGGGCGTCGAACACCTTTCGGAAAAGGACCGGCAAAAGCTGATCGTGCTGGCAGGCGTTGATCAGATCGGCGGGGACAACGATCCGAAATATATTCTGGAGAACGTCAAGGATGGAAGCATACCTGCCTCACGCATCGACTTGAGCGTCCGCCGTGTGCTGAAGCCCATGTTTGAGCTGGGTGTTTTCGAGAATCCCTACGTCGATCCCGAGTACGCGCGCACAACCGTCGCCAGCCAGAAATTCCTGGATGCAGGTTACGCGGCGCAGGTGCGTTCACTGGTGCTACTGAAGAATGCGGGCAACGTGCTGCCGGCGCGCCAGGAAATAAAGCTCTACGTTGAGAACATAAACAAGACCGTTGCAGCGCGGTACGCTACCCTGGTCGACGACCCCAAAGCAGCCAATCTAGCGATCATTAAAGTCAATGCGCCGACCTGGGTTTACCCTTATGGCGGGGGATTTGCCGTGGGGCGAGGCGGCGGCGGTTTGCCGCAGGGACCAACCGGAAGGGTGGGTACGCTGGCTTACACCGGCGCGGCAAATGAAAATGAGCTGAATGCCATAAAGAAATTGGCTTCGACCGGGGTGCCGACCGTTGTGGCGGTTTCCATGGACCGGCCCGCTATTCTCACTGAATTCCTGGACGAAGTCGCAGCTGTATTTGCGAACTTTGGAGCAAGCGACGCCGCTCTGCTCGACGTAATTTTCGGCAAGCACAGCCCGACAGGAAAATTACCCTTTGATCTGCCGGCGGATATGCCCTCGGTGATGGCGCAGGCGGCAGACATGCCGTTTGACTATGGCGAGCCGCTGTTCAAGTTCGGCTTTGGCCTGAGCTACCCGCCGCGGCGTTGATGCGGGGGTGGCTTTGCGCCAGCCGGCAGTGTTGGCAACTCAGCCTTTAGACGACAGCAAAGCTGTGGTCGCTTATTATGGTTCTTAGAATCGGCGCAGCTAGCGCTTCAAAGCAAAAGTGACCATAGCCTTTGCGACAACCGGCAGACTTATTGAAGGTACCGGCTTCCGCCGTTAAGGAGTGAAGCCGGATTTCAAGCCGAGCTCCCAGCGGGACTACAGCAGTTCGGCGTCTCCGGATACCCTGGGGCTGGATCTCTACGGCGAGGCGGGCAGGATCGGCTGCACGCTTCTCCAAACGCCTACACCCGAGATCCCGCCGGAAAGGTAGCCGTCTGAATCCAAGGCGAGCGCGAACGGAATTATGTGCCGGTCAGATCCGCCTAGCGGAGTCCAGCTGGCGCCGTCGTCCTGGGATGAAGAAACTTGGCCCCCGTATTGGGTCATGAAAACCCGGCCATCACCACCCAGCGTGAATGCCATCGCGCCCCAATAATACATGACCGACCACGTGTTGCCGCTATCGGTCGACCTGTACAACCAGTTGGTGTGGTCCTCGGCCCAGAAGCTGCCGATGATCGTTCCCTTCGGGGTAACGACCATGGGAGCTCCGGAGGCAAAAGATGGTACCGCCTTGATGAGTGTCCAGCTGCTGCCGTCATCCAGGCTCCTATAGAGCCCTGTCCCGCCGGAATACGCGTAGATCTCACCATCAGAAGGCCCGAACGCGATGTTCACGACCCACTTATTCAGATCATCTTGCATCAGGATTTCCCAATTTTGCCCGTTGTTGTTGGTTCGAAGCACTCCGTTTGGGCAACCTACATACACGCGCCCCTTCCCGTCGACCGCCACTGCATTGGGGTCCCACCCCGGACCCGAAGGTAACGAATACCAGGGAAGGTCTTCCCACGTTACTCCTCCGTCCGTGGAGCGCCGTAACAGGTTGCCTCCCAAATAGACATCTCCATTTATTGGGCTGACTGCCAGCGTCCAACAACACCAACCGGACCCTGAGGGATGAACCATATTCCAGGTCTGACCCCGGTCGGCCGACCGATAGACCCCCTCAGGATTGGCGGCGGCCAGCAACACGCCTTCATTGGTCTGGACCACAGCGCGAACATCGGCGGCCCGGAGACCCCGGACCCTTTGTACCCAGGTCTCGCCGCTGTCAGAAGACTAGAACACACCGTTTCCAAACAGGCCTGCAAAGATGTTGCCGTTCGGCTTCTCAGCCAGCGCGAATACACCCCGTCCAGGTAAGAACTGTTGCCAGTTTTCGCCCCGGTCCGTGGAGCGCCAAACTCCGGACCCCCACTGGGAGGCGCCAACAAAGACGTCGCCGCTTCGGCTGAAGATCATGGCGGGGAAGCTGTAGCCGGCATACTGGTAGGGGCCCAGAACGCACTCCCACTCCGAGCTGTGTTTGTTCAACCTATAGACTCCCTTTCCTCGGTCCAGACCCGCAAAAATATCCCCATTGCTGCTGACGCCGATAGAGGTGACGCTTTTCCCCTCGAGCCCGGCCTGGATCCAAGTCTTGCCACGATCACTGCTGATGTAAACGCCGTTGTCCGTTCCGGTATAGACCTGCCCGGAAGGTTCGACCCACAGCGCCTGTATCCGAAGAGCAGGTTGACCGGTGTCGACGGTGAAGCGGTCCCAACTGCGACCATCGTCCGATGAGCGCAGCACCTGCGCGGCGCCGCCGCCATAAATCGTACCGTTTGGCGCGATCGCAACAGGAGGCCCGGGCGCGGCCTCAGGATCGCCTACCACGCTCCAGTTCAAGCCTCCATCCTGGGAGCGCCAGAACCCGCCTTGGCTTGCGGCAAAGAACACGCCACGGGAGTTAACCGCGATGCTGTTCAGTCCAAGCGTGTGAGATCCAGCCAGCAGCCCACTCCTGGCGGCAACCCAGGTTCTTCCGTCATCCGTAGACCTATATGCGCCCGTGAGGGGACCGCCTGCGACAATAATTCCCTGATTGCTTACGGCGATGGCCGTGATTACACCACCCTCGGGACCACTCGTCTGGGTCCAGAACGGGGACGTTTGAGAAGCGCCATCCGCTGAAAGGCAAACGAGATACACAAGGAATGAAATAAAAAAGAAGTGTCGGGACATCTGAGCCTCCCTGTTCACCGTGCCGAAGAACCAGCGGGCCGCAGAACACATCGCCCGCCGGGCACCCTAGTCAGCCCTCTGTGGCCGCCACGCTAGCTCTGGCGGGATCCTCACAGCAGTAAGCCCCAAGACCTGGCCAGCGCATTGAGCATACAGCTTGGCATGCGCAAAGTCAAAGCCGGTACTCATGCCCAATTTCTTTTTTGGGCTCTCGGACAAGTTGAACATTTCCCCCAAGTTTCAGCCCCATCGTAACCACATCGTTGTTTTTCGTTCTTGGTCGTTCTTTGCGCTTCTCCCGCTTGGCGTGGCCCGAGATGAGGCGATCCTGCCGTCTCCCAGCGCCCTCGAGCGCCGAAAATCGTGCCGCTGGCGGCCCTTTCTTCAGACACCCCAGCCCCTGCGCAAAGTCTTTCAATCAAGTTTGCTTCAACTTTCTCCCAGGCTATCCGGCTGGAACCGGCAACGCCGGAGTACCCTCTGGGGCCTGCCGCAGCATCTCCCCGAAAAACCAGCACGCCAGATGGCCCTGCTCCCGCAAGCGCCAGCAGTATCTCGCGTGCTTTATCAACCGGCCGCCTGTCTTCACCACTCGTTGTGCAGGCACGTCGACGACCATTTGCCAGCCCGCAGCGGCAGAACGAGAGGCCTCTACAGATTCCCCAGGCTGTAGGCGATCACGCCCGTACACAACCGCGCCTCGTTAGAACGGAATCGGCAGAGGCTCAGGCCGGTCATCTTCACCGCCTGCCGGCCTTCCCTGAAACATTGCTCCGCCGTTCCGCGCTTGTCGCAGAAACGCACCACCGCCTGACTGTGGGTCTCCAAGTTGGCCACGAATGAAGCCGGCATGCGGGAACAAATTGTCCAGGTAAAACTCCGCTTTGGCCACCGCGCGCCATGCCTTCCTCCAACTCTCTGCCTGGTTTAGGAAGCCCTTGTACCGCGTACCACCGGCTTGTGGCTCGGCCGGCGCTGAGGCGACGCCCTCTGCTTTGCTGATCAGCTCCCGGTTGATCCGCGCCAAGCCCACAAAGTTTTGCTCCTTGGCCGGCATCTCAGTCTCGAAGGATTGAAACCGGGAAGTCAGCGCCGCGCTCCCGGATCTTTTCCCAGCCGACCAAGCACAAGGAGGAATCTTGGCTGCGGCGCGGCGTCATTGAAGTCATCGCAGCCGGCCAAACTACTGTAGATCGACTGCCGCAGCAGATAGGTCAGCGGAAACTGTGTGTTCTTGCCGCAGAGCGGGTTGCTCAAGTGCTGTTCGATGAGTTCCCCGAAGCTGAGCCGCTCGGCCATTTTGCGGACCAGAATCAGGCCGCCGTCAGAGCTAACCCGCGATCCCTGAAGGTCCAATTTCAGGGAGGGATTGAAGGAAAGCTGAAAGGGCCGATTTTTTTCTCACCCACAGAGTTTCGCCTCCAGAAGGGTTTGACCGTGCTGGCACCCGTATCAATGAAGACGTCCATGGATTCTACAGAATTGCGCCCAAATGTTTAAATCGGAAATCTAGAGTGAATTCTCAAACTACGTAATACTTCATCGAAGAGCCATCCCCGATGCAGCGCAGCGAAGGTTTCCGGCGCTGCTCGGCGGTGAAACGGGCGGCTCGATCTTTTAGCAGTTTATCGATGTAGTTAACCCGAATGTATTCCTGCGACTCGGCGGACTTGGCGCGGAGGGCAAAGACCATCCGGTACAACAGATCATGTTCTTCGGCGGTTAGATCAAATTTATCCAGTTCGGCGCTGGGGTCAGCGAAAACTCTGGAACGAAAGCTGTCGTCATCGGACAACTGTATCAGGATTTTTTCAACGACTTCTACGCTCATTTTTCTTCTCCTTGTTCAATTCAACTGCTGAAACTCTTCGTAAAGGCGCACTTTTCGGTGAAAATTCTCATCGGGGAGCAACCCGAAAGCAGTGAAGATGTCCGGGTGCTTCCGAACCAGACCTTGGGCGATTTCAGGCAACTTATCGAAGAGTCCCAGCGCCAAGGGAGCCAGATCCGGATCATAGATGAGTTTTCCCGCATACTCGGCGGTTAGCGGACTGCCTGGAAACGGGACAAAAGGACTGCTGGCGGTGTCTACGCCATCCGCGCGAAGTTCTCTGATTAAGGCCAGTGTTCTTACAAAATCAGGCAGACTTTCAAATGGGAATCCCCAAATGAACGAACATGTTACGCTCATGAATTTCCGGCAATGCTCCACCGCCCGCAAGGCCTCGGCCAGCGGGGAAGGCTTTCCCAGAGCCGAACGTATGCTTTGGCAAGCCGATTCAAGGCCGATGTAAACGTGGCGGCAGCCTGCCGAAAACATCCTTGCGGCTAGGGATTCATCGATCACTTCAGTCCTAAGACTGCAATTCCAGGTGATGTCAATCTTTTCTGCACGCTCGCAAAACTGCTCCACGGCAGTGCGCGTTCCGCCAAGGTAGTCGTCAATCATGTCGAAATGCCTTATGCCATGATCGGTCATCAGGCGGTGTATATCACCCATAACTGAGTCCAGATCCTTACGCTGAAGACGCCCGTTTTGGGCTGACACTACGCAGTGCAGGCAGTTACAGTCGCAACCCCGGCTCCAGGCGACCGGTGCCACGTGGCTGCCGTTAAGCGGCATTTCACAATACGGCCACAGGTCGAACCAGGCGGCGCTGTCGGCCGGCATCGCTTTGCCAATGATTTTCTCGCCTACTCGAATGACCAGGTTGCGTGATCGTGGAAAAGGACCACCTTTCCAGAAACCGCCAATTTCCACTGCGGCATCCTCTCCCGCACCTTCAACCACCGCATCCAGGAAGGTAAAACGCTCCATAAGCAGCCTGCTTAAGCGGAGTGTGCCCGGGCCGCCCAGGCATACTTTGCGAGCTTTTCTGCACGGGCTGGTTCGAAGCAACGCTTCGAGCACCATCGGAAGCGAAACTGAGTGGCAGCCGATGAAGAGAATATTGCCGGAATTGTTATTGTTAAAGATCTCCGTGAGGGAATCGGTGAAATCCTGCGGGGCGCCGCCTGGCAGAACGGGCTGGCCAACCTTAAAGCCGGATTTTTCAAGTGCTGCGCGCACATATCCCAGACCCAGCCAGAGTCCTGCCGTTTCGCGGCTGAGTACCAATCTTCCGTCAATAAGCTGTAGCTCGGCTTCCTGCATTTTTTTCTACGGCCAGCGCGGTCGATATGAAATAGAGCTGGCGAGCATCGCAGCTGCCGTCCGGCGCAAGCAGTTCTCCGTAGCGGTCAAGGGCCTCTGACGGGCAGCCTCCTCCGCAGAGCTCGCCGATCAGGCAAGCCCGGCAAACCGGCGTTTGGGCAAAACGCTCGGCAATGAGGCTTCTCTTCCGGCTGATTGCTTCACCATAGAGAGCTGATAGCAGGGAGTCGGTATGGACATTCCCAACACAGAAGAATGGGTGCTCAGCCTGATCGCATGCAAATATGCGGCCATCCGGCAGCACTTTAACAGACCGCCCCAGCCAGCAGGGATAAACCCCGGCGTCACAGCTCTCCAGCAGGAAATTTTCGTGACCACAATTGGCGCCTTCGATTCGCAATTTTTCGCCGAGCTCCAACTGTTTCTGGTCCAGGTAATCGTGAAGCCAAAGCCTTTCAATGGAATTGAGCGGCTGGACTTGCTGGTTGCGGTTTCGCCCCTGATGTTTAAGAACACAAAAGGCTGTGTAATCTATACCATTGTCGAGCGCAAACTGGATGAGCCGCGGAACCTCAATAAGATTGCTTTTAAACACCACGACATTTAAGCCCAAACTGCAAGCCCGATTCTGCTTGCCTGCCAAGCCAAGGATGCCGGCCAAAACAGGATCCAATGTCCCGCGACCGCGAGCGCTCTCATGCGTCTTTGCGACTAGACCGTCCAAGCTGACCAGAACCCGAAGGGGCAGTCCGGCCAGAGCCTCAATATACCGGCTGATTAACGACCCATTTGTGGCAAGGCAAACGCGTGTGCCGACCTTGCAGGAGTGGGCGGCGATTTTCTCCCACTCCGGATGAAGCATAGGTTCACCGCCGGAGATTACTATTGTTTCGCCCCCTTGCGTTATGAACTGGTCAATTATGTCTAAGGTAATTTCCTGGGCAAGCTCCGTTGTATTGTCAGGGCCGGAGTTGGCATAACAATATACGCAATGAAAATTGCAGCGCTCGGTGAGTTCCACCCGCAGAGCAAAAGCGCGGTCTGCTTCGCCCGGCTGCGGCGGTCCTAGAGAATTTTGGGGTTCTGAAATAAGCCCTCTATTTAAATCATTGCTTCTAAATAAGGAAGCTCACTTGAGCTTACAGACCGAGGTTGAATTTGTCAAGGAAAAGTTGCTTTCCGTAGACCCAATTAAAAGGTGAAATGCCACCACTTATGGGTTACGTGGAATACAAAAGTTATGCGCGGCCGTGGCGCCGACGGCTCCGGCTGCGCTTAAATTTATGATCGCAAAAGGCTTGTCAAAATGCTTGCGATCGCGGCCGCGCCGGATGAGCCACTGCAAAAAAATGAAACCTCCGGTGGCGCTCGCTTTTATCAGAGCTGCCTTGCCGGCACTAAAATTACCTTGCTGATTTCTAAGAAATGGATTCATTTCAGCTAGATTGCGGGACGACAGTACATCGGCAGTATTAGCGGCGGCCAGAACGGCGACCGATCCAAGCCAGGCCTTCCCCCATTTGCTTTCAGAAGTCGTTTGCGCGCAGCCGGACACCGGATGCCACACCAGCAAGGCGCCGCCTATGAGTAGCGGAGCAAGATTATTAGAACCCACACCGAGCTTATCGGCGGGAAAAGTAGCGTTACCGTCAGGCTGCGGCAGCAAGCGTAGCGCTACTGAACTCCGAAAAATTCTTAGAAATGCATCGGAATACCCTTAATGGGGGCAGGATTGCATAATAATACATTGTAAGTACTAGACTATTGACTCATAGTATGTTACTCTTTATGTCCGAGCATGCGCCAAATAGAGGATGGGGTACTGAAAATTCTTGTTATTGATGCGGATGCCGAAAGTTGCGGGCGTTTGAAAACATATGTAGAGCAGGCACTGCCAGGTTGCTTGATTGCGGAAGCAGGCAGTACCGAGCAAGCTCTGAAACAGGTATCATCCGGCAACTGGCATCTGGTGGTTATCGATCCTACTATCGATAATTTTCAGGGTATTGAGCTTTTGCCAACCCTAAAATCAATGACTACCGCTCGGGTGTTGGTTTTCAGTTATTACACAAATGCGCATTACCTGTTGGAAGTGCTAAGGGCCGGCGCGGACGGGTATGTTTCAAAAAACGTGCACTTGGAAGAGCTTGTCGCAGCGCTTAGGGTGCTAGCGGCCGGCAAGCGGTACCTCAGCCCGCTTGTGATCAAACGATTAGGACTTGAATAGTGGTTTTATGGCGGCTGCAAGTGCGACTATGCAAATTCTGTGCCTTTGAGGCTAACAAATAGGAACGTTTTGTTTTGCAATCAGGCCGGCAAGCAACACTAGCGCGCCCGCCGTTGAACCTTCAGAAAAATTGGGGCGCCTTGAAATCCGAACCGTTCGCGGATCCGGTTGATAATAAAACGCTCTTTCGAAAAATGAAGCTTTGCGGCGCCGCTGGTGAACAAAACAAATTTGGGCGGGCGCACGCCGACTTGCGTGCCGTAGAGAATTTTCAACTCCGGATCAAGCCGGAGCTCTTCCAGGAAGCGGTTGAATTCCCCGGTTGATATGCGCAGGGAAGCGCTCTGATAGACTTTCCGAACCAATGAAAAAAGCTGTTCTACTCCTTGGCCGGTCAGCGCAGAAATGAAAACTGCCGGGGCGTATTCAAGAAACTTCAGCTCGCTTCTGAGACTTTCCAGAAATTTCTGGCGGTTTCGTTCCGGTGCTGCATCCCACTTGTTGACGCAGATGATCAATGCCCGACCGTCTTCATGCGCGTAACCGGCGATGGTGGCGTCCAAGCCGACAATTCCCTCGGTGGCGTCGAGCACCAGCAGAACTACGTCAGCCAGCCGTATGTGCTTGCGCGCCATCACCACGCTCAGCTTTTCAGCCATCAGCTTGGTTTTTCCTTTGCGCCGGATGCCGGCGGTGTCGACGAACAGGTATTCCTCGCCGTCACGGACAACTAATTGATCAACCGCATCACGGGTTGTTCCGGCCACGGGTGAGACGATGGCCCGGTCCTGTCCGGTGAGCGTGTTGAGCAGGGTGGACTTGCCCACGTTCGGCCGCCCAATGATGGCAACCTTTATCGGGCCCGTCTCGGGCAAGGCTTCAGTAGTGACTGGAAAATCCGAAGTGACGTGATCCAGCAGTTCGTCCAGCCCAAGTTTATGTTCGGCGGAAATCGCAAAAAGCCGGGGGATGCCCAAGCTGTGGAATTCATGGGCGAGTGTTTCGCGCGCAGGGCTGTCGATTTTGTTGACTGCCAAGGCAACCGGACGCCCCAGCCGTCTAAGCAGATCAGCCAGCTCGTAGTCAGCCGCAGTCAGCTCGCTTCGGCCGTCTACGAGAAAGATGATGTGCGTAGCCCGCTCGAGCACCGTGCGCGCCTGGCGGAAAATTTCGCTGGGGATCAGGTCCTTTTCGCGGGGCAGTATGCCTCCGGTATCGATCAGTTCAAACAGGCGTCCCCGGTGCGAGGCCAAGCCGTGTATGCGGTCACGGGTAATGCCCGGCTCGTCGCCTACAATGGCCCGGCGCTTGCCTAGAATGCTGTTAAAAAGGGTTGATTTGCCAACGTTAGGCCGTCCGACGATAACGACCGAGGGAAGTTTTACAGACTCCCGCATGAGCCTTCATGATAGCAACCTGCGGGAGGGATTCTACTTTTTCAAAAGCTGTTCGTAGCGTTCCGAGATGTAGTCCCAGTTCAGAACTTTATGGAAGGCAGCCACATAGTCCGCTCTGCGGTTCTGATATTTGAGGTAGTAAGCGTGCTCCCAAACGTCGATCCCGAAGACGGGTTGATGGCCGTTCATCAGTGGCGTGTCCTGGTTAGGGGTGGTTACGATTCTCAGTTGACCGGGTGCCTCCAGGATCAGCCATGCCCATCCGCTACCAAACACACTCAGTGCAGCTTGCGTGAACTGGTCCTGAAAATTGCCGAAGCTGCCGAATCGAGTGTCTATGGCGCGTGCCAGCTCGCCGGAGGGCGTACGCCTCCCGGAGGGCGACATGCTCTGCCAATAGAGCGTGTGGTTGGCGTGTCCGCCCCCGTTGTGTCTAACGGCGGTGCGCATGGCTTCCGGCACGGAACCGAGGTCTCTCAAAATCTCTTCGATGCTTTTCTGGGCAAGTTCAGGTGCGCCCGCCAAGGCGTTGTTCAGGTTATTCACGTAGGCCGCGTGGTGCCGTCCGTGGTGGATCTCCATAGTCTTTGCGTCTATATGCGGTTCCAGGGCGTCAACTGCATAAGGCAGCGGCGGTAGGCTAAAAGGCCCGGATGGCTGGGCTGGAGCGGTCTGCTGGGCTGCGGGCAGGCGTGTGGCCAGCAGTGCGGCGGAAACAGAAACATAGCCCAGCAGGTCTCTCCTGCTGGGGCGGTTTGATACTGTTTTACGGGCTGACATCGGTCTTCTCGAATTCCTCTAAGCATGTGATGATCCAACCGGCGAAAAGTTGCATGGCGGCTGCACGGGCGACCGCTAAAATGGTCATGTGCAACCGCTAGATCCCGAGCCTTTGGTCAGCATAATTACGCCCTCCTTAAACATGTGTGAATTTATCGAGCAGGCCATTGATAGCGTGCTGTCACAGGATTATCCGCATATTGAATACCTGGTGTTGGATGGCGGCTCAACGGACGGGACCCTGGAGGTGTTGGAGCGTTATCGGGACCGCCTGCGTTATTACTCAGGACCGGATGCAGGAACGGCGGATGCCATCAACCGCGGAGTGGCGATGAGTCGGGGTTCGATTGTAGCCTGGCTCAACGCTGACGATATCTATTTGCCGGGTGCGGTTTCTTGCGCCGTGGCTGCTTTCAGAGAGCACCCCGACGCTGGGGTGGTCTACGGTGAAGGATTGTGGTTGGATGCCTCCGGAGAAATCATCGGTGAATATCCGGTGCGAGATGCGGACCAGCAGACGCTGGCAGCCGAGTGCTGTATTTGCCAGCCGGCGTCGTTTATACGGCGTGAGACTTGGGAGCGAGTAGGCGGGCTGGATACCACACTGGCAACCTCTTTTGATTACGAGTTCTGGATACGGATGACTAGGTTTTATCCAATGGTCCGTATACCTGTGAAACTGGCGGGTTCTCGGCTGCACCGCGGAGGGAAAACCTTGCGGCAACGCAACTTGGTCTATGCGGATGCATTCCGTGTGTTGAAAAAGCATTACGGGTATGTGCCATTCGCCTGGGTCTATGCCCAGCTCCGTTTTCTATTGCGCGGGCGAGAAGACCTACCGGGCGCCATGAAGCCATCGATTCCGGCGTTCCTGTGGAGCCTTCCAGCCGGCTTATGGCATAACCCAAGGCATGCCCCCAAGTTTTTCGGCGAGTGGTTGAGAGCCTCAAGGCTGTTCAGGTGGTGAAAGTCGCCTGCGGAAGACCGCTCGTGGAAGTGTGGCGGCGCACCACCTTTCGGCGCCCAGAAAATTCTCCTGTGAACGAAAGAAAAAAACAGCTCCACGCCAAGGCGTTTCAGTTTGGGTCAGGTTACAGTAGTACGCAGCTTCCGCCTGCTCGTTCTCCCGGAAAATCGTTAGATGAAAACAATAACCCTGCTGCCGCATGCGTTCGACGAAGCTCGGCAGGGAAAAATCGCTCGGCGCTTCTTCTTTGCTGAAAAACAATGCGGCTGCCGGCCGGCGGGTTTCGGATTTTTCCAGAGTTTCCAGGGCGGCGGTTTCACATCCCGCTTCAACTAAAACCTTTGCCGTATCCGCCTGGCTGCCTTCTGCTTGTAGCAGCAATGGGGCGAGAGATGTTGCGCATAAAAACTTTGCAAGTTCCACCTCAGGATTCAGCAAGTTTTCATCCTCGGTGAGGAACTCTTGGGTGCAACCGGAAAGACATGATGCGCGGACAGCGGGTAAAACACCCTCATTTCGGCTTGTTGTTTCAACCAAGTGGATGGCCGCCTTAAGCAAGGCCTCCTGAGTCTCAGCCAGGCAGGCATTTTGCGAGTAAAGCTCAGCCAGCCGCTTTTCTATTTCGTCCAGGCGATCGTGGGTTGTACTCACTATGGCGTGGCCGCACATCTTGAGCAAATGCTTTACTCTGGCGCGTAGGTTTTGCAAAGAGAGGAATTCCGACATCTACCTTGCAGTCTACTAGAAGATATGGAGACATAAAAAAGGCCGACCTTTGGCCGGCCGTTTTTTGAATTATTTGCGTCTTGCAGCGGCAGAGTCGGTCTACTCACTCAGGCCCGGAGACGGCGCAGGAAAACAGCCGCCAACCCCAAACCTGAGGCAAGGAGAAAAACCGTGCCCGGTTCGGGCACAGTTTCAATATAGATCCCAAGATTGCCGTCAGGATCGGTGTTGTCTTTGTAGAAGGAGTCAATTGTCCCAATCGCCAGGAAATTTGCACCGGAGGGTACGACTACCGAAAGCCAGGAGCCGTTCGGTACCAGGAAATCTTGTGATATGTCCGTTGTCAGGTGGTTGTAGTATGTAACGGGGGTCACCACCGACGGGAGGCCGGAGCTGACGGCTGAAATCCGCAGGAGATTGCTGGGCAGAGCCAGACTCATATTGACGGTGAATGCAGCGTCCAGCCCGACCACGTATTGAGTGCAACTTGCCCCGGGCATCATGCAGTAATCGCCCACGGCCATGAGCAAGATGGTATCTCCCGCACTAACTCCCAAAGTCCCTAAATTGATGAATAAAGGCGCAACTGCAAAATCATTGGGGTCATGTCTCAGGAAAGAGCTGGTCGGGTTCACCGAATAAAAAATTGGAGCTGCCTCTGCTGATACCGTCAAAAGCAGGATAAAAGCTAGTGGGAACGCCAATTTAGTCAGCCGATACTTTCTCAGGCCCATTCCGTCCTCCGAAGCTGTAGTTTATCACTGGCCCCGGTTGTTTTCAATGAATTTTTAAGGTTAAATGCCCACTAGTAGAACTAAGGAAAATGTACTAGTACTATGATTCGGGCTTTTCTTGAGAAGGGTACTCCTTGAAAGCATTCTCAAAGCGGTTGTCTGCGGGCCGCCCTAGCCGGATGGATTCCTGAAGCCAGTCCGAAACTCCGGCATCGGAAAAAACCGGTCCCAGGCGGGTTGCGTTGCGGCGATAGGTAGCTTGGTTTTCCGGATCCGAAATTTCTTTCATAGCTGCCAACAATGCCCGCCGTGCATAAGGGGCGACCGTGCCAATCTTAAAATGACGGACGAACCGCGCCCCGCAGGTCTGTTCGCTCCCCACCAGCAAGATAGGGCAATGGCCGACGGCAGCTGCAAAAATGATTCTGCCCGGAAGACTTAGTTTGGCCACACCTTTACTTGGGCCGCTTTCAAGCAAAGTCCCAGCCGGCACGATCACGAAAAGGTAGGTTCTAAGCTCATGCGCCAGGCGTGCTTCCGGCAAGACGCCGTGGGGAGTTATGCCGGCTGCCTTGAGGCGCTCCGGTGGAAACCTTAGCCAAGGCGACCGGTTATTGCCGAACCAGTCTATGGCGAAGCCGGAGCCCTCCAAGGCCAGGCACAGCCGATCAAACCAGGCCTGATCCCAAAAGCTACCCAGCAAAGCGGCGCGCCGGTCTGAGGCGGGTTTTGCGGGAAAGACAGGCTTGGTTGCCACCAGTGCGGCGGGCACGACGGCCGGCAGCAGGTAGAAAGCCAGTCCATATTTCTGTTCATAGGCGTCCCTTAGTTCTGGGTGAGTCGCCAACCGCAAGCAGGCTTTCCCAAGGAACTCCCTCATCAGATGGTTCGGAATGGCGGGGACGCTGATGTTTTGGTCATCCATAATATAGGCGCACAGCCTGGCTCCGAAGGCTTCGTGGATGGCTATGGCCGTCAGGATCTCATCCGCCAGAAAAGGGATACAGACTACGCTTCGGATCTTTCTGCCGCGGAGATGATATAGAACATTGCGGAAACACTCGTGGCGCGAGCGACCCTGCTGGGAAATTCGTATATTCCAGTCACCGAAATCTTGTTCGCCCCAGTCATCGCGGGATCGTATGGAGAGTATATTCTTGCGGCCTTGAAAAATGCGCTTGACCAGCAGACCCGTGCCGTGGCGGTTATTCACTTCATTGAGCGTAACGACTACGTCGATGGGGACGTCCGATCCCACCGACAGGCCTGCGCCGCAATAGCTCGGTCCGAGCAATCCAAGCAATCTGGCTCGCAAACTGACGTTTTGCAGCAGAACCAGTTCATCCATTATTAGTCCGAAACAGCAGGGCTCGGCCGCCTGGAGGCGAGCAACTGTTCATATTGAAAATTTACCGGTTGGCCTTCGGCGAGCGAACGCCAGATCCATTCGTCGGCATTGCAATCGCTAAAAAACGGCCCGACTGCCAGTGCGTTCCGCCGGAAGGCAAGGTTGTTCTCCGGATCAAGCAGAGTCCGGGCCGCCCGGCGCAAACTTGACCCGTCGTAGGGGCACACGATTCCAAGGCCGAATTTTCTTACGAAAGAGGCGGCGGCGCTTTCTGGGCTGCCCAAAACCAAAATAGGCAATTGGGAAGTGGCGCAGATGTAAACCAGGCGGCTGGGCAGGCTCAAGCGAGTAAGGTTTTCGCGATCATCACCCTTGTCAAGCGTTCCGGTGGGCACGACTGCAAACCAGGAATTACGCAGCAAGGCTACAAGTTCAGGCTCGGCGAGCGGCGCCCGCACCTCAATCAGTCCATTTGCTAAATGCTGGGCGGACGGCCCGGCGCCGGAATGAAATTCATTGCAAAACCAGGTGAGGCGTAAGCCAGCCTCCTCGACGGCTTGGCACAAGGCTCGCTTCCAGCGGGCGCTCCAAATGTTGCCTATCATAACGCTTGCCTTCGGCGTTCCCTCAGGAAGTGGCACAATTTCTCGGGCAATGAAATGGTCCGGGACGAGCGGTGGCAGCCACCAGATCGGAAGTCCGTATTTTTGTTGGTACGCCTCTCTCATCTCAGCAGAGATAGCCAGCCGCAGGCGGGACTTTTGCAGCAGCTCGCGCATCAACTGGTCGGGGATTCCGCCGGCGAAAATATTCTGGTCATCCATCAACCAGGTACACATGGGGATTCCGTAGATCTCTTTGAGGGCGATGGCGGTGCGGGCATCATCGGCAAAATAGGGCACGCACAGAATACGCTTCACTGTTGCATCGCCCAGGGCAAGCAGCACTTTGCTGAAGACGGCGTCCCGCGAGCTTGACTCGTGCGTCAGGCGCAGAGCTATTTCCCCGAACTCCTGCCGCCCCCCGTAGTAGTCCCTGGAGCGTATTGAGATCAGCCCGGATTGTCCCGAAAACAACCGTTTAAGCAGTATACCCACCCCGTGGGCGTCATTGACCTCAATGTGGGAGACGATTGCGTCCGCATTCTGAATCGGGTAGCTCGGCCCGGCGGACTCGCTTTCCCGGTTGAGGTAATCTCCCGACAGAGCCCGCAGTCGCGAAGCCAGACGAAGCAGGTGTGCTTGTTGTGTGGCTAGCATAGTTCCGGCGCTAAAACTTCCGTTGCCGGTTCGGCAAGATTCTAGCACGTGTGGAAGCAGTGATATATTTTTGAGCCGCAATTTTCTCATTGAATTTTAGAGTGGGATCCATAGTTTCAAAGCTTCGCGGAAAGCCTACGGCTGGAGGGCAAAATCCGGAAGGACCCAGCTCACCAAAGTTGACCTCTCAAACGCAGCCCAGTTGTTCTTTATGTGCTTTTCGAACGCTTCCGGTTGGCGCTGCTTGATTATTTGCCGGCCGGAAATATAGAGTGGATTTTCAACTCGCCTGAGACAAATAGGCTTGTGTTCCACAAAGTGAATGATGGGGCCAAGCGGCCGGCTGGTGTCAAGGTAGTGAGCGCCGTAAAATTCTCGCTGTTTCCAATAAAGTCTCCCATCGGAGCGGATCTCAAGGTAGCGTTTCCAGTGATCGCTATAAACCACTTGGACGGAGGGGCCGTGGTTCCTCCTGAACAGGCGTGTGAAACTCACCTGTAGCCCATGAGGTTGGGTGTTTATCGAAGCCGGGCGGCCGGCTGAGGGAGGCAGCCTTTCGATAAGCAGCAGGGAATCTGGGCTGATATCGTGGCTAAGCAACACCATCTGTAACAGCAGGTTTTTATGGTCGGACCAAGCTTTGGCGTAGTCTTCCTGAACTACAAAGGAAAATCGAAGTACCATCAGGGAAACGGCCAGAGCTGTTATCGCTACCACCCTCCGCCACCACCGTTGCGGGCTAAGAAGTAAGGCTAGATATACGAGGCTGACGGCCAGCATGCTGCTGCCAAAAGAGGCAGCCAGTGACACCCGTGTGTCACGCCCGGCGAATGGATAAAGCAGTTGGCGCGGCAGTGTGAAATAAGTCAGCGCGTACCCCAGCAGAATCAGACCGAGCGACGGCAGCGCTGCGCGCCGCAGCCACCAGAAGAACTTAGCGCGCGGCATCGACGCTGGCCTGCGCCGCCAGGCTGAGAACAGCGCAGGCATACTTTTAAGTCTTAGAAAGATCAGCCCGCCTGTCAGCGCCGTCCACCAGAGCGTGCTACTGGATTTATTTACTAACCCAAAGTGGCAGGCGAAAATATAGGACCGAAACGATTGGATGCTGTAAAGAAGGTCGTACTTCAATACCTGCCAAATGGAATTCCAGCCGAATCCGGCTAACGATTCGTTCAGGCGGGGTTCGCCGAGCTTGGCGCGTATCAATATGTATATCCCCAGCAGCAGCCCGAAAGCTGCGCAGTGAGCGACCAAGCGTCGCAGCCTACGGCGCCTGCGCTCAAAAACAGGGGCCGCCAAAAACAGCAGCCCCACCGGCTCATAAGTCATAAGCGCTGCAACGGCCGGCAGAAATGCCGCCGCTCTCAGGCCGCGCCCGTAGAGCAGGAAGGCCGTAAACAGCAAAATGAAGGCGGGCGCCGACCACAGTGTGCCGTTTAGGTGCTGGCGAATAGTGGTGAGCGGCGAAATGGAAAACAGCAGCGAGGCAAACAGAGCAAAGAAAACCGGATAGCGAAGCCTCAGCACATGATACATAAGCACGGAGGCCAATACCAGCAGCACTGCCGCTTCCAGATAAAGGGCAACCGGAGAACCCAGTGCAGCGCCCACCCAACTGAACATATAAAGAAATATTTCTTGCACTGGGCGGCCCGCATAGAAATTTCGTACCGAATTCAGTAATTGACCGAACCATTCTTGCGGTGTGTAGATAAAGGCCTGCGCGCAGTAGTACCAGTCATCTTCATAGAAACCGAACTCGCTCAGTCGAAGGAAATTTGCGACTACGGCAAGCGCGCCGGTCACCAAGACAAAAACGCCGTGCCTGGCGAAGTAAGCGTTCGCCCCTTCGAAGCAAGACCGCCTGCCGGCCGAAGTCATGGCGCGCGCCGCGTGCTTAGGTACCAGTCAACCGTACGGCGCAATCCTTCCTCCAGTGAGATCTTCGCCCGGAAACCAAACTCTTTTTCAGCCCGGCTTACGTCCAAGCGTCGCCGAGGTTGGCCATTTGGTTTGGAGGTGTCCCAGCATATGCGCCCTTGGAAACCTGTGAGCTCCGCAATCTTGGAGGCTAGTTCCCTTATGGAGATTTCCTCTCCGCTGCCCAGGTTTACGGGCTCGCCTTTGTCGTATTTCTCGGTCGCAGCGGCTATGCCTTCGGCGGCGTCGGCAACATACAGAAATTCCCGGGTCGGCGTTCCGTCGCCCCAAAGCACTATTTCGTCCGAGCCCAGCTCCACGGCCTCCATGCACTTCCTGATCAGAGCCGGTATCACATGCCCGGTTTCCAGGTCGAAATTGTCACCCGGCCCATAAAGGTTCACCGGCAGCAGGTAGATGGCGTTCATTCCATACTGAGCACGGTAAGCCTGGCACTGCACCAGCAGCATTTTCTTCGCCAGACCATAGGGAGCGTTCGTGGGCTCCGGGTAGCCGTTCCATAGATCTTCCTCCCGGAAAGGGACCGGCGTCAGCTTGGGATAGGCGCAAATGGTCCCGATGACCACGGTCTTTTCAACAGAGAAGCGCCGGGCTGCTTCTATCAACTGGATGCCCATGAGGGCGTTCTCATAAAAAAACCGGCCGGGCTGCGCAGCGTTAGCGCCGATGCCGCCCACCGTAGCCGCCAGATGGATCAACACCTCAGGCTGCTGCTCGCGGAAAAGGCGCTCGATATCGGCCGGGCGGGTGAGATCAAACTGGACCCGGCGCGGCACAAAGATCCTGCGGCAACCACGCCGGCGGAGATTTTCCGTCAAGTGGCGTCCCAGGAACCCGGCGCCGCCGGTTACAACAACTCGCTTATTGGCCAAGTCAAACATCCGAACAATGGCTCAGACTAATTGCGCACCGTACGGCACAATAGTATACACGGGCTGCCGAAATTTGTGCAGAATTAGAGCATGGGTCGCTTAATCAAGATTTTTATAACCGGTCTACTGCTGGCCGTTCTGGCCGCTTGCGGACCAAGACGCGAGACAGGAGCACAGGCGAAGATGACGAAACAACGCTTTGGCAACACCGCGGACGGAGAATCAGTGGAACTCTATACGCTTACCAATAAGCAGGGCGTAGAGGTTAAGATCATGACCTACGGGGCCGCGATCGTGTCGATAAAAACCCCTGACCGCCAAGGCCGGCTGGAAGATGTGGTGCTGGGCTTCGACACGCTGGACGGCTATCTAAAAGATCATCCGTATTTTGGGGTAATCATAGGGCGTTACGGAAACCGTATCGGCCGCGCGCGTTTTGTTCTGGATGGCGTGGAGTACAAGCTCCCGGCTAATGACGGCCCCAATACATTGCATGGAGGAAAGAAGGGATTTGATAAGGTCCTCTGGAAGGCGCGGGATGTTTCCGACGGCCAAGCCCCTCGGCTTGAGCTTTCCTACCTGAGCCGGGACGGGGAGGAAGGTTTTCCGGGGAATCTTACGGCTACGGTGGTTTACTCCCTCACCGATGCCAATGAGCTGCGCATCGATTATTTCGCCACCACCGACAAGCCAACAGTGGTGAATCTAACCAATCACTCCTACTTCAACCTGGGCGGCGCCGATGAGCCGGATATTTTGAACCATGAGCTTACACTATATGCCAGCCGTTATACTCCAGTGGACGAATACCTGATTCCTACGGGCGAGCTGGCCAGCGTCGAGGGTACGCCCTTTGATTTCCGCAAGCCTACGCCTATCGGCGCTCGCATAGATCAGCCGGATGAGCAACTGCGGCGAGGCCGCGGCTACGATCACAATTTCGTGCTCGACAGCGGCGCCAGCCCCACGCCGGCGCTGGCGGCGCGTGTCGTAGAACCGAAATCCGGCCGCCTGTTGGAGGTTCTCACCACCGAGCCCGGGATTCAGTTCTACTCGGGCAATTTTCTGGACGGCACGATCAAGGGCAAGGGCGGCAAGGTCTACGGAAAACGCAGCGGCTTTTGCCTGGAGACCCAGCATTTTCCTGATTCTCCAAACAAGCCGCAGTTTCCATCTACCGTGCTGCGCCCCGGTGAGAAATATCAGACCACAACCGTGTTTCGCTTCGGCGTAGTGAAGTAAAAAAACAGCCTACACAGCTTCCAGTGTGGACGGCGGCTTTGAGGCGATATTGTAAGTGACGCTGACCACTCCGGGAACCTCTTTTGTGATTCGCGAAGCCAGCCTTTGCAGCGCGCGGTGCGGCAGCCAGACTGGTTTGGCCTCTCTGGCGTCTACGCTGTTCCAGCAACGTATTTCGATCTGAAAGCCGTAATCGCGGCGGCCGTCCCGTAGGCCCGCAAAGCGGTCTTCGTGCAGAATTGCCATAAACTGAAAGGCTTTCACGTTTTTTAGCTCGGATTCCACAATTGCGGTTGCCTTGCGGACTAGATCCACACGCTCCGGCGTCACCTCGCCGACCACCCGTGCGGCTAACGCCGGTCCAGGGAAAGGCATTCGCTTGTAGATGCTAACCGGCAGTTTCAGCGCCTTGGCCAGTTTGCGAACCCCGTCCTTACGCAACTCAACCAGCGGTTCAATCACGCGGTAGCCGAAGGCCTGCTGCGGGTCAATCCCCAGTTGCTCCAGCACGTTGTGCTGCCGCTTGACACCGGCCACGGTTTCTTCGATGTCGGTGAGTATCGTGCCCTGCAACAGATATTGCGCGCCGCTTTTTTTGACCAGTGGGCCGAAGACTCTCTTGTAGAAGGTTTGGGTGATCGCTTCACGCTTTTGCTCGGGGTCGCGCAAGCCCTTAAGGGCTTCGAAAAACTGTTTCTTGGCGTCGATTATTTCGACAGGAATGCCGATGCGACGGAACAGCCGGACTACAGCCTGCGGTTCGTCCTGCCGCATCAAGCCGTTGTCTATGAAGTAGGCTTTGAGCCTGTCGCCGAGCGCCATATTCCCGAGCCGGGTGACGACCGAAGAGTCGATCCCTCCTGAAAGAGCGGTAACCGCCGTTCCTTTGCCGACCGTTTCGGAAATGAATTTGACCTTATCGTTGATGAATTGCTTGGTATCGAGCTTGCGAGCTGGAATTTCAATGATCTTCACGACTGATTCTCCTCGAGAGCGCACGAGGTGCACGTGAAAGTATACACCGAGCGGAGTTCAGGTGGGGAGAATTAAGCGGGTTTTCTTTTAAAATTTACTTATAGGCCTGAGTCGTCTTGCTGGCCGGCCTTTGGGGTGTTATTCTCAAGGTACTTCGGAGCTTAGAGTCTCGATGGAAAAATCCGTCCGCGACAACAAGGCTCAAAACGGCTGGAATCCTCAGACTGATGAGGAACGCGAAGCGGTGCGGGCGCAACTGGAGCGTATTTTTGAGTCGCCCCGTTTCGTATCAGCCGGCGCTATCCCAGCCTGCTGCGTCAAGTTGTCGAGCAGACATTAGCCGGGAAAACCGAGGGGCTTAAGAAGCGCACGCTCGGAGTTGAGGTTTTTGGCAGAGAACCGGATTACGACAGCAACGCCGACTCGGTGGTCCGTATTGCCGCGGCGCAAATCCGCCGCCGTTTGGCCGAATATTACCAGGAGCCGGGACGCGAGGCTGAGATTAGAATCGAAATGCCGGTCGGCACTTATGTGCCTGTTTTTCGGAGGCCGGCTGAGGCTGAGCCGAACACCGCGGCGCTTGATGCGCCTAACGGAGGAAGCGGTGCCGCTCCAGAGCGCGAGCCTGCCGGGAAAAACTTCTGGGTTCTGAATCTGCTTCGGCGTCCCCTGCTTTGGCTGGCCCTTCTGGCAGTCGTTTCTCTGGTGAGTGTTTCCGTTTACTTGAGTATTTTGCCGCCTGGTCGTGAAAATGCGCTCGACGAATTCTGGGCACCGGTTCTGGTAGGTAGAGATAAAATTCTG
>Ga0207433_10005376_pt1 | contig 22937 bp, 27 predicted proteins | sample YelNatPaOPGAMG01_FD_187559 | JGI IMG/M metagenome (GOLD analysis project Ga0207433, IMG submission 187559) | Hot spring thermophilic microbial communities from Obsidian Pool, Yellowstone National Park, USA - OP-RAMG-01 (SPAdes) (version 3) | ecosystem: Environmental > Aquatic > Thermal springs... | reverse complement strand
TTACGCACGCTGATCTCAGGCGGTGCCCCTTGTCCGATTCCGGTCATTGAATTTTTCCAGGGACGCGGGCTTAATTTTCAAGAAGGTTTTGGCATGACCGAGACCGCGCCTTGCGCAAGCATTCTAGACAGTCGTGATGCCACGCGCAAAAATGGCTCGGTCGGCCTGCCGGTGATGCATATGCGGATGCGGATCGTGGACGAGAACGACCATGATGTCGCGCCCGGCCGAGTGGGCGAACTTGTTTTGCGCGGACCCAAGCTCTTTAGTGGCTACTGGAACCGGCCGGAGGCGACAGAGGAAGCGTTTCGTGGTGGCTGGTTCCACACTGGCGATCTGGCGCGCCAAGATGAGGAGGGGTTTTTCTATATCGTCGATCGCAAGAAGGATATGCTTATCTCCGGCGGCGAAAATATTTATCCGGTCGAAATCGAACAGGTGCTCTACCGCCACCCCAAGGTCCGCGAACTCGCCGTCATCGGCGTCCCCGACGCCAAGTGGGGCGAGGTGCCACTGCTGGTGGTCGCGCCCAGAGACGGCGAGCATCTGACACCCGATGAGGTACGTGCTTTCTGCGAGGGCAAGCTCGCCCACTTCAAGATTCCAAAACACGTGATCGAGGTGGAAGCCCTGCCACGCAACGCGGCAGGAAAAGTTCTCAAGCGTGAGCTGCGGATGACGCTTGCCACGAATTTCAAAGCCTAGCCGCCTATCGGACCTATGGCTTGGCGGGTGGTGTGCTGTCGGCATGCTGGGCTTGGGTGGACAGGGTTTTGAGATAGGCGATGATGTTGCGCCGCGCCGCGGCATCGCTCACGCTCATTGGCATCAACGCGCCTGGCACCAGGGTTTGCGGGCTGGCGAGCCAGTGATCGAGCATTGTCTCGGTCCAGATCAGCCCCGATTGCGCCAGCGCCACCGAGTAGGGATAGCCCGAGACACTCCCCGCCGCGCGCCCCACCACCCCGGCGAGCGGCGGGCCGGCCTTGGCTTCCTCTGGCGCGTGGCATCCGCTGCATTGGCTGGCGAACAGCGCCGCCCCGGCCTTGGCATCCGGCACATCGCCAAAGCGCGCCAGATCCTCCGCCCCGGCTGGCCGGGCGGAGCGGAAAAACGTGTAGGAAAGCGTGATTTGATCGACATCCGCAGTGCCGCGATCCGACGCCATGCGCGGATCGACGAAAAAAGTTACCGGCATCTCAACCTTCTTGTGCGCTTCAAGCTTTTCCTCGGTGAAGCAGAAGCACTGGATTTTCTTGAAATAGATGCCGGCCTTGTCGGGGGTCACGTTGAACGTGGCGTGGCCGACAATATCCTGATCGGAGAGGTTTTCCGCCTCGAAATAAACCAAAGCCTGCTCGCCGAGATGGACCTTCACCGAGGCTTGCGCGGGCACGAAACGCCAAGGCAGGCCAGGGGCGACATCGGTGTTGAAAAATACCGTGACCGTACGCGCGATGGGCTTCTCGGTGTCGGCATCGACCCGCTGGGTGGTGCCGCCGGCGCCGGTCACGGCACAGAACAACCGGTAGATCGTCACCGAATAGGAGACGAGCCCCGTCATCACGCCGATCATGGCGAGTAGCCCCAAAACGGTTAGAAAACGCTTCATGCTGGAATACCGATTTCCTACCCGCGATGGTTTCCACTCTGGGATATACGCACTGGGAGCCGAAAAACCATGCCGCGCCGCCGCCATCGGCTTGGCGCAGCGGAAATCGAACGTCAAAAATCAGAATGTAAATATGACGGCGGGGTCGTTCGGGCGGGCCAGTGCCCCCTTGAACAGGCGGATCCCGGCGGCGCGCCCGCGCTCCAGGGCAGCCGGCGTGTCGGTGTCGGCGAGCACGATGCAGGCCGGATCGACACCCGAGGGCAGCTCGAACGCCGCGCGGCCTGGCGTGAAGCGGATCTGGGCGAGATCGATCGCGCCTGGCCGCACCGAAAACGCCGCCAACAGGCGGGGCGTCGCGCCGTGCAGCGCGAGCCGATACTGCCGGGCGTGAGCGAAATCGCGGGCGAAAGTAAACGCCGCCCCGTCGGCGAGGAGGTCAGCGGCGCGTAGATTGATGACCACGCCGCCGCGCAGGCTCGCCGGCAACGCGGCATCGAAGCGGAGAAATTCGGCCCCGAGCAGGCCCTCAAGGGTAAGATCCAGCGCGAAGGGCGGCGCCTGGAGGAGTTCGGCGGGCTCGCTCAGCAGCGTGAGCAGGCGCCGGTCGAGGGTGCGGGCGAGGCGCAGAAACAGCCAGGGATCGGCGGTGAGGCTTCTGCCGGGCACCAGCATGGCGGCGAGATCCGCGAGCGCGAGGCCCCGCTCCTCCCATTGCAGATGCATCACGCCCTGTTCATCGAGATGGCAGACCGGCCGGCGTCGGACGAAGGAAGAGAGATCGGTCTGGGTCAGGCTGCGCTCAAGGCTTTCGAGCAATTTAGCGTCGAGTGGCGCGAGACGGGGCCCGCTGGTGCCTGTTCCCACCGCGCCGCCGGCCGCCGGCTCGCTCTCGGCGATCAGGCGCAGCATCGGCTCGGCGCTCGCCGGCAGGGTGGTCACTTCCGCGAGCTGCTCCCAGGGCGGCAGTTGCGCCGGCATATCGGCGAGGAGATGGCGCACCGCGGCGAGCGCACGGGCGAGAAGTTTTTCCGCCGCCCCACGCCACACCACCACCACGGTCTCGTCGGGCAGGCGGAAGGCGCTCGCCCGGTCGGCATCAAGCAAAGGGTCGAGGGCGGCGCGAAACAGCCGCAGATGGTGCGGCCGGATACAGGTGGACGGCAGCCGGCCGAGCCTGAGGATCAACGCCTGACGCTCAATCCCGGCCGTGACGCAGGATTGCACCACGCTTGCCAGCGCCGCCGGCGCCTCGGCAGTGCTGGTCCAGGCGGAAAACCCGATCGCGTTCATGCCGCCGCCCGCGCTCGGCCGATCCCATCGAGCAAAGCCGGGCGGGTACAGCCGAAACGCCCCGCCGGCTCGAGCGCGCCGGCGCGGGCGATGCACTGGCCGAGCGTGCAGGCCCGCGCGTCCGGACAGCCCAGCATGCGCGCCGCCCCCAGCATGGCCTCAACATGGCGGCCTTGAAACAAGGAGATCCCGTGCGCCACGCCCCAGGCCAGTGTCGCCTCGCTGTCGGCTTGGCGCAGGGCGACATGAGCGGGGCCGCGCGGGCCAAAGAGACGTGCCGCGTCAGGGTTCATTGCCGCGAGATCGGAGCTGTAATCGAGCAACAGCAGATCGGGCGCCAGCGCCGCCGGGGTGAAGCAAGCGAGCGTCGCCGCGGTCACGCCCGCGAGCACGAAGCGCGCCCCGGCTTCGGCGATGACGCCGCGCGCTGCTTCCAGCGCCACGGCGTCGGTCAGGGCCTCGGCAAGATCGAGCTTGATGCCAAGCCGCACCCCGGCGCGGCGGCTTTGTGCCGCGAGATGGGCAAATCCTTCGCTCAGCACGCCTGGGAGGGAGAGCGGCAGATGGAGTGTTGCTTCCAGGCGCGGGGCGGCGATATCGAGCGGCGAAAAACTGCCGAGTGCGGCACTCAGCGCGGCGAGCAGCGGCGGGTCGAGGGCGGCCAGGTAGTGGCGGCGGAGAGCAATATCGCTGAACGCCCCCTCGGCCTCGGGAGCGCGGGCGGCGAGCCGTGCCAGATCGGGGGTAAGATCACGAAAGGCGAGCTGCATGCCGCCCTGGATGAGGCGAAGCCCGCTCTGGCGGTGAAACAGGCCAGCAACCATTTGCGGCGCGATCGCATCGCGTTCGGTGAAGAGTTCCGGCACCCGCGCCGCCGGCTCAGCCGCGGCATGCGGCGTGGGGGGCGGCGGCGTGACCGGCATTTCGGTCAGGCGCCCGGCGGCATAGGCGATGAGATCGAGCGCGTCGGTCTCCAGACGCCACGAGGAGATGAGGGCGGGCGGAAACAGCCGCTCCAGCAGGCGCGCCGGCGAGGGCTCCTGGGCGTCACAGAACAGCAGCAGATCGCCGTTGCTCAGCGCGTGGATCTCGCCGCCGCCGCGTGGCACCGCCTCGGCGAGCAAGGCGCGGGCGATGCGGCCGTGATAGGGCCGGCGGTCGGCAAGACGCGACAGGTGCAGCACCAGCGCCACCCAGCCGGAAGGCCGACGCAGCACCCGGCGCACGGTTTCCAGCAGCGCGCGTTCCGCCGGCTGTGAGGCCGCGATCTCGCTCAGATCATCGAGCATCGCAGGATCATGCCCGAGAGGCATGACCGGAAAGTTAATGCGGGGGGGCGGCCGCGTCGGGGCGCTCGATCAGCAGCTCCGTGCCGCCGACGAATTCCCGTAAATCCTGCGCCGGATCACGATAGAGCTCACGATCGAGCAGGAGATGGCGCGATGGTGTCGTTTTCTCGCAATGCTCCTTGACGAAAACCCCGCCCACCGGCTGTTCGTGAGCACTGGGGACGCCCTTGACGCAGGTCCAGCCCGAAGCGCCGTAGCGCGCCATCACCTGATCGGCGAGCAGAAAGGCCTTTTTGTGGAGATAAAGCGGCGCCGTGGGGTCGGTTGCGATCCTGAGACCGGCGACGACCCCCTCGTCGGTGAGCAGCAAAGCGAGCCGCACAGGATGGCCGGCGACACGGGTGCCGCCGAATTTGTCGTTCAAACGTGCCATCGGGTTGGCCACCGGATCATAGCGAAAGCCGATTTCATGCCAACCGGCGGCGTCCTTGGGGCAGGTGCGATAATCCTGCCAACCGGTGAGCGATTGCCGCGGTGGAGCGACACAGGCAAAGCCGGTATAGCCCGCAGCCGGCAACTCGGGGAGCGTCATGCCGATACGGAACTCGCGCAGATCATTGGTTTCCGCCGCGCCGAGCGGCGCGGCCTGCAGGAGCAGCGCCAGCCCGGCCAGCATTAAATGGCGTCCGATCATTTCGTCGCGGCTCCCGCCGTGCGCTGGTCGCCGTAGATATTGCAGACCCGTGAGCCGGTGCCGAAAAACGCGACGCACTCAGCGTAATTCGGCTCACCACGTCCCTTGACATTGGCGATCACGTAATCGGCGATGGCGGCGATCTCGGTCGGGCGGAGGAAGTTATTGGCGGCTAATGCCATGCCGTTCGCGACGTCATTTTCCTTGAGCCCGTAGCAGGCGCCATTCTCATAGGCGTCGCGCAGGTGATAGGGCATGCCGGTGCCGGGGCGACCACAGCCGATGGTCTCGATAATCGCCGCGCGGTCGAGCTTGGTCTTGCGCAAGGAAAGCGCATCGCCGCCATAGCTGCCGCCGCCGCCGCCATGCCATTTATGGCAGCCGGCGCAATTGGCGCGGAACAATTTCTGTCCCGCAGCGACATCACTGGGAGCGGTCTGCGCCCGGACAACCAGGCCCGCGCTGATGGAGAGAGCCAGGAAAAACCCGAGCGCTAACGCGGCGCGTTCGGCAAGAGGCTTGGCAAAGTGCATGGCGCTGGTCATTCCATGGCGGCGCTGTTCCCGCACCAGCGGGTGTCGCTGCCCCGAAATCCGGGGCAGCGACGAGGGCGAGGTTACAGCCGGAAGACGTAGAGCGTCGAACTTGGCGCGATACGTTTGAGATCAGGGGTCGAATCGATGAACCACTTGTCCCACGCACCGCCCTGGCCGACCAAGAGAGCAATATATTGCTTGCCATCCACGGTGAACGTCATCGGGGGCGCGCTGACACCGCCGCCGGTGTTGAATTCCCAAAGCGTGGCAAGCGATTTGGCATCGAGCGCCATCACCTTGCCGTCGGGCTGGCCGGCGAAGACGAGATCGGGCGTCGCGAGCAGGCCGCCCAGCATCGGATAGGGGGTTTCCGCCTTGCCCGCCATCTTGCCGGTGGTGACGTCGATCGCGGTGACGCTGCCGGTGATGCGGATCGGATCGCTTGGCCCGCCGCCGGTGAAGCCCTCACGCGGCTTGAAGGATTTACCGGGTATCGTCTCCTCGACGGTGATGCGGTTGCAGCTCTCGATGACCGGGATGTACCAAAGATGAAGGGTCGGGTTGTAAGCGGTCGGTGGCCAGTTCTTGCCGCCCATATTGCCCGGGCAAATCGTCGTCACTTTGTTCGTGCGGCTCGGCGTCACCGAGGCGACATAGGTCTGAACACCCTTGCTCGGGTCGTAATCGACCGGCCGGCCGGTGGTGGGATCGATCCCCTTGGTCCAGGTGAACTGCTTCACGAAGGGCAGCGCCCAGACGAACTTGCCGTTGGTGCGATCGACGGCATAGCCGACGCCATTGCGATCCGCTTCGAGGGCGAGTTTCTGGCCGTTGACATCGACCAGGACATTTTCGGCGACGCTGTCATAGTCGAACGAATCGTTCGGCGTGTGCTGGAAATGCCATTTGATATGGCCGGTTTTGGCATCGAGCCCGAGCGTGCTGTCGGTGTAAAGATTATCGCCAGGGCGATAGGCGTTGTCCCAATCTGGCCCCGGATTGCCGACCCCCCAGACGATGGTATCGGTGGCGGGATCGTAGCTGCCGGTGACCCAGGTCGAGCCACCTCCGGTGGCCAGGGCGTCGTGATCATCCTTCCAGGTTTCGCTGCCCGGCTCGCCCTTGGCCGGGATGGTATAGGTGCGCCAGAGTTCCTGGTGGGTATTGAGATCGGTCGCGGCGATCCAGCCGCGAATCCCGTATTCGGCGCCGGCAACCCCGGTGATCGCCATGTCATGGACGATGAGCGGCGCGCCGGTGACGACCTCGCCCTTGTCGGGGTTGGCGACCTGGCGCTGCCAGACGATCTTGCCGGTTTCCTTGTCGGTGGCGATCAGCCGCCCGTCGAGGGTGTGGGTGACGACGAGGTTGTGCCAGAAGGCCGCGCCGCGGTTATCAACGCCGCAGCAGGCGATGGCCCCGGCCCAGTCATGGTCGGTCTTGGGATCCATCTTCCACATCAGCACGCCCTGGCCGCCATGGGTGTCGATCTTGTAGAGCGAGCCCCAGCCATCGGTGACGTAGAGAAAGCCGTTCTCGGCGAGCGGCGTGCCTTCGAGCCCACCATGCGACCAAATGCCGCCGCCCTCCACGCCACCCAATTGCAGCGTCCAGGCAACCCGCAGATCCTTGACGTTGCCGGCGTTGATCTGATTGAGCGTGGAGAAGCGCTGGGCGGAATAGTCCTTATGATGAAGGATCCAGTTGCCTTCTTCCTGATCGGCGTTCAAGAGCCGCTGGTCGGTGACATCCTGGGCGCCTGCGGGTTTTCCCATGAGGCCTAGCGCCAGCACCAGGCCCAAAGCACATCCGCCGAACAGGCGGCTTCTGTTGCGATCCATTCAAAAACGTCTCCCCTGATTGGTTGTCCGCGCACCGCATTGACCGGCGCATGAGAGACATGAACCAGTTCGGCGAGCTTGAAACAGCACGCCGCCCGATCCACGCCTCCGACATATCAGAGCACGCTCACCCTAGCCGCGTAAAGGGCATTGAGGGGTTAAATTTCATCCCAGGCGCGAGCGCGTGACCGATTTGATCTCGCCGCGTGAGCGACCGGAGGCCAGCGCGATTTCCCGATCCTGGGCTTCAATCACCGCCTTGATCGCTGCTTCGTCCTTGGCTTCCGCGAGCGCCGCGGAGGGAATTTTGCGATGGGAACTCTGACTACCATCGGCGTAGGTGACATCGAACATCATGAAGCTGCTGACGCTACGGCGTTTCATCGGCTGATGCCTCTTCTGCGCGGGGGGTGGTTCAGGCGCCGCGCTCGTCCTCGGCGCCAGGCGCCGCGTCCTGCCCCGCTTGGTGTTCCTGCCCCGCTTGGTGTTCCTGTCCGGCCGGGTGGGAATCGGCCTTGCGGCGGGCGACCGCTTCCTCGCGTTCCCGCTGCTTGGCCTCCTTCTTCGCCTGCAGCAGGCGATTCCGCTCGGCCCGTTTCTGGTTGTAGTTCGGTTTGAATGCCATCTCTTTCTCCCTAGCGCATCACGATGCTATGCGCCGCCTCGAGGTGAATACAGGCGCGTCTGAAATAGGTGTGCCCGAGCGCCCGGTCCTGGCTCTAGCGCCACATCCCCGGCTCGGCCGCGAGCTGGCTCTCGGGCAGCACCCGCTCATGGCTATCCGCCGCGTGCTTCACGCGATACTGCGGCTCCCGGCTCTCAGCCGGCATCAGGCGCTGGATCTTGTATCGGCCGCGCGGGATATTCGCGTCACGCGGGCCGGGCAAGAATTCCACCACCTGACCGATCGCGAATTTGTGGCGGTTCACGGCGTCCTCCCTCGCGGCTCGGCCCTCGGCCGCGCCCGTTGAGTGGCTCGGCCGCACCGGTTCCTGTCGCGGCCGATGCCGCGCTGCGGCGGCATCGGGGTCGCGGGTTCAGATCGCCTTGAGATTGGTCGCCGAGGTTTTGCCCTGCTGGCCGCTCTCGATATCGAAACTGACCTTCTGGCCTTCGTTGAGATGCCCGAGCCCAGAGCGCTCGACAGCGGAAATATGGACAAAGACGTCCTTTGCCCCGTCATCCGGCTGAATGAAACCAAAACCCTTTTGCGCGTTGAACCATTTGACCGTGCCTTGTGACATCATGTCTCTCCATGCAACCCGGCGATCCACGCGGTGTGGACCGGAATACTTTTCAAATTTGGGGGCACCGGTTGCGACGAAGCCGCATAACAAGGCACACGAAACCCACGCTGGAAAAGCGCCGTGGCCGCTATATAGGGCTCTCGGAGTGGTTGCACCAGCCCCATCGCGCAAGCCTCGGATGTTGATGCCCTCAGAGCCCGCAAATCAATCGAACTTGAAAAAATACCATCTGAAAACATTGACTCTTCGCGGTCGATTCCAGGGCGTGAGGGCCTTCTTTTTCAAACTCTCACCGGATCTGGACCGACGGCAGGCCGGGGGCGTTGCTGCAAGAGGCGCGTGAGCCTCTCGATCGTCGCGGCGCGGCCGGCGCCCTCGATCGCAGCGCTCTCGCCGGCGAAACGCTCGATCGCCAGTTCGAACAGGTTGCGCTGACTGAAACTGCTGCCGGTCCCATCGGCGGCGCTTTGCAGATCGCGCACGACCTCGGCGAGCGCTCCGAGATCACCCGAGTTGATCTTCGCGAGATAGCCTTGCGCACGCTTGGCCCAGAGCAGCCGGTTCACCCGCGGGCGGCCTTCCAGGGTGAGCATCGCAGCGGCGAGCGCCTCGTTGGTGGCGATCTTGCGCAGCCCAGCGGCGCGCGCCCGAGCCAGCGGGATGCAGAGCGTCATGCGATTTTCGGCAAACGAGATACGCACGATATTGAGCTTGTGCCCGGCGAATTCCTCCGGCCCCACGCGCTCGACTTTGCCCACGCCATGGGTCGGATAGACGACAAAGTCGCCCATCCGGAACGGGTCGCTGTCGTCCGGGCGGACGCGCGCGGCGGTTGCCCCGAAGGCGGCATCGACCATCTCCGTGGTGATCATGATAGCAGCGGCCAATTTTTCGATCCCTCTTATGGCCTTGATATGTGGGATTTCGCCCGACAAATACATCAGGCGTCGGTGGATCAGGCGCTGATGCGGGAAATTGGCGGTGCGAGGCGGCTTGACCGGGCAGCGTGAACTAATATAGAACAAAAAAGCGAAGCGGCGCGCCCGGCGCGCCGGGCGCGCGTAAGCGGGTGGGCAGTTTGGCGTCGTCGGGATGCCCCCTACCCTTTCCGCCCCACCGAGGAGCCGTTCGGCATGCTGACGCGTAAGCAATACCAACTCCTGACCGTCATCGATCGGCATCTCCGCACCACCGGGTTCTCGCCGAGTTTCGAGGAAATGAAGCTGGCGCTGGGTCTCAAATCGAAATCCGGGATTCACCGGCTGATTATGGCGCTGGAAGAGCGGGGATTTCTGCGTCGCCACCATCATCGCGCGCGCGCCCTCGAAGTGCTCCGCCTCCCCGAGGGACTCAATCCTCGGAATAATGGCGGGCCCCAGGGGAATGGCGCACCCCTGAGTAACGGCACGAAAGGCTTCGCTGAAGCCGCCGATCCCGGCCTCGGCGGCTTCACGCCCAACGTCATACGCGGCGATTTTTCCTCCCGCCTCGCCGGGGTCCGTGCGCCCGCGCAGGCGAGTGCCGTGCCGTTGCCGCTCTATGGCCGGATCGCCGCCGGCTTGCCGATTGAGGCGCTGCGTGATCAGGGCACGACGATCGAGGTGCCGGTCGCCCTGCTCGGCAATGGCGAGCACTATGCACTGGAGGTTGCCGGCGATTCGATGGTCGAGGCCGGCATTCTGGACGGCGACACGGTCATCATCCGCCGCGGTGAGACAGCGGAAAACGGCCAGATCGTGGTGGCGCTGATCGACGAGAACGAGGTGACGCTGAAACGCCTGCGCCGGCGCGGCAATTCAATCGCCTTGGAGCCCGCCAATGCCCGCCACGAAACCCGCATTTTTCCCGCCGATCGGGTGAGCCTCCAGGGCCGGCTGGTGGCGCTGCTGCGGCACTACGCATGAGGCCCGGCGGCATGACGCCGGAGAACCGGCCGCGCGCCAATCTCAGCCTCATCGGCTTCCTCGCCATGGCCTTCGTGGTGGTCGGGCTGACCGGGATCCTCGCGACCTACGCAGCACCCCTGCCGCTCGCCCGCGCGCTGCACCTCGAAGCGGTGCTCGATCAGGCCCTGGCGCGCGGCGATGTCGCCGGGGTCGACGCGCTGGCGGCCGAGTTCGCGCCGAGCAAAGCGATCGCGCCCGAGGCCCCGCCCGCCGATCTGCCCGGCCGCGTCGCGCAACTCCGCGCGCGCATGCGCCAGGGGCTGAGCGAGGAGGCAGCGGCGGCGGCGCGGCGGTTGCGGCTGCTGATCGGTGTCGCGACCCTCGCCGGGGCGCTGTTTGGCGCCGCCCTGATGGGGGCGGGTCGGCGCTGAGAGTTTGAAAAAGAATGCCCTCGCGCCCAAGAATCGATCGGAAAAGATCAATGTTTCCAGAGGGCAGACTTTTTCAAGTTCGATTGATTTTCAGGCTCTGAGGAAAAACTACGCGTCGCCATCGGCGTATTGCGCCGGCGCCAGGGCAAAGGCGGCCTCCATCAGCGCCTGGGTGTAGGGATGCTGCGGGCGCGTAAACAGGGTCTCGGCGTCGCCCTGCTCCACCACCTTGCCATGGCGCATCACCACGATGCGATGGGCGAGGGCCCGCACCACCGCGAGATCGTGGCTGATGAAGACAAAGCTCACCGGATAGCGGCACTGCAAGTCGCGCAGCAACTCGACGATCTGCGCCTGCACCGAGCGGTCGAGCGCGCTGGTCGGCTCATCGAGCACGACGAGCGGCGGCTTCAGCACGAGCACCCGGGCGATGGCGATGCGCTGGCGCTGACCGCCGGAAAATTCATGCGGATAGCGATGCATGATATCAGCTGATAGCCCGACCTCCTCGAGCGCCTGCGCGACCCGAGTCTCGCGCTCAGCGCGCGACAATTCGCGCGCATGCACCGTGAGCCCTTCGGCCACGATGTCGCCAACCGACATGCGCGGCGACAGGCTGCCATAGGGATCCTGGAAAACGATCTGCATGCGTGATCGCATCTTGCGCAGGCCGCGGCGGTCGAGGGCGAGGAGATCGGTGCCCTCGAACACCAGCCGTCCGCGCGGGCGCACCAGGCCGAGCAGCGCGAAGCCGAGCGTGGTCTTGCCCGAGCCCGACTCGCCCACCACCCCCACCGTCTCGCCGCGACGCACTGCGATGGAGACGCCATCGACGGCGCGGACATAGCCGACGGTGCGGCGCAACACGCCGCGCTGGATCGGGAAATGCACGGTGATATCTCTGGCATCGAGCCGCACCGGCGCTTCCGCCGGCAGCGGCGCCGGCGGACCAGCGGGTTCGGCGGCGAGCAGCAATCGGGTATAGGGATGGGCGGGGGCGGCAAACACCGCGGCCGCTGGACCGGCCTCGACGATCCTGCCCTCCTTCATCACGCAGACCCGGTCGGCATAGCGCCGCACGATCGCCAGGTCATGGGTGATCAGCAGCAGGGCCAGACCGCGTGCCGCCTTGAACGCGGCCAGCAGCGCAAGAATCTGCGCCTGTATGGTAACATCGAGGGCGGTCGTCGGCTCATCGGCGATCAAGAGGGCTGGGTCGTTGGCGAGTGCCATGGCAATCATCGCGCGCTGCCGCTGGCCGCCCGAAAGCTGATGCGGGAAAGCTTCCAGCCGGTGCATAGCATCGGCAAATCCAGCTTGCTCCAGGAGCGTGACCACCCGCCGTTTGCGCTCGGCGCGTGGCACCCGCTGATGCAGCCGGATCGCCTCGGCGACCTGGCGGCCGATCCGGTGCAGCGGGTTGAGGCTGGTCATCGGCTCCTGGAACACCATGCCGGCAACGCCGCCACGCAGGCGGCGTAGGCTGCGCTCATCGGCGCCGATCACCGATTGCCCGTCAAGCACGATGCGCCCGGCGTCATTGCGCGCCCCGGGCGGCAGCAATTGCAGCAGGGAAAGCGCGGTGAGCGTCTTGCCCGAGCCTGATTCGCCGACCAGAGCCAGGGTCTCGCCGCGATCGAGGGTGAACGAGACGTCTTCCACGACGTGGCGGTCGCCGAAGCAAATTGAAAGATCTTCGACGCTGAGTAGGCTCATTGCATGATCTTGCGTGGGTCAAACGAGTCGCGCACCGCCTCGCCGATGAAGATCAACAGCGTGAGCATGCCGCCCAGCACCACGAAGGCAGTGATGCCGAGCCAGGGCGCCTGGAGATTGTTCTTCCCCTCCGAGACCAGTTCGCCGAGCGAGGGCGAGCCGGGCGGCAGGCCGAAGCCGAGGAAATCGAGGCTGGCAAGGATAGTGACCGACCCCGAGAGGGTAAAGGGCAGAAAGGTCAAGGTAGCGACCAGCGCGTTGGGCAAAATATGGCGGAACATCACCGTGAGATCAGAGAGCCCGAGCGCGCGTCCGGCGCGGACATAGTCGAGATTGCGCCCGCGCAGAAACTCGGCGCGCACCACCCCGGTGAGGTTCATCCAACTGAACAGCAGCAAAAAAACCAGCAGCACGAGGAAGCCAGGGGTGATGATGCTGCCGAGGATAATCAGCAGATAAAGCTGCGGCATGCCCGACCACATTTCGATGAAGCGCTGAAACAAGAGATCGACGATGCCACCGTAAAATCCCTGTACCGCGCCAGCGGCGATGCCGATCGCCGAGGAAATCGCGGTGAGGGTAAAGCCGAACAGCACCGAGAGACGAAAACCATAGATCACGCGCGCCAGGACGTCGCGCGCCTGATCGTCGGTGCCGAGCAGGTTGCGCCACGAGGGCGGCGCCGGGGCGGGCTGGGGTAGATCCTTGACGATGGTATCGTAATGAAAGGGAATGAGCGGCCACAGCATCCAGCCCCGGGCGCGGATGGCACGCGCGATATCGGGATCGGTATAATCGGCCTCGGTCGGCATGAATTCCGGCCCAAAGGTATCTTCGCTGTAGTCGAACAGCACCGGAAAATACCAGTTTCCCTCAAAGCGGACGATCAGCGGACGGTCGTTGGCGATGAATTCCGCGAACAGGCACACCAGCAAAAGCAGGACGAAAATCCACAGCGAATACCAGCCGCGCTTGTGCGCGCGAAACACCGCGATGCGCCGGCGCGTCAGCGGCGAGAGGGTCATGCCCGTCTGGCCTCGAAATCGATGCGGGGATCGACCACGGTATAAAGCAGATCGCCAACGATCTGCATGAAAAGGCCGAGCAAGGTAAAAATGTAGAGCGCGCCGAACATCACTGGATAGTCACGCGCGATGGCGCTTTCGAAACCGAGTTGGCCAAGCCCATCCAGCGAGAAGATAATTTCCACCAGCAACGCCGAGGTAAAAAGGATGCTGATGAAGGCCTGCGGGAAGCCAGCGACGATCAGCAGCATGGCGTTGCGAAACACATGCCCATAGAGCACGCCCCGCCGGCTCGCCCCCTTGGCCCAGGCGGTGAGCACGTATTGCTTGCGGATTTCTTCGAGAAAGCAATTCTTGGTCAGCATCGTGAGGCTCGCGAAGCCGCCGACAGTGAGCGCCACCGTTGGCAACACCATGTGCCAAAGATAATCGAGAATGCGCGACGGCCAACTCCAGTGTTCCGCGCCCGTGCTCGTCAGGCCACGCAGTGGAAACCACTGCACGAACGAGCCGCCGGCGAACAGCACGACCAGCAGGATGGCGAACAGGAAGCCCGGTACCGCGTATCCGATCAGCACCACGGCGCTGCTCGCGATATCAAAACGCCCGCCGTCATGCACCGCCTTGGCGATGCCGAGCGGGATCGAAACAAAATAGACGATCAGTGTGGACCACAGCCCGAGCGAGACGCTGACAGGAAGTTTCTCAAGGATAAGATGCAGCACCGTCTTGTCGCGGAAGAAGCTGCGGCCGAAATCGAAGCGCAGATAGCCTTTCAGCATCAGCCAGAAACGCAGCAGCGGTGGCTTATCGAAGCCGAACATGCGGCGGATATCGGCGACGATATGCGGATCGAGGCCGCTCGCGCCGCGGTAGAGCCCGCTTTGGCCAGGCATCGCCTCGCGCACGCCAGCCCCCGTCATCCGCCCGCTGGCTTCCCCGCCATGACCTTTGAGTTGCGCGATCATCTGCTCGACCGGACCGCCAGGAGCAAACTGTACGACCGCGAAATTGATCGCGATGATGCCGAACAGGGTCGGCACCAGCAGCAGCAAGCGACGCAGCAGATAGGCCGCCATGCGGGTGCTATTCCATGCCGGCGCGGCGTGCCTGATCAGTCGTCTCGGCAAGTTTCTCGTCAACCCACCAGGTCTCGAAGGCGAGCCCCGAGCGCACTTTCTGTGATGGCCGGCCGAAACGCCGCCAATAGGCAACCCGCACCGATTGCAAATACCAATGCGGCACCATGTACCAGTTCCACAGCAGCACCCGATCGAGCGCATGCACCGCCGGTAAAAGGCTGTCGTAATCGGGGGCGGTGATGACCTTGCCGACGAGCGCATCGACTACGGGATCGGCAACCCCCATCAAATTGTCGCTGCCCTCTTGTTTGGCCGCGGCGCTGCTCCAGTAGCCCGCCTGTTCGTTGCCAGGATAGTCCGATTGGGGAAACACCGCAACCGTCATGTCGAAATTGAAGGCATTGATGAGTTGCTGGTATTGCGCCGGATCGACGGTGCGCACCCGCGCCTCGATGCCGAGATGCGCGAGCCACTGCACATAGGGCAACGAGACCCGCTCGAAAGCCGGCTCGTCGAGCAGGATCTCGAAGGTGAATGGAGTGCCATCCTGGTTGATGAGCTTGCGTTCCTTGACTTCCCAACCGGCCTGTTTGAGAAGCGCCAGCGCCTTCATCAGATTTTCACGATTATTGCCCGAGGCGTTGTTCACCGGCAGAGTGAAGGGCGCGGTGAACAACTCGGCTGGCAATTTCGCGCGATACGGCTCCAGCAGCGCCAGCTCCGCACCTTCTGGAAGCCCCGAGGAGGCCATGTCGCTATTGGAGAAATATGATTTGGTACGCGTATAGGCGCCATAGAAAAGATTAGCGTTGCACCACTCGAAATCGAAGGCAAGATCCATCGCCTGCCGCACCCGGCGATCCTGGAAGATCGCTCGTCGCGTGTTCATGGCAAATCCCTGCATGCCGGTCGGCAGATGCTGGGCTAAATTCTCCTTCCTCACCAACCCATGCTGCAGGGCAGGAAAATCATAAGCGGTGGCCCATTGCTTGGCGATATTCTCCTCCCGGAAATCGACCTGCCCGGCCTTGAAGGCTTCGAACGCGACGGTGGCGTCGCGGAAATATTCGACCTGGATATGACCGAAATTGAACTGTCCGCGCGCCGTTGGCAGATCGAGCGCCCAGTAGTCATGCACGCGGCGATAGGTGAGGCTGCGGCCAAACTCCGCCGCCTCGATGCGATAGGGGCCGGAGCCAAGTGGGGTATCGGTGAGCGGCCTGGAAAAATCCCGATCCTTCCAAAAATTCATGGGCAGGACTGGCATCTCGCCAAGGATAAGCGGTAATTCGCGATCCGGCGAAGGCTTGAGATGGAACACCACGCGACGCGCCGAGACCGCCTCGGCGCGTTCGATATCGGCGTAATAGAGGCGATAGAAGGGCCGCCCGACACTCCGGAGCGTATCAAAAGTCCAGACGACATCCATGGCGGTGACCGGCGTGCCGTCGTGAAACCGCGCGGCGGCGCGCAGGTTGAACGCGACGCTGGCATGATCGGGCGTGATCTCGATCGACTCGGCGAGATGGCCATAGGCCGTGCTCGGCTCGTTGATGTCGGCACGCAGCAAGGTATCATAGATGCGGCCGATATCGTCGGGCGCGGTGCCGCGCACGATGAAGCTGTTGAAATTGTCAAACGTGCCGATCGCCGAGAGCGTCACCCCGCCGCCCTTAGGCGCTTCTGGATTGACATAGGGGAAATAGGGGAAATCGGGCGGCAGCAGCGGCTTTTCAAGCAATGTCACGACGTGGCTCGGCCGTGGTGTGGCAGCCGATGGGGGCGGCGGGGTACCGGAAGTGGCATCGGCCGCGCGCCAGATCGGTGGCCCCGCTAAGCGCGCCAGTGCGCTCGGCGCAAACGGCAGTGTGGCGAGAAAATTCCTCCGAAGCACGGCTCTAGTTCCCCTCATGTTCCTTGGACACATTTCTCGGCTAACAGTATATACCTTTGTTGCCCAGGGCGCGATCACCCGCCAAGGGCTTTGAGCGCTGCTTCACGCAGCGTGGGATCGCCCAGCGCCAGCATGGTGCCATCACCTCCTTCGGCGAGCGCGCGGCCCTGCCAGTCGCTCACCACGCCGCCCGCGCTCTCGACCACCGGGGCAAGAGCCGCCCAATCCCATACCTTCAGATCGGCCTCAGCGATGATGTCGATCAAGCCGAGCGCGAGCAATCCGTATAAATAGCAATCCCCACCCCAGGAGACGCGGCGCACCGCCCCCGCGAGGCGCGTGAAGCGCGGGCCTTGCGCGGGAGAAAACATCGCCGGGCTGGTGGCGGCGAGTTCGGCCGCTTCGAGGGAAGGGCAAAGGCGGGTGCCGGGACGACCGCCCCAGGGGCCACGAAAGCGCAGCCGCTCGCCGGCCACGCCAAGCCAGCGCTCGCCGGTGATCGGCTGATCGATCAGGCCGAGCATCGGCTTTCCCGCCTCGAGCACACCGATCAGCGTGCCAAACAGCGGTCGGCCAGTGAGGAAGGCACGGGTGCCATCGATCGGGTCAAGAACCCAGCGGCGCGGCGCGTCCGGCCGCTCGAGGCCGAATTCCTCGCCCAAGATGCCATCTCGGGGGCACGCCGCCGCGATCACGTCGCGCATCGCCCGCTCGGCCGCCCGATCGGCAATGGTCACGGGGCTTTGATCGGCCTTGAGCGCAACATCGAGCGTGGCACGGAACCATGGGCGGACCGCCGCGGCCGCCGCCGCAGCCGCTGCTTCCGCGACGGCGATCAGCCGCACCCGCTCGGCTGGCGCCAAGTGCTGCGGCCGCGCGCCTACTTCTTCTCCGGCTCGGCCGGCTTCTCCGGCGCCGCAGCGCTGGCCTTGGCCAGAGGTGGCGCCTCGGGCGAGATGCTGCGCAGATAGGCCACGACCTCGGCGCGCTCCTTCTCGCTCTTGATGCCGGGAAACGCCATGCGGGTGCCCGAAACCACGTCACGCGGGTTGGTAAGCCAGGCGTTGAGTTCGTCGTCGTTCCACGTGCCGCCGAGTTTCTTCAAGCCGTCGGAATAGTCGAACCCGGCCATGTGGGCGCGCGCCGCGCCGACGATGCCGTAGAGATTGGGGCCGATCTTGGCCGGCTCACCCTTGCCGAAGGAATGGCAGACGGTGCAGAGCTTCTCGGCATCGGCCTTGCCTTTCGCCGGGTCGGCGGCCGCCACCAAGGTCGCGAAATCCGGCCCTGCCGGTGCCGCCGCGGCGCCGGCGGCGGGAGCAACGGCGGCGCTGGTCGCTGCTGCCGGCTCGACCTTGGGCAGCGGTTCTGGGTTTTTCGAGAGCGTGCGCAGATAGGCGATGACATCGGCGCGCTCGGCGTCGTTCTTGATGCCGGCGAAGGCCATGCGAGTGCCCGGCACCACCTCGCGCGGATCATAGAGCCAATGGTTGAGTTCCTCGTAGTTCCAGGTACCACCGAGTTTTTTCAAGCCGTCGGAATAGTCGAACCCGGCCATGTGGGCGCGTTTGTCACCGAGGATGCCGTAGAGATTGGGCCCGACCTTGGCCGGCTGGCCCTCAGCAAAGGTATGGCACACGGTGCAGAGTTTCTGTACGTCCTGCTCACCCTTCTCGGGGCTCGCCGAGGCGAGCAGGGCGGCGATCGGCGCTGGGCCCGTGGGCTGCGCCGGGGCGCTCTCGGTCGCCGCCGGCACTCCCTCGATCTTGATCGCGCTTTCTTTCAGCTCCTGGGGGTGCACCAGCCCGTCGGCGATCACGCCGGCAAGCGAATAGGCGATTCCCGCCACCAGGATGGCCGCGAGTGCTTTGTTGACTTCCATACTGTCCATACGGCGAGAACCCCGATCGAGCACATTGCGTTTGGCAACCTTGAACCCCCACGCCAGCGCGAGAGCGCGTTGCGCGTCGGGTCTCGGCCCCCTAAAAGTGCCTGCACCATAAGGAAAGCGCTATTCCCCCGCAACCCATGCCGATCACCAGAGCCGTCTCGCCCGCCGCCCGCGCCCGCCGCTTTCGCGCCCCGCCATGCGCCCGATCATCCTGATCCCGGCGCGGCTGGGGGCGACCCGCCTGCCGGGCAAGCCGCTCGCCGATATCCACGGCCGGCCGATGGTCCTCCATGTCGCCGCGCGGGCGCGCGCGGCGCGGCTCGGCCCAGTTGCGATCGCCGCTGGCGATGCCGAAATCATTGCCGCCGCGCGCAACGGTGGATTCGAGGCCGTCGCCACCGACCCGGCACTGCCCTCGGGCTCGGATCGTATCTTCGCGGCGTTGCAAGAAATCGACCCGGACGGGCTCTACGATGTCGTCGTCAACCTCCAGGGCGATTTCCCGACCATCGCGCCTGATGATCTTGCCGCCGTGCTAACCCCGCTCGCCGACCCGGCCTTCGATATCGCGACGCTGGTGGCGCCGATCGTGAGCGCGGCGGAGGCAGCGGCGAGTTCGGTGGTCAAGGCGGCCTGCGCCTTCGGTCCCGGCCGCGCGATCGCCCCGGCACTCTATTTCTCGCGCGCCGCGATCCCCTGGGGGGAGGGCCCGCTCTGGCACCATATCGGCATCTATGCCTATCGTCGCCCCGCACTCGCGCGTTTCGTCGCTATGCCGGTGAGCCCGCTTGAGGCGCGCGAGAAGCTGGAGCAACTGCGCGCCCTGGAGGCCGGCTTGCGCATCGGCTGCGCGCGCATCGCCCATGGCCCGTTCGGCGTCGATACCCCGGCCGATCTCGAGCGCGCCCGCGCGCTTCTGGCCCCGCCCGTGGGAGCCCCCGCATGACCCGCCCGATCGCTTTTCAGGGCCGCCCCGGCGCCTATTCCGATCTCGCCTGCCGCACGGCCTCTCCCGGCCGCCCGACGCTGCCTTGCGACACCTTCGAGGCGGCGATGGAGGCTTTGCGCACCGGCGCTGCCGAGCTCGCCATGCTGCCCTGCGAGAACAGCCTCGCCGGTCGCGTGCCGGACATCCATCATCTGCTGCCCGAGAGCGGGCTGGCCATCGTCGGCGAGCATTTCCAGCGCGTCGAGCATTGTCTGCTGGCCCCACGCGGGGCGCGCTTGGAGGGGCTGAAGCGGGTGCACTCGCACGCTGTGGCGCTCGGCCAGGTGCGTGCCCTGATCCGCGAACACGGCCTCCAAGCGGTGATCGAGGCCGATACCGCGGGCGCGGCGCAACTCGTCGCCGAATGGAACAATCCCGAGGACGCTGCCATCGCCTCGGCGCTGGCCGCCGAGATCTATGGTCTCGACATTCTTCGCCGCAATGTCGAGGATGCGGCGCACAACACCACCCGTTTCTATATCATGGCCGCCACACCCCACCGCCCGCCGCCCGAGACCAAGGAGGTGATAACCACCTTCGTCTTTCGCGTGCGCAACGTGCCGGCCGCGCTCTACAAGGCGCTCGGCGGTTTCGCCACCAATGGCGTCAACATGACCAAGCTTGAGAGCTATATGGTCGATGGCGAATTCACCGCGACGCAATTTCTCTGCGATGTCGATGGCCACCCGGAACAGCCCGCGCTGGCGCGCGCGCTCGAGGAACTCGCGTTTTTCTCCCGCGCAGTGCATATCCTCGGCGTCTATCCCGCCGCCCGGCGGACGGCGCCAGGTGGCTAGGGTCGGGCGCTACGCCCCGCCCGCGACATAGGCCTTGAGGCTGTCCACCTCGTATTCCTGCTGCATCAGCCGCGCCTTGACGATATCGCCGATGCTCGCGATGCCGACCAGATGGCCGGCTTCCAGGATCGGCAGATGGCGGAAGCGGCCATTGGTCATCAGGTGCATCGCCTCGGAGACACTGGTCGAGGGGCTGGCGGTGACGATCTGGGTGGTCATCATCTGGCCGGCTGTCATGTGGAGGGCGGCAGCGCCGTGCGTGGCAAGCCCCTGGACAATATCGCGCTCGCTCACAACGCCGAGCACCTGGCCGGCGGCGTCCTCGACCACAACCGCGCCGATCCGCCGCTCGGCGAGCCGGTTCGCGACCTCGGCGATAGTGTGGGTGGCGCGCACCGTGATAACATCATGACCCTTGGTTTTCAGAATGCTGGCGAGTGTCATTGTTTCGCTCCCTGATGGCCCGGAGCAGAGCGGATCGCCGTTATTCTTTTATTGATTGACGGTGACCCGCGCCACCCGATAAAAATATCATGCGCGCGCCGGCATGTTTTCGCAAGATTTAGGTGTGCGCCGCACAAAAGCGCGACGAGCCAATCGGTTAAAGGAGATTTTGGACCAAACGAGGGCGCTGCCCTCAACTCTCATTAGGCTAGAGCGTGTTCATCCTGACCGGAACCGCTGGCATGCAAGAATGGGGGTTCCGCATTGCCTGTGAAGTATGGTTCGTTGCTTGCCTATCCGGTTGACTGCCAATCATGCCGCCGGATGAATCCATTCACCGCTGTAGAGTGTTTCGTACGTTGGCGCCGAAGCATGTGCCGCGAGACCCAGGGCGGAGTTGAATGCCGTCATCGGGTAGAAGCGCCGATTGAACCGAAACACAAATTCATTGAGATAAGCCTGTAAGTAATGATGACTGACTCCGTGATGTGTCCCAAGCAGCCATGTCTTGAGGTTCGAGAAGGCGATGTGGATCATCGGAAGGTGAGCATCGGTTCTTTCTGGGTCTCCATCAAGCACCAAGGGCTCGTGCGAGTAGCCCAATTTCATCAAGTCATCGTAGCCCTTCCAGCCATCGGTACGCACAACAGCCCCGTTCGCCATCGGCCGGCTCAGCCATGCGGATGCGCGAGCGCGAGGACGGCGTGAGGCCGAACTCGCTCTCCAACTGCGCCATCTGCAGCAGGCACTTGTTCGCCACCGCCAGAAATGGGTTCTGGATGATGTTGCCGCCCTCGGTCTTCACGACTGGTCCACGCCGCTTGATCTCCGCCTCGGCGTCGATCCAGCGGCACCACACCACGACGTAGCGGGACAGCGCGCCGGCATCGAGCTCGGTCATCACGCCGTACCGAGCCAGCATCTCCGCCATGACGGCGAACTTCGCCCGCGCCGGCTCATCCAGATGGCTCGGCGGCTCAGGCACCGCGACCGTGGGCTTGGGCTCGTCCTTGTTCAGTCGGTGCGGTCGGGCGGTGCCTTTGACCAGCTTGAGATGGGTGGGCAGCGGCTTGCGCCCCGCCATGTTCGATACTCCCAGGACGCCGGCGGCGGCCCGGCAGAATGATTAAAATATAAGCGAATACAGATGCTTAATCGCTTGGCTCGGTTCCAGATCAGCGCCTTCATGGCGGCACGAACACAATTGGAGCCGACGATGCGCAAGCCCACCGACAACCGCCAAGCCCTGGACGCCTTCATCGCCAAGAAGGCCGAGATCGACACGATGCTGGCCCGCCTGCAGGCACTCAGCGACGAGCATTTCGAATGGAGCCCGGACGAGATCAACTGGGGCCATGTCGGCACCCTGGGCCACTACGCGGAACTGCTGAAGCGCATCACGGACTCGGCTTTCAAGGAAGGCGAGCACGCTGAATAGGCGACCGCTCCCCGCATTGCCCCGTCCGGCCATGCCGGCGGGGCTCTGGGTGGTAGAAGGGGCGCGATGGTCGCGCCTCCTCATCTCGGAGCCACCATGACCAAGCTCACCGACACGCAACGAGCCGTTCTCACCGCCGCAGCCGGTCGCACCGACGGCGCCATCCAGCCGCTTCCAGATCACCTCAAGGGAGGTGCCGTTACCAAAGTGCTCCACGCCCTGCTCTCGGCTGGGCTGATCACACAGGCGCCCTACGCCATCACCCCCACCGGACGCGCCGCCATTGCAGAGGACGGCAAGGGCAGCAAGCCTGCGATTCCCGCAGCCTTGGAAAAGCTGGCCGTGATACAGATCTCTACCGCCATCGCGAACATCACCGGCGAGCCGGTGAATCCCAAGTCCTTCAACTACAAGGACAAGGCGCTGGAGCGTCTGGCGACGGCGATGACGGAGCGGCAGCTTTCGATACAGGCCGTGCTGAAGGCCGCGGGCATTGAGGCAATCGCGCCGGACGGGACCGCGCTATCTGGTCTTGGTCTCCCAGCGGACACGCCGACGCCAGCGGTGGAACATGTCGAAGCGACACCGCGCAAGGCTCGCGAGGATAGCAAGGATAGCAAGCAGGTCCAGCTGATTGAGATGCTGAAGCGCCCACAGGGCGCCAGCGTCGAGGAAATCGCGGCGCAGTTCGGCTGGCAACTGCATACCCGCTTATCAACCAATCGACCCGCCCTTGTACCCTTAGGGGAACGAGCATAGACTCGCCGCCGACGAGCAAGGAACCGGAGCGATGCGGGCGATCATGCTGGGGCTGACGGACGCTGAATTCGAGC
>Ga0207433_10005366_pt1 | contig 22968 bp, 20 predicted proteins | sample YelNatPaOPGAMG01_FD_187559 | JGI IMG/M metagenome (GOLD analysis project Ga0207433, IMG submission 187559) | Hot spring thermophilic microbial communities from Obsidian Pool, Yellowstone National Park, USA - OP-RAMG-01 (SPAdes) (version 3) | ecosystem: Environmental > Aquatic > Thermal springs... | reverse complement strand
TTTTAAATTCAGGCTCAAATTTTCTTCGAGTCTTTTTCTCTTTTGGGTTTTCCCCACTCATTTCTAACATGTACGTAATTCTCCTTTATATTAAGGAGCACCGTGTCCAGTTTCGTGAGTAATTCCAGCTAGCACTATCCGGAATTATAGGTAACGACAATGGCACAGCTTCAAAATCCATTTCAGATTCTGAAGACGTCATAAAATCATGGTAGCGAATGAGTTCAGCAACAGCAAGGTTTAAAGAACTATTGTCCATTGTAATCTCATAAGGTAATGTTCTCAAGTTCTTAAAGATTGGCAATTTTTTGACTGGCACAATATCTTTGTTCATGTACAGCCCAGCGAAAGGAATCTTTAGAACTTTTGCAAGCTCTTTTGCCTGATTTATTGTCAACAAATCGGTGCTTGAATTATTTAGACACGCGCCAATTTTTTTCTCTGAAATCTTTGCCCGCTGAGAAAGATAGGTGGCAGAGACCCCTATCTGTGAGCAGATAAAGCTGAGAGTTTCTTTATTGATATGTGCATAGGTTTGTGCCATCAATAGCCCTTTTCTTTCTCCACAGATTATTCTATGCACATTTATTATAAGAGTAACTCACTATTGCAAAATTATACATCTTTGTCCCTCACCATCATGTAGGGTTGTTCCTCCAAATGTAAAGTTGGACATTGTCTTGTCAACTCTGGACACCAGAGCGGTGGTAGACTTGGTTACAGGTATCGCTGAAGCTCACGGAGTTAGCGCTGATTCTGCAAATATTGCGATAACGAGATACTATTGTATATAGTCGAGCAGACACCGTTTTGATCAAATCTGTACTTCAAATTCTTCTCTTTGACAAGAGGATATACATCTGTAAGAATAAACATGATAGCATTAAACAATTAACTAGTGCCATTTACAATATATGCTTTAGAAATAAAACCAGTATATATACAAAAAGATTTCTCTCTGCTGTGAGAATAGGTTGTATGAGATCCAATTCACTAATATAAATAAATATAAGGGAAACACTATTTTGCACCATTACATATATTGATAACTACAGCTTACTCGATATATTAGAGGCAGAAAACTATGTTGTAATAGTAGACCTGCGAGAAATCAAAATCCTAATGTTATTTTATACACTAAAACTAAAAAAAATACTAAATGGCTTTTATCTAAAAATAGATCAAATCAGGCCGAAGAATTTATACAAGACATTACAGGAAATTAGACATAACAGTAAAGATATGCGCAGTTTAGAGATTTAATAGGATACTCCAATATTTCTTTTAATCAATAGTACATTGTCCTATGATAAAGCTTTCAATTAGTCTAATTGAATTGTCAAATTATCTGATTGAACAAATGGAAAAAGGAGCATTCTGATTTACTAGATTGAGAAACTATATGATCAAAACTGTTCTTGATACCAGAAAGTCAAACTTTTTAGACTGTTGGATTTCATCGCCGTTCGCTAACATAACGAAAAACAACTCACCCCGGAAAAAATATGAAGAGCCAGTGCAGTTTATCATCCATGTCTCAAGGAAATGGAACGAAGCCGAAATCCTTATGGTGCTAGTCGCCTCTGATCGCACATACAACACAAGAGGTGACCAATGGCCCTATTGAAGCATCCAATACATATTTATACTTATCAATGTATTAAGAATGCAGCACTGTTCATAAGGAATGTTTTGCTGAAAAGGAGGTTCTCTATGAGCTATTTCGAGAACGATAATACAGCGGGTGGGCTTACACCGGATCCAGTTAAAGTCAGTCAACCGACAGGTAATCGACAACCACCGGGGTCATCCTCTGATCAAAGAGACTCTGGCAGCATAACATCGGCAATACTCAATGAGCCTAATACCGGTTCCGGTGCTCCTTTGGCGGGTCTTCGCGGATTTCACCCTGGATGGTTCGGAGCGGTGATGGGTACGGCAGTGATCGGGATTGCCGCCACACTCAACCCGGGCGGAGTCGTCTCCTTTATCCCAGCGCTCCGCACGCTCAGTCAGGTGATGACGATCCTTGCCACCGTGCTCGGGGCCGTGCTATTGGTCGGCTACATCGGGCGCTTCATAATCCACACCGATGCTGCCATGACGGATCTGCGTGACCCGGTGACCGGTGCTCTTTATGCCACAGTGCCCGGAGGCATCCTTGTCTTAGCCGCTACCACTAGCGCCGTCGGACCAACGTGGTTCGCAGCTTCTACTGTGCGTAATATCGTCATCGGACTCTCCTGGGTCGGTGTTCCATTGGCCTTTATCATCAGTGTCCTTTTTATCTATCTGCTCTTCATGCGATCAGAAATCATCCCTGAGACAGTAAACGGCGGTTGGTTCATCCCGCCGGTCGTAAACATCGTCGTCCCCCTCGTGCTCGCACCACTGGTGCATGGTTCATCACCGGCAACAGCCCGTTTCTTGATGCTGACATCATACGGGTTCTGGGGCATGGGTTTTCTGCTTTACCTCCTCATCATGACCATGCTCCACCAGCGCCTCATACTCCACCCTCTTCCCCATGCCGGTCTCGCCCCTTCGTTTTGGATCGGACTCGGTCCGATCGGAGTCGGAGCGCTTGCCCTGTTGAAGATGGCCGCAGCCGGTACTTTGATCTTCGGGCCTCTTACCCCTACCGTGGCACTGGCTTCAAAATTGGTGGCAACGATACTCTGGGGCTTCGGGCTCTGGTGGATCGTAGCAGCAGCCATGCTGCTCATCCACTACCTGCGCTCCGGCCCCATCCCTTATGGTATCGGCTGGTGGGGCTTTACTTTCCCCATCGGTGCCTATACCGTCGCCACCGTTAGTCTCGCCAAAGCGTGGAGCCTGAGCGGGCTTGACTGGGCCGGAGCGGTGCTCTTCATCCTCCTTGGTCTCTTCTGGCTCGTCGTCGCCGGACGAACAACATGGGCACTTCTCACCAGAGAGTTTTCACATCCCACAAGCCCGGCGGCACCGAAGTCATTGCCGGCAACTTTACAGTCCTAAACCAATAAATCAAAATAAGGAGAAAATTATGTCCAATCCAGTTGTAAACACAGAACAAATCCTAGAGCAGATGCGCATCGGCATGGGCGAGGTACCTTCTGCCATCGAGAAGGCCGGTTCTGCTGACCCCGCCATGGTAGCCGAGCAGGTGCGCTCAAGTGCCTTTGCGATGCCTCCAGAAGGTGCCCTTGACGGCGAGACGCGCACGCTCATTTACCTTGCAATCGCCCTTGCTACCTCGAACAACGCTTGCACAATTGCCATGCTTAACAAAGCCCGCAAACAAGAGATTTCCACTTCGAAGCTGCTCGAGGCTTTTCACATCTCCCGGTACGCTATGGCCACCCAGGTTGTCGGTAATGCCGAGGCGCTCTTCGACCTCGTCAGCGAACGCAACGCATTTGCGGAGCTTGAAACAGAAAACGTCAATGGTACCTCGGTGGTCGCTGCAACAGCATGAACCGGTGCTCGCTGGGAAATAGGTACCACCGTGAAACCCGTTTTACCAGAGACTGGCACGGGGTGCCGCGAAATGAGATCTCTTGGTCTCCGAAAGTGGACGAAGACGTCTGTATCGGATGCGGAACGTGTGTGACGAGTTGCGGCCGTTCGGTCTACAAGTTCGACTTCACCCGCAAAAAAGCTGTCGTTACAGAGCGAATGAACTGCAAGGTGGGGTGCATGACGTGTTCGACGTCCTGTCCCACTAAAGCCATCAGCTTCCCGAGCCGCCGGGTCATATTGGACCTCAAGGATCGCCCGGAGGTGCGGCACGCCATCGAAGACGAACTGCTCGCTCGTCGGGAGGAGGTGTCGTCTGAACCTACTCCAACTTGTTAAGTATTCGATGAAACATCTCCGGCACGGAACCTTGGGCCTCGACAGTTGCAGTTCGGTACGCAAACTGATTCTTTCGGAGCGATACACCCGCGGCAGCCTCGACAGCCTCGCAACTCGTCACCCACTCTGGCCACTCGGTTTTGAGGAATGCTTCGAGGTGATCACCGAAAATTGCAACGCCGTTACCGACTTGTTGAGCCGGAAAATCCACTTCGTCAAGCTCGAAGTACCTGAGCAGTTGTCGATTAGCGGCTACGTGCGATGCGCGATCCTCCTCAATCTTTTCGTCCGTTTTCCCGTTTGCTCTCGCTCGCGCCTCAAATTCGGAGTCCGAGTCGAAGACTGCATAGGTTGGGATACCTAGGCTTCTCAAAATTGCATGTGCCAAAGCAATAGATCCCTTACCGTTCGCTGGAACTACAGCGATTCCCTGAGACTCCAGCTTCGCGATTCCATCACGATCGCCGACCCCGTAAAACACAGCTGACTCGGTCGTGCCTTCAACTACGAGCGCCTTCGATGCGAAAAGTGCCGTGGAAAGTTGGCCAACAGTGAAGGCATCGAGTTGCCTATCGACAACGTCGGGCTTGGCCACGTCAGCCAAGAGTAACTTAACGTCATTTACCGAGGCTGAGTGGACAGAAACCTTAGGTGGGTCGGCAACGGCGCGCGTTAGGCGTCGGATTTGGTCAAAGTGACGAGCTTCAATAAAATACGGACTGTGTGTCGCATACGTCACTTGAATTCGCTTGTCAGGGTCATCGGCCAAAGAACGCAAGACTCGGGCGAAAGCCTGTGCCTGAGTCGGGTGCTGAAATAGCTCCGGCTCTTCTATCGCTAGGCAGATCACGCCTTCGGTGGCTGCCGCCGTGGACTCTGCCAACACCTGAAGTGCCGAAATGAGCAGCGTCCTCTGGAATCCATGGCCTTGGCGCTCCACCAATGTCTCCGTTGATCCGTCAAGTACAGAAACTTCAAACGTAGTTTTGGGTGCTTTGAGATCAACCTCAGTTGGGACCACTTGTATGGAACGACCTGGAGAGTAGGAAGCGACGACCTGATTCAGCTGGGTCTTCATTGCATCCAGTTGATTTGCGAACTTCTCCGTGTAGACCTTCTGCTGCGCAGCACGGCTTGTCTCAACAATTGCGGCAATCTCTTCGTCGGCAGCAGTGCGATCAACTGAGCGCTCCAGAATCTTGCCGATTACGCTTGCCTTAGAGTCTTGCGCTTCTTCGCTTGCACGCAAGTCTCCTGTGACAAGGACAAAGTCGAAGAGGTCGCTCATCTTGCCGCCACTGTTGAAGCCAAAGAACTTCGTCTGCTGCGTTTCTGGAGATTCCTCTAGGTCGTCAGGGTGATCAGATTCCCAGGCGACAAGCGCTTGCAGGGCAGCATCTTTATTAGTCCAGCCGGGCAAACCAAGTGCTGAGTCTGAGTCTTTCAAGGCGTTATATGCAGTCTTCCTATCCCCAGCGTTGCTCTTGTCTCGAATCTTGGTAAAAGGCGGATAGCTCCTCGCATTGGCCGAGAACGTCTCCACGCCATTCGGTGCTCGGGTCTTCCACGATGTGAAGGAGGTTGCAGCATCGGGAGCGTACTTGCCAAGCGCCTCCCGGTCTTTTGTGGTCAAGTCACCGAAGGTCACCTGCACTTCGATGCTTTCCTCAGTTGCACCAAATGAGCAGTCGGCATCAGTCAATTCACCGTTCCGCGCTCCATTGAAGAACCAGTCCAACGCTCGCAGCACGGTAGATTTGCCGGATCCATTGGGACCAATCAATGTCGTCACCGAGTCGAAGGTGATGGACACGTCATCGAGTGATCGGAAATTCTTAATCGAAACGGACTTGATCCTCATTAAAGACTCCAGTTCCCAGGAACCCCAACAGCATAATCGACTGACTCGCCGCCAATGCCGATTGCCTCGAAGTGTTTCTGTGCCGCCTTAATCTTGGCATTCTCGGTTGGACGGCGCTTGGACTCGTCGAGAGTGCTTTTGGTCTCTCGAATCATGTAGATGCGGTCCTCGCCATTGACCTTTTTGATAATCGCCCAGTCCGGGTTGTAGTTACCAACAGGGGTGTCAATCATGAACTTACCGGGCAACTTCATGAATAGCTTGACGTCTTCACGAGAGTCGAGCAGTTCGGCAAACTGGCGCTCCGGTGCATCCACGCCATCAGAGTCAATCTGGATGTAGTCGAAGTCGGTCTTCTGCTTGTTCTTAACCTCATAGAGACGGTCGACAAATAAGTCACGTTCCTCAAGGCCGTCTTTTTGCAGTTCTCGCAGCTCGTAGATGTAGCCGCCAATCTTCTCATACTGGGGACTCTTCAAAATTATGTGTAAACCATCCACTGATTTATTAATACAGGGCGAGCAATTTGCTTGCTCATACTCTTTAGACACTGACCTGACTATAGCATAGGCAACCTTCCTTCAAAATGAATGGCAAACTGGTTAAGAATGCTCGGCCAGTTAGCTACGCAGGATGTCCAAGTTTCCTGAGCTTTTTGAGTAGCCAGGTAGAGAACTTTTTGAAGAGCTTCATTAGAGACAAAACTACGCTTGTTCTTGGTGTATTTTCTAAGGACTGAATTGTAAGATTCAGGTAGCATTGGTGGTATACATCATCCTCCTGATCTCAGGGCTGAAATTAAAGCATTGGGTTACCGCTTCCCAGTTATTCTTCCAGATATTTATTGCCATAGGATATTTCTCACCGAAACTCATCCTCCAGGACTTTGAAGTTAGCTTCAGCTTCGCTGATGCTGGCAGCTGTATAGACCGGTTTTAAATATTCCATGAGCTCGCTTTCTGAGCTTGTGCGGTATGTAGGCCAGTGAATTACGAATAGCATGGACAATACAGCGCCAGAACGATGCTTTGATGAAAGATACTATGGATAGCTTGTTCAAAGCCGGTTAGGCCGTCTATACAAGCGATGAGAATATCTTGAACACCACGATTTTTCAGGTCGGTTATGACAGATAGCCAATATTTAGCACCTTCACCGCCGCTGCTGATATAGTGGCCGAGGATATGTTTGTAGCCATTTAGATCATAAGCCATAACAATATGTACGGCTTTATTGATAACCTTATTGTTTTCTCGGCATTCATGTGAATGGCATCCAGATAGGCAATCGTATAGATGTTGTTCAGTGGTCTGGTTTGCCATTCATTAGCCAATTGCAGCACTTTGTCAGTGACCTTTGAGATAAAACCGGGACTAATTAAAAACCATAGGTTTCATGTATCTGCTCGACAATATCAGAGGTTGATGTGCCGAAAGCATAGAGGGTAATGATCTTTTGTTCCAGCTCTGAACTTATCTGCTTATACGGCGGTAGCACATCTGAAGTAAAGCTACCATTACGATCTCTTGGTATATCAAGTGTAAACGGACCGTCAGAACTACCAAGAGTCCTTTGATAAGTGCCATTACGGCTATTTCCTGTTAGATAGCCACTGGGATGGTATTTTGGATATCCTAAGTGCTCATCCATTTCAGCTTCCAGCATTTCCTGCATGAGTGGTTTTAGCATCTGGGCTATTAACCCATCTTTACCGATCAGATCGTCATAGTCTTTGGCGCCGGATTGTTTAAACATAGCTTGGGCTAGCTACCAGAGCCTTAGCTAACTCTGACAAATCAGACATAGCAATATCTGGATTATCACATTTATTGTTAGTAGTTTTTGTTTTATATTTGGGCACTGTGTACTCCATTTAATTTAATCATCCTTTCATTTTAGGCAATGGAGTTTACACATAATTTTTTACGGTCTCGGATCATCTGTATCAGGAGTAACGTCCCCTTTGTCATAAAAGCCACCCGCCGGTGAAGTCCTAATGTACAAGGCCTTCCTCCCAGGATCGCTCAACGGCCGGTTTGTAGGTCATTACTAGGGTACGCGTCCGACCCCATCTCTTTGGGGAGCCGGTAGGTAGTAAACCTCTTACCGAAACGCACCTTGGGTACCAGAGGTAGTCCGATGTCTGATAACCATTCCCTGCCTTTGGATGTGCTCTATAGTAAGGCGCCGTCTGCTCAACTTCCTGTATTGCTTTGGGACACATCGCGAAGTTAGCCGAGGACAGAGCCGATGGTTTGTCTATGCTCTGACGAACAGCCTGGATTGCTACTACGCATCAGCCTTGGTATACTCATACTATTCGCCCTTGACATTGTGTGCCATGCTTTGCACAAGGCTACGTGCGCCCCATGGTCGTGAAAGACGCGTCCGTCATCAGTGCTACCTGCCACAACTGGCAACTCTTTGAGTGGTTTCGACCAGCATTTGTACAGCGGTGTCAGCTGTCCACAAATCCGAACTCGCACATCGCGCTCGATATGGCCAACCTTGAAGAAAGCAGTGTTTTTGCGCTTGCAGACCCATAGAGCTGTCAAGGACTTTTTAGTTATGTAGACAATATATTTTTAAGTATCTAACTTCTCCATATAATGTAATAATCATAATGGCATTTCCTTGACCATCGACCAAATGTATGCCTACTCGTCGGCCGTGATGCCGTACTTTTTATATAACTCTTCGTCGGTTCAGGTGCAATCCCATGTTTGCTGAGGGCATAAGTGTATACGGATTCCATCGCGTCATGACTTATGTTTCGCAGTGAGATCAAGAATCTGGTAAACCTGGTCTGAATAAGCGAGAATATGCTTCTGCAATGCGGTATTAGCTATATAATGGGGACCGTTCCCGGTGAACAAAAAAGACCATGATTACGGTAGGTATGTTATCTTCGGTTTGCCTGAATTGTGAATAAAAACATAGAGAGATCTACAAAAAGAGGGGGGAAATTGTGAAAACTATTTCACTACCGCCACACGCACCAACGCTTATTGAGTCTACTCGTGCAATCGGCTATACATTAGAATCGGCTATTGCCGATATCGTAGATAACAGCGTATCGGCAGCAGCGTCATCTGTTGAAATATTCTTCTTCCCCATAGGTGATTCATACATAGCGATATTAGATAATGGCAATGGAATGAATGCTAGTGAGCTTGAAGTTGCTATGCGTTATGGAAGCCAAAATCCAAATGAGAAAAGGGCAGCAACAGATTTAGGACGTTTTGGACTTGGATTAAAAACTGCGTCTTTGTCACAGTGCCGGACATTGACAGTTGCCAGCAAAAAAGACGGAAACATTGAAGTGAGATGCTGGGATATTGATCATGTAATTCAGACCGAGGAATGGTCTCTCATTATACTGGAAACTGATGAGGAAATTAACGCAATACCCCGCATTGATAAATTGCGTGAACTCGAAAGAGGAACACTCGTTGTTTGGCAGAATCTTGACAGGCTTAAAGTTGGGGAGCTGAATTTTGATCGCTCTATGGGCAGGAAAATGGATGATGTCCGTGCACATCTCTCTTTGGTATTCCATCGATACCTCGGCGGAGAAACTGGGCTGAAAAAATTACAGATAAAAATGAACGAAACCGCTATCGATTATGTAGACCCTTTTCTGATACGCATGAACACACAAGTAATGGCAGATGAAGAGTTGTTTGTTGAAGACGTAAAAATTATTGTTCGTCCTTACATTCTCCCCCATATTTCAAACTTATCATCAAAAGAGATTGAGGCGCTTGGAGGCAAAGATGGGTTGCGTAAAAGCCAAGGGTTTTACGTATATAGAAATAAGCGTCTTCTAGTCTGGGGAACGTGGTTTCGTATGATGCAACAGGGCGATCTCTCAAAATTGGCTAGGATTCAGGTCGATATACCAAATGATTTAGACAATCTCTGGACACTTGATATCAAAAAATCAACAGCGATACCCCCTCAAATTGTAAGGAACAATCTCGGTTCAGTAATTGAAAGACTTGCAGAACATAGCAAACGTACGTGGGTATTCCGGGGGAAGAAAGAGACACATGATTCAATTATCCACCTTTGGCTGCGATTTAAAGGGAAACACGGTGGGTCATATTATGCCATTAATAGAAATCACCCATTGATTGAAGTTTTCAATGACACATCGCAACAGATGAAGCGCAACATTGAAAACCTATTGCATGCTATCGAGTCAGGGCTTCCTTTAAGTGCGCTTTATTTAGACATGAACTCAGACAAGCCTGTTGAAAACGACGTAGATGCAACTATTCAGGAAGTTGAAGAATTACTGCAAAGCTTGCTGGCTGGAATTACACCAAGCTCCGAAAAAGCGGAATTGATTGATAGGCTCGCTGTCTCTGAGCCATTCATCAACTTCCCACAACTAATAGTAAAGTACAAGACGGGAGGAAATACGGATGGTGGTAACTAACGCTCAGAAATTGGAAGGGATAATTTCTACTGATATTAACCAAAACTACCCCGATATTCCGCCGACCGAAGCAGTCTTTAATGAACAAGCCGAAACGTTGCGACAGTCGCTGGCTATTCTATATCCTGTTAGCGATGAGGAATTTGCTGAGATCAAACGCAAGTTGAAAGCAAGTATCGTTGTCGAGATGGACTTGGGTATCCTTATAAAGGGCCAGCAAGAGCATCTGCCGTGGCTTTCTGCAAGACGTGACTCATTGGACTTCTTTTTCTGGAATCGATATAAAAAATACTTGGAAGAGACCAAGCACTGGAATCCTCGCGTTACAGGGAATCTGGGACGAGTGTCAGATGAGATTGTGGACTATCTTGGTGATCCTAAGAGCGATCTTCCGTTTCAACGGCGCGGTCTTATACTTGGTGACGTTCAGTCCGGTAAAACCGCAAATTATACTGCCATTTGCAATAAAGCGGCTGACACAGGCTATCGTGTAATTATTATCCTTACCGGAATGATGGAAAACCTACGCCGGCAAACGCAGGAACGTCTTGATGCAGAATTCTCAGGTAGAAAGAGCCAATACCTACTCGATCTCAAACAGGAAATTAAAAATATGCCTGTTGGTGTAGGCAAATACGGTCAAGAAAAGCAAATAGCGACGTTTACTTCGGTGACAAAGGACTTTAACAAAAATATCCTTAGTCAGCTCCAGCTGTCTCTTAACAATGTCAACGGCACAGTTCTTTTCGTTATTAAAAAGAATAAGAATATTCTCAATAACCTCATAAAATGGCTAAAAGATAACAACCTGAATGCGGGAGCAACTATCAATCATCCAATGTTGTTGATCGACGATGAAGCCGATAACGCTTCCGTCAATACTAAAAAGGAAGATGAAGATCCGACCGCAATCAACGATGCCATTCGCAGATTATTGAAGTTATTCGAGCAAGCCTCATACTTGGGGATTACAGCCACGCCGTATGCGAATATTTTCATAAATCCTGAAACGGAAACGGAAATGCAGGGTGATGATCTGTTCCCCAGAGATTTCATATATTCATTGTCTCCACCGACAAACTACATCGGTGCAGAGAAGATATTCGGAGAAGAGGCCCAGTTCGCTGATCATTTGGAAGAGCTCCATCCCCAAGAAATGGATGACTTCTTCCCGTTTAGTCACAACAAAGATCGTGTCGTTGATGATTTGCCGCGAGCATGAAGGAGGCTATGGCGTATTTCTTGCTTATCAACGGAATCCGCGATATCCGAGGGGATAATCGAGAGCATCGCTCCATGATAATTCATGTCAGCCGATTTACGGACGTGCAAAATCAGATCAGTGGTTTAGTACATAATTGGGTTGAAGATGTTCAATCCAGTGTCCGCAACTTTGCTTCTTTATCCGAGCAGGAAAGCGATGCCATTACAAATATCGCTTACCTGAAAGAGGTGTGGAACAAACACAAACTCTCGGAGAAAATAGAAGCCAATGGCATCCCTATGTCGTGGCACAGATTTTTATCTAAGTATCTGTATACAGCTATTACTCCCGTTGATGTTCGGTCAGTGAACCAGAAAAATAGTTCAACTAGGTTAGATTATCACAGCCATAAAGAACAGGGGCTTCGTGTTATAGTGGTAGGCGGCAATAGCCTGTCAAGAGGGCTTACACTTGAAGGCTTATGTGTTAGTTACTTCTACCGCAGATCGTCAATGTACGACACTCTTCTTCAAATGGGGCGTTGGTTTGGATACCATCCAGGATATGATGATTTGTTCAAAATCTGGATTAGCGCTGAAGCTATCGATTGGTACGGATCTATAACAGATGCCGCTGAAGAATTGAAGCTGGAAATTACACGAATGAGTAATGCAAATCAGACCCCGATGGAGTTTGGTTTGAAAGTCCGACAAGATCCTGGGTCGCTAATCGTAACTGCACGAAATAAAATGCGTTCCGCCACTTCTGTGAAGCGTCCGATAACAGTGTCAGGGCGCTTACTTGAAACTCCACGTTTGAGAGCAAATACCATTGCCCTTCAACAAAACGAAGAAGCATTCAAAGATTTTGTTAAACGGTTGCCCGAAATCGGACATACCGTTCAAGGAAAAGGAACGCATTATTTTTGGGAAGGCGTTAGCAAGTATGAAGTTGAACAACTTGTCCGTGATTTCAAAACACATCCATGGAATTTCTCTTTCCAAGGAGCGGCACTTGCCGATTTCATCAGAGATTGCGAGGACATGGGCAACTGGGATGTGGCGATTCCCGAAGGTAACGGTGGTGAAGTAAAACTAAATTGCGGTAACGATTTATTAAACATTTCGTCTGAGAGCCGTATAGTAAAAGCAACAAAAGAGCAGATCAGCATCAGTAGAACAAAGGTCCGTGTAGGTGCTGGAGGTGTCGCTAAGATAGGTCTAACTGAGCAACAACGTAATGAGGCGGAGGATAAATTTAGACGTGAAAGCAAGAAGGAGTCCGTTCCTGACAGCGCATACCTAAAAATCAATCGTAATCCAATCCTTATTCTCCATGTGATCGCAGTTGACCGTATAAAATCTGATGATCAAGGAAATCCGAGAACGCAGATCGATGCTGGCTGTGCGGTTCCTGATTATCTTTATGCATTGGGAATTGGTATCCCGGAAATCGGAAGCGAAAAAATCGCTTATTACATGGTTAACATGGTTGAATTGAGAAACTATTATGATGCTGAGGAGGATGTGGATGAATGAAAATAACACCAGACATCCTCGAACGACAGTGGTATAGCATAAAATACACGAGCAGATGGTGTCTACAGATTAACACGCAATCTCAGCTGGAGTCACATATAGGTTACCAATCCATTGGCCAACGGACACTATTGCTGTTTAGCGATAGGGAAATCGACACATTTGAATCCTTAAAATCAATGATTGTAAGTTACCGAAAGCGTGAATCTGATAACCTCTGGACACTTTCTTATGAGCTACTCCAAAATGGGCAACACGTTGTATTTCCCATACTTTGTTGCTATGTTATCAAAAATACACTTCCTACGATAAATAAGGAAGAAGCTCTTCAACTTGTCATAAAGCGTTATGGCAATAGAGCAAACTACTGGAGATACAACAGTGTGCTTTAATAGATAAACATATCCAAAAAGGACTACTATGAACTTCTGTTTCTATAAGAACGCATTGACAAAAGAGAGCTCTTATTGATGGCAATGCAGAACTGGGTAGGTGCCAACGGTACTGACCAAGATGTCGTATACGAAGATGACTGGCATGAAGTAAAAAGCGTCAGCACCTCTGCTATGAGCGTGACTACTTCTTCATTTGAACAGCTTGACTGCACTAGTAATACTGGTGCATTATCCATTAAGGGTATGGTAAGACAGATTAGTAGCATGTTGACTGATTACACAGATGCACTGGACTTATTTCAATCAAAACTGAGTTCGTACTGGTACATAGATTTACAGGAATATTCTGAACAGAAATATTTCTCCTTTTCCTCCTTTGGATCGCAACAATATGGTGTAAATGATACGTTTCCAAGGTTCACGAAACAAAATGCTCCGACACAAATTGAATCTCTAAATTGAATCTCTACATTACGAATTAAGTCTGCTATCGCTGACAGACTAGCTGAAAGGGTGGGCAAAATGGACGCACAGGAATTCCGAAAAGATTTCATAGAAGGAGTCAAAGCCGAAGCGGCAGCCACCGGTGAGGGTTCATGCGCATCATTTGCTAATACTTTTGCCCAGTATCTGCAGGAGGCAGAGTTCCTTATGGACTTTACCGCTGCTTACTTTGAGGGGACAGGAAAGCGCAACCGAAAATTACGTGTTGATGGATACGCTTATGATGAGTTTGACAAAACCATGAGTCTGATAATCGCCGACTACAATGCTTCTGAAAATGAACAAGTTCTTACCAGAACACAGGCTGGACAATTACAGGAACGGTTAAGCGCTTTTGTGGACCATGCGCTGAACTCCACCCTTCATCGTGAAGTTGAGATGAGCAGACCCTGTTCTGATTTAGTGGACCTACTGAGAGAAAAGCGCAAAGAAATCAGGAAATACCAGCTTTTGATTTTTACAACTGCGTCTATAAGTACAACAATAACTGTACTTGAATCCGCTGATATCGACGGCATTCCCTCCGAATGTCAGATATGGGACATCAACCGCTTATTCAAGGTTTGCGGATCAGACGCAGGAAGGCACATTGTTGAGATTGACTTTAGAGAATATTCCCAGTATGGCATTCCTTGCATGGAGGCAAGTGGTACTAAAACAAAAGACTTTAAGAGCTATCTATGCATTATTCCCGGTATCCTCTTGGCGGATATTTATGAGAAATACGGTAGCGCTCTTCTCGAAGGAAATGTGCGGTCGTTTCTTTCAACAAAAGTAGCTGTAAACAAAAAAATCCGTGCTACTATTCTGCAGTGCCCTGAAAGGTTTTTCGCATACAATAACGGTATTTCAGCTACTGCAATGAATATTCAAATTGAATCCACTTCACAGGGACAGTTTCTTGTTTCTGCAAGTGACTTTCAAATAATTAATGGAGGGCAGACTACTGCATCGCTTTCAAATGCGAGATTCCGCGACAAAGCGGATCTTTCCAGTATTTATGTACAAATGAAAATGACGGTGATTGAAAGCACCTTGGAAGATGATGCAACTGAGCTTGTTCAAAACATTTCACGTTCCTCTAACAGTCAGAACAAAGTCAGTGATGCTGATTTCTTTTCAACTCATCCATTACACATCCGCATGGAAAGATTCTCACAGCGTCTGTACGCAAGAGCAGTAGGAGGTCTCCAGCACGAAACTAAATGGTTTTATGAGCGGGCGCGCGGACAGTACTTGCAGCAACAGATGAGAATGACTGCAGGTGAGAGAAAGAGGTTCCTTCTTCAGAATCCTAAGAATCAGCTTATAACCAAAACTGATCTAGCAAAGGTTCGGAACACTTGGAAAGGGTTACCCAATACAGTAAGCCGCGGCGCACAAACAAACTTTGCTGAGTTTGCAAAAGCTACAAGCGATGAATGGGAAGCATCTGATAACGGACTTGTTTTCAATGAAAAGTATTTTCAAGAAAGCGTTGCTTTAGTTCTGATATTTAGGTACTGTGAACCGATGGTTACGCGTCAGGCGTGGTATTCCCAAGGCTATCGTGCCAATATTGTAACCTATACAATTGCTTTTTTACATATACTTATACAGAAACAGTTTCCGGGAATGGATTTGGATTTAATGAATATCTGGACACGCCAGAACGTACCGGATGCTGTTGCTAAAGCTCTGACTGAATTATCAGAACTTGTTTATGACAAACTAACTGATCCGAATAGAGGAGTTGAAAATGTAACCCAATGGTGCAAGCGGGAAGCATGCTGGAAAAGTGTTCAAAGTATTGGGTACAGATTATCTTCTGATATTGAGGCATGTCTGATCGGTAAAGATGAGTTAAAAATAGCTGAAAGAGAAGCTAAGTATGATCAGAGGATAGATTCAGAAACAGAAATCATGACGAAAATTATAAAGATTCCTCAGGCGCAATGGCACAATGCCCTGGATTTCGCTACAAGTAGGCGAATGATTACGCCAGATGAACATACTGCCATGCGAATCGCATGCCAGATACCCCAAAAGATGCCTACCCCAGTTCAATGCAAAAGACTTATTACTGTACTGGGACGTTTAGAGGATGAGGGATTTAAATTATGAGTTCTGACGCTGAATCAAAGTATAGTATCGTTGATTTATTCGCCGGCGCAGGCGGCCTAAGCTATGGATTTCTTCAAACAGGCAAGTTTTACATAAAGGCTGCCTTTGAAAACAATATCCATGCTCAGAAAACTTATAAGCTCAACCATGGAAATACTGAAGTTTATAATGATGTCAGCGATGCACTCAGTGATGAAATTAAAGCTAAACTTGGCAAAATTGACGTTGTCATTGGGGGTCCTCCGTGTCAAGGATTTTCTAACGCAAACCGTCAGAAAAATCATGCTATCAGTCTTAATAACTCTCTTGTAAAAAAGTTTGTGCAGACTGTTCTCCACCTGAACCCTATGGCTTTTGTAATGGAGAATGTAAGTATGCTTCAGTCAGATATCCACCGTTTTTATGTAGATGAAACTGATGCAGAAACAATAAAACAATACAACATCAGAACAAGTCAGTCAGAAATACTGCTTCTTGACAAAGATTTTATGTTTCCAGGTATTGCGACCATTGTAGAAAACATGACTCTTATCTCGAACTATCTTTGGAATGAAAATGATTATTTATCGCTCAATGTCGTATTTAAAACCCGCAATTCAAAAAAGCTATGCACTTCGCTGACACAACACAAGATGAGGCTTTTGGCTCTTGCAAAGAACCTCAGTACATCCTTTGATGAAAACGACCATGTGTCAAAGCATAATCATACAGCAGGAACTGCTATACAAAAATATTTTGCTTCCACTGAAACAAGCGAATCCGCCAAAGAACTATGCAAAGCTATCATGCCAGCAATAATGTTGCAACGTATGTTCTCGAAAGCTAAGGAAATATTGGATCATCGCATTAAGGTTAATAGATATTCCGTGGATAACGGGCTTATCGCTCATGTTACTTCTATGACAGTTATTGACTATATTAAGTCAATATTGGAAGCTTCTGGATACACCACCACTAGTGGAGTTTTGTCAGCTTTGGACTTCGGTGTACCTCAGAAACGTATGCGATTTGTCCTTATTGGCATAAAAAAGACCTTGTGTAAAGAAGTTAAGCTCCCGACAGGTACATCGTCTAATGTGAACCATCGCACAGTTAAAGATGCGATTGAAGATTTAGAGGAAATCAAAACAACGACTGAAGTATCTGATCAAGGAGTCATCTTGCCTGTTATACCAAAAGATATATCTGAACTTGGGAAATTGTTGCGTAATTCCCAAAAGCTTTGCAATCACATTTCTACGGCAACAACCCCGGAAGCATTGAAACGATTTAAGAAGATTAAGCAAGGAGGCAATTTCCACAGCTTGCCGCCGGAACTCAAAACTACTTACTCCGATGCTGAGCGTACACAGAAAACCATTTATTTGCGCTTAAAATACGATGAACCATCCGGCACAGTTGTTAATGTCCGAAAATCTATGTGGATCCACCCAGTAAAAGATCGTTCTATTAGTATACGAGAAGCAGCCCGTCTACAGACATTTCCCGATAGCTTTATTTTCTACGGGACTAAGGATTCACAATATCAGCAGGTGGGTAATGCAGTGCCGCCAATGCTGGCAAGAGCTATAGCGACGCATATTTATAATTATTTGGTCAAAGTTTGAGCTTGACCAAATAATCGTTTACGGATGGATACATAGCAGCAAGACAAATCTGGCTAGGATCAGAAATGACAGGGGTGTTATGTGTATTGTTTTTCACAGATCAAAAATACATGCATCCCTGTCACTTAGATACGTAAAAACTCTATAAATAGACCAAACTGGAATTAGTAAATCCCGCTAAAAACCGAAGAGCCATCAAATTGGGATCGGGACTGCACTTGACGCGCAACGGGACTGGCCAGGTCTACAAAGTGCCCTCCAATACAACCCTAACGGATCCACCCCGTTGACCAGATCCCCACCTGTATATATGCACGCGGGTCACCGTCGTAGTTGCAACCACCACAAACTCGCCTAGCTAGTAACAAGCAGCCTGAAGGCTCGATGGGGTTTTCGGTCCACACCAAGAGGTCAATCCGAGAACGCTCCGAGGGCTTATTCCAAGCTGCCACTGCATCAAGAGTTGCGACGTGGGTAGCTCAAGGAGGAATTTGTCTCCTACGGCGTAAAACGCTGCCGAGCTTGCGCCGCCCTTCAATACAACTCTGTTGACAGTTCCGATAAGGCGTCCTGCACCCCCAGACTGCAATGTCATATAATCGGTCTCGGTTATTCCGTTTTGGTGATTAATGGACATCCGCGCAGCACGCAGCGATATCACTTGCAAGCGGCTATAGATACCCTGGAAATGCCAAGTTCCAATGAAGTGTCTTTCGGCAGGGTGGACAGGCCGTTTCGCGTTGCGATCGGTCAACGTAGAAATGACAGATGTGATTTTCGCCGCGACAGCTTTGGTTGAAGCAGTTGGGTATTCCAATAGGACCCAATCGTTCAGCGATGGCAACAAGGCTAATATAAAGTTACTTCCGTCCAATTGGCCGTGGGTCACTTGGACGTCCATTCCGTGGATCAGTTCGTCTTTGAATTCGCCAACCGGTATGAACCCCAGCGGCGGCCCGCCGTAGCCGAAATTCAATACGGTCCCGTTCGTAGGATTTGCAGCGCACTCGCTCCCATACTGTGCAAGCGCAGTGGTTGATCCAATCGAATACACCGATCCCGTGACGTTGATGCATTTCGCTGGAGCAACGTTCTTCCAGGATGAAGGGATTGTGATCTGATAGCCGTCAACGGTCAAGACTCTGATTGAGGGCTGACTTTTTGCCGCACCACTCAATATGGCAATCGCCGAGACAAGAGCCGCCAACATGGCAACCAGTCCGATCCGCAACACCCCTGACCGAATGGTTATCCCCACAGCGAATACGCGGCTTCAGCGAATCGTTCGCGATCACCGGGGTCTTGTAATGATTTATTTTGATTCACGGTCTTTGATACCTGCAGGCGTTGTTAACACATAGGGGCGTTATTCCTATTATTTTCAAACTTTGTCATTCTAGACTGATCAACAAATATATCGGACGCTTTGGGAAGTTAAAACCAACTTGTCAACTTATTTTATAAGAGGGAAGAGAGCGGACGACGGGATTCGAACCCGCGACCCTCACCTTGGCAAGGTGATGCTCTACCAGCTGAGCCACGTCCGCATACAACATCTATACTTTATCAAGCATTAAGCTCTATATCAAACAAGTTTGGATAAAAAATATCTTTAAAGACAGGAGTTGCCTGTAAAATAGAAATTGTTCTTTTAAAATACACGAGTGACAGGAGTCGGTCAACAATGTCTGCAGATACTTTGGAAAATGTAAAAGATATTTTGGAGTCAAAAGGATTTGCCCATTTGGCCACCGTCGGCCCGAACAACGAACTTCACAGTTCACCGGTATGGTTTATCTGGAACGGACAGGAACTATTGATAAGCCAAACAAAAAGTAGACAGAAATATAAAAACATCTTGAAAAACCCTGAAGTTGCCGCCTCAATCCTAGATCCCGACAACCCATACAGATACGCAGAGATCAGAGGGAAAGTGACCTCTATCACCGATGACTCCGACTTTTCCTTCATCGATAAACTTACCAAAAAGTACATCGACCAGGACCACTATCCTTGGCATAAGCCAGGAGATGAAAGAGTCATCCTTCATATCACGCCGGACAAGATGTACATAGCGTAGCGTCCAAGTAACAGATAAAAGAGCCATCCTACACATCACGCCGGACAAGGTACTGGGTCACTAGGTTTTCCTAAAATAATCTGAGAAACCAGCAAAGATTTTGCCTTAGCTTATAGAATTGGCAACCACAGAACGCTCTATTGCTGTTTGGCTTGATACCGGGCTCGCAGGATAAAAACTTTACCTGCCGCTGTGACCAAAACCATGTTCACCACGCTCTGTCTGGTCCAAATCATCCACTTCGATCAGGTTCACTTCTGGTACTTTGATGATCACCAATTGACCTATCCGATCCCCTCTCTCTATAAAAAATGAATGGGTGGGGTCGGTGTTGACCAAGATACATTGGATTTCGCCCCTATAACCGGAATCGATCAGCCCCGGGGAATTCAAACAGGTGATGCCGTGTTTCAAAGCCATACCGCTTCTTGGCAAGATGAGACCGGCATAGCCGAAAGGAATCGCTACGGCAATCCCGGTCGGTACCAACTTCCTATCGTTGTTTGGTAGCAGCTCTAAACTCACTTTTGCAAAAAGATCTAAGCCCGCATCGCCGTATTTGGCAAAACTCGGCAGTTTCAGCCCGGTATCCAGTCTTTTAACCGCTACGTCCATCACTATGCTCCAGGTTCTCAAATTCTCTTGACAGATATCCGGCCGGAGATCTGTGTATCGATTCATGATACTTCAACAACCGAAGGCACTTTTTAGCTTAATAAATTTATAATAAGTTCTGATAAGTGTTATATAAGGCTGATTTTATGGGTAGCATCATTGCATGCTCGCCTGGATAGATTTGGAGATGACCGGGCTCGACCTCGAGCGCCACGTCATTGTAGAAATAGCTACTTTGGTAACGGACGACAACCTGGAAATCATCTATGAGGGCCCGGATCTGGTCGTATCTGCCACCGAAACACAACTCGGTGAGATGGATGAAGTTGTCTATAAAATGCACTCCGAAAGCGGGCTGCTCGATGCCATCAAAGAATCTACCTTGACTCTGGAAGAAGCAGCAGCGCAGACTTTAGCTTTTCTAAAACAGCACGTCCCCGGCGAGACAAAAATACCGCTGTGCGGCAATTCGATAGGGGTTGACAGACGTTTTCTCAATCAGTACCTGCCGGAATTGGAGAATTTCTTTCACTATCGCTCAATTGACGTCTCTACCATCAAAGAACTGTCAAAACGGTGGTTTCCCAAGGTCTATTACAAGGCTCCAAAAAAAACTTCCACACATCGGGCATTGGACGACATTATCGAAAGTGTGGAAGAACTAAGGTATTATAAAAAAATTCTCTTTCACCCCATAGACCCACAAACCGACGACAAAGCCTAGACAAGTACTTATTCTCTGACAGGACTTTTAGATAGTTACAGTTTTCTTTGACGATACCTAAAAATGCAGCCTGACCTCACACCACTTTACGGTAACGATGGATGGCAATAGGTGCCAAAACCACTATGATTCCCGCGATCCAGATCAGCGATTCCTCAATCGGCCAGGCAATCCCCCCTCCGACCATAAGAGCCCTAGACGCATTCACTATTACCGATACCGGTTGATAGGTGGCATAGCCCTGTAGCCAACCTGGCATCGAGGCAACGGGAACAAAAGCAGAAGAAGCAAATGTCAGAGGAAAAAGTAGCGGGAAAGACATAACCTGTGCGGTCTCACTGTTCGGAGCAAAGAGACCTATAACGGCAAAACCCCATGAAAGTCCATAAGAGAAGAACAGAATCAGCACTATCCCTATCAAAAAGTCCAAGACGCTTGTCTTGATGGAAAATCCGATCAAGAACCCGACTACGCTGATAATGATCATGACAAAGAAATTTCTGACAAGATCGGCTATCGTCCTGCCCATCAAGACGGCCGAACGGGCCATGGGAAGAGATCTGAATCTCTCGATAATGCCTTTTTGCAGATCTTCCGCCAAACCTATTGAGGTATTCACGGCTCCGAAAGCGACCGTCTGCACAAAAATACCGGGAATCAGGTAATCGACATAGCTCACGTGGGGCACATGTATTGCCCCTCCGAATACATAGCGGAACAGGAGCACGAACATAATCGGTTGTACCGTTGAGAAAAAGAGGGCTTCCGGGATGCGAATTATTTTCAAAAGGCTGCGTCTTGCCAAAGCTATGGTGTCATTGACAACCCAGTAGAAATTTTCCATAACAGAAACTTCCACATGCCCGTGTATCTGCGATATATTCGTAGAATCTAAATCAGTCATTCCATTTACCTTTATCGAAAATATTAATAAATACGACTTTTACCAATGTTTTAGGCAAGAACTTCTTCTTGCGGTCCGGATACCTCATTGCGGGGTTTACCCGTGAGAGCCAAAAACACATCGTCCAGACTCGGCTCTCTCAAAACAAAACTTTGAGGCTCAAGACCCAAAGCGTCAAGTTCCCTCAAAACGACGATCGCCGTTTTGGGGCCTTCATCCACTTGGATTTCAACCACATTTTCCAAGATATTAAGATTTTTCTTCTCTATGGAAACAAGTGATTTAGCAGCCGAGACGGCATCCTCATTGGAAGAAAATCCTATTTCCAATACGGTTGAGGCCAATGAGGCTTTCAACTCGGCCGGAGATCCGCGCTTTATGACCCTGCCATGATCCACCACGGCTATTTCACTTGCCAGCCTGTCTGCCTCTTCCAAATACTGCGTGGTCAAAAGCAAGGTCGCACCTTCCCTCACCAATTCCTCTATAATTTGCCATAGGGATGCTCTCGATTTGGGGTCAAGACCGGTAGTCGGTTCATCCAGAAAAAGCACGGGAGGAGTAGTCACAAGTGCGGCTGCTAAGTCCAAGCGCCTTCTCATGCCACCGGAGTAAGTCTTGAGGACCCTAGAGGCAGCATCTGTAAGCTCAAATTTCTCCAGCAATTCATTGCTCTTCTTTTTGGCTTCTTTCCTGGATAAATGGTTGAGGCGGGCGATCATGATCAGGTTTTCCATACCTGTTAGATTTTCATCCACGGCCGCGTATTGACCGGCAAGACCAAACAAACGTCTCACTATCTCGCTCTGGTGTGCAACGTCATAACCTAAAACTTTTGCCGTACCGCTGTCCGGTTGCAAAATCGTGGTCAGTATCCTGACTAAAGTTGTCTTACCGGCTCCGTTCGGCCCCAGAAGACCAAAGACACTTTGGGCTTTGACTTCCAAACTGACGTCTTCCAAGGCCTTTACTCCACCTTTAAATGTTTTAAAGACGTGCTCTACTTCAATTGCATATGTCATTAGCCCAACTTTCGCAAATTCCCACTAAATTCTCTTATTTATCCTGGGATTTAGTGGATTTTGGGGTATCTGATTGATATAAGTGCTGGTAGTTGAGTTGGGGATTCTCTAGATCGTGAATGTAGTGTCC
>Ga0207433_10005363_pt1 | contig 22973 bp, 19 predicted proteins | sample YelNatPaOPGAMG01_FD_187559 | JGI IMG/M metagenome (GOLD analysis project Ga0207433, IMG submission 187559) | Hot spring thermophilic microbial communities from Obsidian Pool, Yellowstone National Park, USA - OP-RAMG-01 (SPAdes) (version 3) | ecosystem: Environmental > Aquatic > Thermal springs... | reverse complement strand
GTCAATGAACGATATATTGTTGCATAGTAATGCAACCGCTACAATATGGGATACCGGAGTTTCTCTTGCCTGAATATAGCAGCGGAATTGACTGGTCCGCTTTTAAGTCAAGGTAAAGCATTGATCTACGAGTTTCCAGTTATGAAAATTGGGTAAATTATTCTTCCTCTTGCTTTTTCGTTTTCTGGTATTCTTCAATTAAATTTTGAGCCAGATACGCAGGCAGTTCTTCATAATAAGCAAGGGACATCTTAAATCTACCTGCGCCTTTCGTCATTGACCTTAAATCAGTAGCATACTGAAAAATTTCACTCATAGGAACCTGAGCTTTAACTATATGTCTTTTACCAACCCTTTCCATTCCAAGAACTCTTCCTCTTCTTGAGTTTAAATCACCCATTACACTGCCCAGATATTCTTCTGGAATTGAAACTTCAACATTCATAATTGGCTCAAGTATGGTAGGGTTTGCAGAACTTACTCCTTTTCTCAATGCCATTGCTCCTGCAATTTTGAAAGCCATATCAGATGAGTCAACCTCATGATACGAACCATCAAAGAGTGTAACTCTGATATCAACAACAGGATAACCAGCAATAACACCTTCAGACATTGCTTCAAGAACACCTTTTTCAACAGCAGGAATATAATTTTTTGGAATTGCTCCACCAAAAATTTTGTCAACAAACTCAAATCCTTTTCCTCTTTCAATTGGCTCAATTCTAAGCCAGCAGTCACCATATTGTCCTCTACCACCGGATTGTCTTTTATATTTACCCTGGACTTCTGCTTTTCCTTTAACTGTTTCTTTATAAGGTATTTTTGGTGTCTTGAGTTCAACATTTACTCCAAATCTTGATTTTATTCTGTTGACCATAACCTCAAGTTGCATACTTCCCATACCTGAAACAATCATTTCTTTTGTTTCAGCATTATAACGGGAATGCAATGTGGGGTCTTCAAGTAGAACTGATTGAAGTGCATTACCAACTTTTTCTTCTTCACCTTTTGATTTTGAATATATAGCCATATCAAGAAGTGGCTCTGGAAATTTTATTTGTTGAATCTGTTTTATTTTTTCATCTCCAAGATTTTGAGACCCAAGAATATCGTTAGTTCTTGTTGATTTAAGTTTAATTAATGTAAAGATGTCTCCTGCTAATACAGTTTGAACATCCTGTCTTTTTTTACCCTGCATTAAACATATCTGTCCAACTCTTTCTGTAGTATTTTTTGTAAAATTATATAGGTCCATGCCTGAAGAGATTTCTCCAGAATACAATCTTGCATAATTCATCTGACCCATACCTGGTTCACTTGTGGTCTTAAAAATTAACAAAAGTGGCTCTTTGGAATCTTTATCTACTTCTGGTTCAGGTCCATATTGAACAATAAAGTCCAGAAGGGTATTTATTCCTATAGAATTCAAACCAGAACCAAATATAACTGGAAAAATTTTTCTTTTTTTGAAACCATCTCTTAATCCAGCCATAAGTTCTGTCTCCTGTATTTCTTTCCCATCCAAATATTTTTCTATCAATGCATCATCGCAAGAAGCAACTGACTCTATCATTTTTTCCCTTACCTTTTTTATGTCTTCATCTATACTGATAGGTTCTTCTGTAATTTTGTCATTTGTAACTTTGATTTTTTTCAAACTTATCAAATCTATATATGAATCCACATCCTGTCCTGTTTCAGCAACAAAATTAATTGGTGTCATCTTAATTTCAAAACTTGTCTCTATTTTCTTTATTACTGACTCAAGGTCAATATGTGATTTGTCAAGTTTGTTGATAAAAATAATAGTGGATTTTTTATTTTCAGAAAGTATCTCCCAGATGTTTTCACCACCAGCATCTAAACCACTATCCGCGTCTATTACTAAGACCCCTATTTCACAAACTGCAACCGAAGCATATACTTCACCTATAAAATCAGCATAACCAGGTGTATCAATCAAATTTAATTTCTTGTTTTTATATTCAAAACTTGCAACAGAAAGATTTATTGAAATTTTCCGTTCAATCTCATCTTCATTGAAATCAGTAACAGTGTTTCCTTCTTCAACACTACCTTTTCTTGTAGTGACACCGGCATAATATAGTATAGATTCTGTAAGAGAGGTCTTACCAGTGTTACCACTTCCAACTATACAGAAATTTCTCAAATCAGTTGTAGAAAATCTTTTTGACATACTCAACATCCCTTTCTATTTGATTTTTTAAGTCATTTATATTTTTAAATTTTTTTTCATCGCGTATTTTTTTCAGAAAGAAAAATTTAATATTTTTACCATAAATATTACCTGAAAAATCAATTAGATATATTTCAATTGCAAGTATTTTTTTGTCCTTGTTAATAGTAGGGTTAAATCCAATATAAGTAACCGCTTTGCAAAGTGAATTCTCTAAAAATGCAAAACCAGAAAAGATTCCTATAGGGAGCAGTTTATTTTTATCCACTTCTACATTGGCAGTGGGAAAACCTATTTTTCTTCCAAGTCCCCTGCCTTTAATTATATTTCCTTCTAATGAATAAAATCTTCCAAGCATTTTATTTGCTTTTTCTATTTCCCCTTTGATTAGTGATTCTCTTATAAAAGAGGAAGATACAATTTTATTATCAATTTTTATTGGCTCAAGCACATCTAATTCAACCTTGTTTTTAATACACAAGGACATAAGTAAACTGATATTACCTGAACGATTTTTTCCAAAAGCAAAATCATATCCAACAACCATTTTACCAATATTAAATTTTTTTATCAGGATATCATAGAAAAAATTTTCAGGTGAAATTTTTGAAAAATTTTTATCAAAATGTATTATTTCAATTTTATCTAATGAAAAATTTTTCAACAATTCTAATCTTTCTTCAAATATACTTAAAAGTCCAGAAACCGGTTGAGGTGGCCTATCAAAAGTCAAAAGAACTGTTTCAAGATTTTTGTTTTTCCCCTCAGTTATTACCTTTTCTATAAGTTTCTTATGCCCAATATGAACTCCGTCAAAAAATCCTATTGTTAAGACGCTTTTTTTCTTCATTTATAGCTTTTTCTAAATATTGCATTACAAATTTTATACAATCGTCAATATTTTTTGATTCTAATTTAAATCCAGCAGCATGTTTGTGACCACCGCCACCAAACCGAGTAGCGATTTTATTTACATCTATATTGTCATAAGATCTTAGACTTACTTTTACTGTGTTTTTGCTGTTTACCAACTCTTGAAACATAGCATAAATTTTGGTTCCTTTTACCATTCCTGCATAGTTTATTATTTCTTCTGTATCCGACTGTTTTGCTCCGGATTTTAAGAACATTTCTCTTGTCACTTTAATATATGAAATTTTCCCCTTCTTTTGCAATGTGGAAAGAGCCAAAGACAATAGTTTTAGACTCTGTAATGTCTTTGCAGCAAATACATTTCTATATATATAAACAGGGTCAACACCAATTGAAATAAGACGACCTGCAATCTCCATTATTTTTGGATTTGTATTTGCCTGTTGAAATTTACCAGTATCTGTAACAATTCCGGTATATATACAGATTGCTTCTTCTTTTGTCAATTTATTTCCATCTTTCTCAGTGATCCTTAAAACTAACTCTGCACAGGAAGTTGCTTTTTCGTCAATAAAATTATAGTCACTAACGATGTCCCCTTTTCTATTTATATGATGATCTATATGAACAAGCGTTCTATAGTTTATATTGTTAAATATGGCAGCCCCAACCCTTTCAATTTCTGAACTTTCAAGAATAATTGCTACATCATATTTTTTATTTTTATCAATTTTTGTTTTTATGACTCCAGAAAAAGGTAGAAATTTTAAGTTATCCGGTACAGATTCCGAGTTCACTATATCAACTTTTTTATTTTTTTTCTTAAGCCAGATATAGAGCGCAAGTTCTGAACTCACTGTATCTCCATCAGGTCTGGAGTGTCCTGTTATAATAAATGTATTTGAGTTATTAAATAATTTAAGAATTTTATCTATTACTTTTTCTTTTTTTTGACTTTTCTTCATTTTTTTTCTCTTCAGCAATCCTGTCAAGAATTGAAAATATCCTAACCGCTTTTATACTGGTATCATCATATATAAATCTTAAATTTGGAACCTCTTTCAGATATACCCTTTCGCATAATTTATGTCTGATAAAACCAGATGCTTTTGTTAAAATATCTGCTATGTCTGACGATTTCTCTTCAGAACCAATTAAAGAAAAAAACACTTTTGCTTCAGAAAGGTCATCTGTCAATACTAAATCAGTAACTGTAACAAGTCCCAATCTTGGGTCTTTTAATTGTTGAATAATTTTTGATATCTCTATATGCAATAATTTACTTATTCTTTCTGACCTTTTATAAGAATGCATAACCATTTTTGGTTCTCAGTTGTCAGTTGTCAGAGTGACCTTCCTTTTGGAAGGACTTCATGTGGAATAATAATTCCACCGCTACATAGGTCAACACACCTGCTTCGGTTTTCGATATTAATATACATTGATTTCTTTGTTTATAATTTCAACTTCACTGTGTTTTAGAATAAAATCAAAAACTGAATTCAAAATGCTCATTGTATCCCTATGAGAACATGTGATACAGGAAATTCCAATAGTAGTTTTCTGCCAGAGATTATTATTGTTTTCTTCAGAAATAGAAATATTAAATTTATTCTTTAATTGTGCTTTCATACTTTGAATTATTTTCCTTTTATCTTTCAAAGAAGTTACTGAAGGCAAAAATAAATCAACTTTGAGTGAACCAACAAACATTTTTATTTCTAACTTTTTATCTCTTTTCTTCTACATAAAAATCTAGTATGTCATTTACTTTAATATCATTAAAATTTTCAAGAGATATTCCACATTCGTAACCTTTTTCAACTTCTTTTACATCATCCTTGAATCTTTTTAGAGAAAGAACTTTACCTTCATGAACAACTATATCATTTCGAAGCAGTTTAACTTTTGCATTTCTTTGGACTTTTCCCTGAGTGACGATACAGCCGGCAACTGTGCCAACTTTTTCTATATTGAAGATTTTTTTTACTTGAGCCCGCCCAACAAATACATCTACAATTTTCGGTTCAAGTAATCCTTCCTGCGCTTTTTTAATATCACTTAGAAGATCATAAATTATCTTATAGGTTCGAATATCCACACCTTCTGATTTAGCAATTTCTTCTGCCTTTGAGTCAATTTTTACATTAAAACCAACTATTATTGAATTTGTGGTTATGGCAAGATTTACATCTGACTCACTGATAGTTCCAATCCCTGCATGTACTATGTTCAATTTTATTTCTTCATGGCTGTGTCTTTCAAGAGTATCTTTTATTGCTTCAAGAGAACCAAAGACATCTGTTTTAAGTATTATATTTAATTGCTTTATTTTCCCTGAACTTAAGTCCTCAAGAGATATTCTTCTTTTTGGTATAACTTTTTCTCTCTGGATAATGCTTCTTCTTCTTTCAACTATTTCTTTTGCAATTTTATCATCTTTAACTACTATGAATTTTTCGCCAACATGTGGTAATTCGTTAAATCCCAAAATTTCAACAGGAGTGCTTGGCCCTGCAGAATCAATTCTTCTGCCATTGTCGTCAAACATTGCTCTAACTTTTCCATAGGTAATTCCAGAAACAAAATAATCCCCTAATTTTAATCTCCCTACCTGGACAATTACAGTTACAACCACACCCCTTTTTGAATCAAGTTTACATTCAATAATTACACCCTGAGCAGGTCTATCAGGGTTTGCTTTTAAGTCAAGCAACTCTGCCTTAAATAATATTGCTTCAAGTAATTTGTCAATATTAATATTGTTCCTGGCTGATATCTCTACTGTGATTGTTTCCCCTCCCCATTCGTCAGGAATAAGATTGTACGATGCAAGTTGTTGTTTTGTCCCCTGTGGATTTGCATTTGGTAGGTCTATCTTATTTATAGCCACTATTATTGGAACACCTGCTGCTCTTGCATGGTCAATTGCTTCTACTGTTTGAGGCTTTATCCCATCATCAGCAGCAACTACAATAACAACTATATCAGTGACTTTAGCACCATGAGCTCTCATTGCAGTAAATGCCTCATGACCCGGGGTATCTAAAAATACAATTTCTCCTTTTGGTGTTTTAACTTTATAAGCGCCTATATGTTGAGTAATTCCGCCATGTTCCAGAGCAGTGACATTTGATTGACGAATAGTATCAAGCAATGTGGTTTTTCCGTGGTCTACATGTCCCATAACTGTGACAATTGGTGGTCTTGGTTTTAAGTTTTTTGCGTCTTCTTCATATTTTTCGATTAGTTCTTCTTCATATACCGATACGAAATCTGCCTCATATCCTAATTCACTCAACAGTAAACTTGCAACATCTCTGTCAAGTCGCTGATTTATTGTAGAAACAATACCCATTGATAAAAGTTTTTTTAAAATTTCTGCTGCTGGAATTGATGTTTTTTCTGACAATTCGCGGACAGTGGTCAACTCATTTATTTTGATTTTAGGAAAAACCGTTTCTGGTTTTTTTACTTCTTCTTTTTGAGCAGGGGGTGGTGCAGGAAACTGCAGAGCAACTTCTGGTTTTTTTACTTCTTCTTTTGGGAAAGAAGTTGCCACAGGCAGATGCACTTTTGAAGCAACTTCTAATTTTTTATGGTCAACTGGTTTTTTCTTAATCTCAGATTTGACTGATGGTGTAGTTATAGGTGTTTCAACTGTAGGTGCTTTTTGTTCCTGAACAACCTGTTTTATTTTTCTGGGTCTACCTTTTTTCTTTTTCTCCTCAGGTTTTTCTTCCAGTACAGATTTCTTTTCTTGTGTTAGTTTTTCTTCTGAAACTGGATGTTTTTCAACAACAACTTTAGTTTTCTTTTGTTTTGTTGTTTTCTTTATTGTCTTCTTTACCGATTTTTCTTTACTTTTCTTTTTTTCCATTTTCTATGACCTTCTTTGCTGATTCAATAATTTTTTTAGCTGTCTTTTCACCGACGCCCTGTAATGAAGTCAAATCTTCAACTTTCGCATTAGCCAATTTTTCTATATTTGTCCAACCTGCTTTTATTAAAATTTCAGATAATTTCTTACCAATCCCGGACAATTTACTCAATTCTTCTGAAGTTGAAATGACCTTCTCTTTTGCCAGTTCTTTCTTTTGTGTCTCAGAACGAACATCTATATGCCAGCCAGTTAATCTACAAACAAGATTTACATTTGTTCCACCTTTACCGATAGCAAGAGAAAGCATATTATCATCTACAATTACTTCTGCTTTTTTTTCTTCCTGGCTGATAATATTAACTGAAAGAACTTTTGCTGGTGAAAAAGCGCTTTCTATAAATTTTGCTATATCTTCAGAATATAAAATCAAATCAATTTTTTCTCCCCTTAACTCATCTATTATTGGTTTTACCCTTGAACCTTTAATACCAACACAGGTGCCAACAGGGTCAACCTTTGGGTTGTGAGATAAAACTACAACTTTAGAACGCACTCCAGGTTCTCTTGCTATTTGAACAATTTCAACAATCTTTTCATATATTTCAGGCACTTCCATCTCAAATAATTTTTTTACAAGTTCTGCTCTATTTCTTGAAAGAAGAATTCTTGGACCTTTTGGTCCCCTGTCTACCTTAACTACTAACACCCTTAGATGTTCACCTATTCTGAATTTTTCAGTTCTAACCTGTTCTCTTACTGGAATAATTCCTTCTGCTTTTCCAAGGTCAACTATTATGTTATTGTCAACTATTCTATAAACAGCACCACTTATGACACTGTTTTCTTTCTGTTTCAAATCTTCATAGATACTTGTTTTTTCTGATTCACGGATTTTTTGGATGATAACCTGTTTAGCTGTTTGTGCTGCTATCCTTGAAAATTCCTGAGTATCAAGAGGAATTCTTACCTCGGACCCAATTTCTACATCTGGAAATATTGTTCTGGCAGATTCAACTGAAATCTCAAGATTTGGATTTGTTACATTTTGAACAACTTTTTTTATAACCACCGCTTTAACCTGCGCCGTTTCTGGTTCAACAGTTGCTTCAACATTTACATTTTTACCAACATGTTTTTTATAGGCAGAAACAAGCGCACCTTCAATAACTTTAATTATTTCTTCCTTTTTAATTCCTTTTTCTTTTTCTATTTGTTCCAGTACCGGCAAAAGTTCATTTTTTATTTCAGTCATATTATTTACCTCTAAAAATTTATATCTGGTTCAAGCCGTGCATCTGCAATTTTTTCAAGTTCAAGTTTTAATTCCTTATTATCTTCAGTTAAAAAAGTTAAAATATTATTTTTAAAATCTTTAATATAGCCAACAAAATTTTTTTGACCATCAATCTGACTATAGAGTTTTATTCTCGCTTTACTATTAATAAACTTAATGAAATCTTTTTCTTTCTTCAACCTGCGATTCAGTCCAGGTGAAGACACTTCAAGAGTGTAACTTTCTTTTATTAAGTCATCTTTGTCAAGTAAAAAACCAACTTTTTCACTTATTTTCTGACAATCATCAAGAGTCACATGTCTTCCAGTATCAAGACAATCTATATAGATTCTTAAGACAAGCCCTACAGAAGGTTCTCTGCGATATTCTATATCAACCAGTTCAAAATTTTCCTCAGTTAAGGCCTGCTCAATTAATTTTTCAAGTTCTTTTATTATTTCCATAATCCTATAAAACAAAAAGTGGCATATACATCAGCCACTTTTCAAGATTCTAAGTGTCTGGCGATGTCTAAATTTTAGCAAATTTAAAAAGAGATATCAAGGGGGTAAATAAAAAGCTAAATAATTTTCTTAATTCCAGAAATTTCGGCTGGTCTGCCCTGATGTTCTGTGCGGTATCTTATTTCAACTTTATCTGGAAGGTATCTCTGACTGACTGTAATTCTTACAGGTATACCTATTAAGTCGGCGTCTTTGAATTTTACACCGGGTCTTTCATCTCTGTCGTCAAGTAGAACTTCTATACCTGAATCAATAAGTTCTTTGTATATTCTATCTGCTGTTTCTTTTATTTTTTTATCATTATAATCAATTGGTAGAATTATAACCTGAAATGGTGCCAGATTTTTTGGCCATATTATTCCATTTTCATCATGCGATTGTTCTATAACTGCAGCAACAATTCTTGAAACACCAATTCCATAACATCCCATAATAAAATATTTTTCTTTGCCTTCAGAATCAAGAAATGTTGCATTCATTGCTTTTGAATATTTTGTGCCAAGTTTGAATGTATGCCCAACTTCTATCCCACGGGAGAATTGCAATTTTAGTTTTTTGCATTTCGGGCATATATCTCCATACACAACTTTTCTTAAATCAATAATTTCATCTGGCTTATAATCTCTATTTATGTTTATGTTTTTAAGATGATAATTGTTTTTATTTGCTCCTGATATTGCATTGACAATATTTTCAACTGAATAGTCAGCAACTATTTTTATTTTCTTTTTTAATCCCACAGGACCTGCAAATCCAACTGGTGCTCCTGTAACCTCCTCTATTGTTTTCTGGTCAGCAAGAACAAGTTCATTGCAATTAAAGTGCTCTTTGAGTTTATTTTCATTTACTTCATATTTCCCTGCAACAAGCACAAGGACTGGTTCTTTGTCTACAATGTAAATTAAACTTTTTATGAATTTTTCCTGTGGTTCTTTAAGAAAATTGGCAACTTCCTCAACTGTTCTTAAATTTGGGGTATGGACTTCTTCTAAACTGGCTAAACTTTGTGGCGACCTGAAGGTCGCCGCTACTTGCTTATCCACTGAACCAGTTTCCCGCAAACACTGTGCTTTTTCAACATTTGCTGAATATCCACATTCGCACCAGGCAATTTCTTCTTCTCCTGTGTCTGCAAGAACCATAAATTCGTGAGAAAATTTTCCTCCAATTGCACCTGTTGTTGCTTCAACGATTCTGTACTTAAATCCGCATCTTTCACAAACTCTAGAATAAGCATCAAAAACTTTCTTATAATAATTTTCAGCATCCTCTTCTGTAGCATGAAAAGAATAGGCATCCTTCATATAAAATTCTCTTGCACGCATTACGCCAAATCTTGGCCTTATTTCATCACGAAATTTTATGCCAAATTGATATAACATAATTGGAAGTTGCCTATAAGAGCGGACTTCTCTTCTAACAATATCAGTTATTATTTCTTCATGTGTTGGTCCAAGACAAAAATCTGAACCTTTTCTATCTTTTAGACGAAAAAGTTCATCCCCATAAAGTTGCCATCTTCCAGTTTCTTCCCAGAGTTCTTTTGGTAAAAGCAAAGGCAACCAGACCTCCTGACCACCTATTGCATTCATCTCCTCACGGACAATCTGTTCAACTTTTTTAAGAACACGAAGTCCAAGTGGCAACCATTCATAGATTCCACTTGCAAGTTTGCGAATCATTCCTGAACGTATCATCAGTTTATTTGAGATTGTGTCTGCATCCTGTGGTATTTCTTTAAGGGTAGGTAATAAAAATTCAGATAACTTCATTTTTTTCTATATGCCTCAAGAAAAGAATCACAGTAAATATTTTTTCCAAGTAAAAGTTCTGCTGTTATCATAGAATCCATAAGTTCTTTATCAAGAGGGTTAAGTATTGCTGCATCTAAACCTGCTGAAATAGCCATAACAAGATATGTCCTGTCAATGAGTCCTCTAAATTGTGTTCCTTGAGATACATTTGATAATCCAAGAATTGTTTTTGGTGGAGGGTCACATAATAATTTGCACTCTTTTATTGTCTCAAGCACACTAAGAGCATGTTGCTGTGCGACATTTACAGGTAAAATTACAGCATCTATATAAAGATTTTGCACATCAATACCATATTCTATTACTTTTGCAACAATATTTGCTGCTATTTCAAGACGACCTTCAGAGTGAGCAGGTATGCCTGATTTGTCAATTGTTAAGGCGATTACTCTTGAATTATATTTTTTTGCTAAAGGTAACATTGAGGATATCTTTTCTTCTTCACCAGATATAGAATTAAGAAAACTATTTTTTCCTGCAAGTTCAAGGCCTATATCCATAACATCTTTTTTTGTCGTGTCAACAGCAAGGGGACAGTCAGTTACTTCCCGAATCGTTGTTATAAGCCACTTCATATCTTCAACTGGATTTGTACTTGCGGGTCCTACATTTACATCAAGAACATCAGCACCTGCATCAATTTGTTTCTTAGCAAGTTCTTGAATAATTTTTTTATCTTTATTTTGAATTGCTTCTCTTACCGCTTTAAACATTCCGTTAATTTTTTCACCTATTATAAGCACCTAAATATACCTCTTATTTTTATCTGGTTTGCAGATTTATTGGCTCAATAAATTGAGCAACTACAAAAGTGTTATTTTTTAATCAATTTATAAACATCTCTTGCTATCAATATCTTCTCATTTTTTGGTATAACAAATATCCTGATTTTTGATCCTTTTTCTGTAATATCCTGTTCAATACCAACTGCTTTTTTATTTTTCTTATCATCTATTTTTACACCAATGAAATCAAGCCCATCAAGAATTTTTTTTCTTATTATATCTGAATTTTCTCCAATTCCTCCTGTAAAGCTTATGGCATCAACTTCTCTAAGTAAAAGATAGTATGCACCGAGAAATTCTCTAACTCTATAAACAAATATATCAACAGCAAGTTTTGCTTTTTTATCTCCTTTTTGCATAAAATTTACAACATCTTTCATTTCATCTGAAATTCCTGTTATACCAAAGACACCACTTTCTCTATTAAAACAGGCCTCTATATCATTTGTGCTCCAGCCCATTTTTCTTAAAAAGAAAACGATACCGGGGTCTATACTTCCTGTTCTTGTAGTCATCATAATTCCTTCAAGAGGAGTGAATCCCATTGTTGTATCAATAGATTTTCCATTTTTTATTGCACACAAACTTGAACCCTGACCAAGGTGTATAGATATTAAATTGATTTTGTTGATTGGTTTCTTCAATAGTTGAGATGTTCTTTCTGTTACATATCTATGCGAAATTCCGTGAAAACCATATTTTCTTATCCGATAATGATGATAAAGCCGTTCAGGTATAGGATATCTATAGGCAACTTCTGGAATTGTAAGATGAAATGAAGTATCAAAGACAGCAACCTGTGGCTTATGTGGCAATAGTTTTTCAATTTCTTCAATTGCTTTTAAATTATAAGGATTGTGAAGAGGTGCAAGTTCAAAATTTCTGTATATCTCTTTTTTCACTTCTTCTGTTATGATAACTGACTCAAAATATTTATCGCCACCGTGTATTACTCTATGTCCTATTGCATCTATTTCGTCTGTTGAATCCAGAACGCCTATTTCTTCATCAGCAATTATTTTAAGAATATTTTTAAGTGCTGATTTATGGTCAAGTACAGGTTTAATAAAATGTTGTTGATTATATTCAATAGATGCTGTTTCAAGTCCTATTCTATTTACTACACCTCTACATAGTTCTTTCTCCTGTGGCATTTCAAAAATTTCAAACTCAACTGAATGAATTCTGGAATTTAGAACAAGGATTTTCATCTTTATTTTCTCCTAAAAGTTTTTCGTTAAATTTGAAATTATATTTTTTACAATTTTTATTGACTCGGGATGTGCAAGAACAAGTATGTCTGCGCCTGCCTGAAGATATCCTGCTGAACAGGTAACTTCCCATGAAATTCCTCTTTTGTGAAGGTCTCCCCAATTTGGTTGCTCATCTGTTGTTGCTTTTGCTTCTTTTGTCTTCCATGTCTCCTGTGCAATCATATTTATAATTGGCGTTGCCATTATCTTGTCTCCTTGTAAACCTGCAAGACGACATCTCTCCATTATAGAATAACAATATTCAAAACCATAGCCAAGGCCACCAGTTGTATGATGCATTACAATCCTGTCAAGAGGAAGTCCCATATCAGAAATAAGAATGTTAAGTTGTTTTGCAAGATTTATATCAAGTGGAGATTCTGCAATAATATTGTGACCTCCTGAAAGTGCTGATGCTGTAATTGTTTTATAGTTATCTTTTGTTGCCATTCCAAGAAGTATTCTTTTTCCTTTTGCTGCTTCTGCTACAGCAGGAAGTATTTCCTGGTCTTTTTCAAGATGACCGCAACCAATAACTATCAAAGGAAGTTTAACATTTTCTATTACTTTTTTTACAAGGTCCGATGCATATTGAGGAGAATTGTTTTTAATGTCAGGATGGCAGGAGACAAGTTTTAAGCATAAGAGGTCTGTGCCCCATTCTTCAGATTTTTTTGCCCATAAAATTGGGTCTGAAACAAATTCCTTGAATTCTTCAAGAATTACTGGCCATTCTTCTGGTGGTTTATCCCAGACCTCTAATGCAACCTTTGGAGGATTTGGTATTTCTCCTTCAAAGTGTAAAAATGGAAGAGTTGTTTGGCCACCTATTTTTATTGATTTAGAATCATCGCCAATGGTCAGTTCAAAAATTTTATTTGGCCATTTTTCAATTATTTTTTCCACCTTTTTATTTCACTCCTTTGCCTTTGTCAGGATAACTTTGCTGATTTTATTCAAGGATAAAGCCTTGACCTACTAACCTTGAGTTACATTAATCAAATCATTAATTTTTAATATTAAAGCGGGACTTTTGGAATTTTTGATATTGCTTCTTTTATCTTTTCTTCTGGATAAGCATAATCCTCAAGTTTCTTTGAAAAATATGAATCGTAAGAAGAAAGATCAAAATAGCCATGACCACTGAAATTGAAAACAATGCACTTGTTATTATTTTTCTTTGCCTCATCAATTGCACATTTTATTGCGTGTGCTGTTTCTGGTGCAGGGATATATCCTTCTGTCTGGGCAAATAGAACCGCCGCTTCAAAAACAGGATTCTGCGGATATGCAACCGCTTCAATAACTTTATTTTTTACAAGAAGGCATAAAAGAGGCGCATCTCCATGATATCTTAAGCCCCCTGCATGAATTCCAGGTGGAACAAAAGAATGGCCAAGTGTGTACATTTTAAGTAATGGCGTAAGACCTGCAGTGTCCCCAAAATCATATAGATAAAGCCCTTTTGTGAGAGTTGGACATGCAGTAGGTTCAACAGCAATCATTTTTATATCTTTTCCTTTCAGTTTATCAGGAACAAAAGGAAATACAAAACCACTGAAGTTACTTCCACCGCCTACGCATCCAATAAGAATGTCTGGCTTTTCCTTTATTAGTTCAAGTTGTTTTTTTGTTTCAAGTCCAATAATTGTCTGATGAAGAATTACATGATTTAAAACACTGCCAAGGGAATATTTAGCATCTTCATGAGTTGCAGCATCTTCAACTGCTTCTGAAATAGCAATACCAAGAGAACCTGGTGAGTTAGGGTCTTTTTCTAATATTGACTGTCCTGATTTAGTGAGATTTGTAGGAGAAGGATGAACTTTTGCTCCCCATGTTTGCATGAGTAATCTTCTGTATGGTTTTTGTTCATAACTTACTTTAACCATATATACAGTGCATTCAAGTCCGAAAAATTTACAGGCAAAAGCAAGAGCAGAACCCCACTGGCCAGCGCCTGTTTCTGTGCAAAGTCGCCGGACACCTTCTTTTTTATTGTAATATACCTGTGCGACTGCAGTGTTTGGTTTGTGACTGCCTGGTGGACTTACGCTTTCATTTTTATAATAAATTCTACAGTTTGTTTTCAGGGCTTTTTCAAGTCGTAACGCACGATGAAGTGGTGTTGGTCTCCAGATTTTTAGGACATCAATAACTTCATCAGGAATATCTATCCATCTTTCAGGACTTACTTCCTGTTTTATAAGTTCCATCGGGAATATTGGTGCTAAATCCTGCGGACCAATTGGTTTTCCCGTCGCTGGATGAATCGGCGGCGGGAGTTGTTCCGGTAAGTCAGGAATAACATTATACCACTGTCTTGGCATTTCTTTTTCTGAGAGAGTTATTTTTGCGTCCATTTTTTATCCTTTCTTTAGAAATTTATACAAGAATTGAAGAAAACCCAGTAAAAAATTGCCGGTTCTTAATTTGATTTTTTGTAATTTGAGGTTATTAACGAACTCAAAAACCTCACCCTGAGTGAAAGGAAGTGTTTCATTTTCTGCAATAGAATGTAGTTTTTAGACACATCACTGTCGTTCAGGGTGACACTTTTGCCTTCGGCACCAGTGTCATTTTATAAAATAGATAGGAACTTGTCAAGATTTGTTTTAGGCGGAAAAGATATTGAATTAAATTCCACTGGTGGATTGGTTAAATATTTTCTAATAAGATTTGCAATTTTTTCTTTTGAAAACTCATTTTCTGGAACAAAAACTCCAAAACCAAGTTTTTCAAGATATCTGGCATTCTGAGTTTGATGGTCTTCTGTAGCATAAGGATATGGAATCAATATTGAAAATTTTTTCAGTTCAAGAATTTCTGCTATTGTTGTTGCTCCTGCTCTACATATCACAAGGTTTGATACAGCATAAGCACTTGCCATATCATCTAAATATTCTAAAATTTCTGCCTTAAAATCAAGTTCTTTATATGAATTTTTAACTAAAGGAAAATCATCTTTCCCTGTCAGGTGAAGAAATTGTATTCTATCCTTTAAATCCAGAATCAGTTTTAGTGCTTTTAAGATTGTCAAATTTATTATATGTGCACCCTGACTTCCACCAAAAATCAGAACAGTAAATCTACTTTTGTCAAAATTAAACTTTCTTAACGCATCCTCAGGATTTGCCTTAAACAATTCTTCTCTTATGAAATTTCCAGTATAAAATGTTTTATCTTCAGGAAAATATCTTTTTGTCTCAGGAAAACTAACTGCAATTCTATCTGCAAATTTTGAAAGAAATCTATTAGCCAGCCCAGGTACTACATTTTGTTCGTGAATAAATGTCTTTATTGAGAATATTTTTGATACAAAAACAACTGGAAAAGAAATATAACTTCCCAAACCTATTACAAAAACTGGCTTAATTTTAACTATCAAAAAAATTACCTTTAGAACCGAAAAAAATAATTTGAAAAAAAACACAAAACTTCTTAAACAAAATTCTCTGGGAAACCCTATAAAATTTAATTCAAAATATTGATATCCTTCACTTTTTACAATCTTTATTCCAAGGTCATTTTTTTTAACAATAAAAACAGGATTATATCCTCTTTTTTTCAGTTCTTTTGCTAAACAAATCCCCGGATATATGTGACCACCTGTTCCACCAGCAGCAATTATGACTCTATTATTTATTTTTTCAAACAATCTGGTTTCCATTTTTAAATTATCTAAAAAAGAGGTGCACAGTTTTTCTTCTATATTGAGAAATATTTGCCAGAACTCCTATAGCACTTAATGTAAAAATAAGAGATGAACCTCCATAAGAAAAAAATGGCAGAGGAATTCCTTTTGTTGGCAGACACCCGGAACACACAGCTATATTTATATATGCCTGAATCACTATTGTCAAAGTAATTCCAATAGCAAGAAGTGTTCCAAAAAAATTATCTGCGTTTTTAGATATTTTATATCCTCTTAAAAGCAAATAACCAAAAGCCAGTATTATAAAAGTTGTTCCAAAAAAGCCCAACTCTTCTCCTATTATAGAGAAAATAAAATCAGTATGCGCATCAGGTAAAAAAAATTCCTTTATCTCGCTTTTACCAAGTCCCTTACCAAAGATTCCACCGGAGCCAATTGAAATAAGTGACTGGCATAATTGATATCCAACTGATTTTGCATATTTCCAGGGATTAAGGAATGCAATAAATCTTTCAACTCTGTATGGTTCTATAAGAATTGCAAGAATAACAAATGGAATAAAAAGTAATACAGCCAGAAGTAAATGTTCAATTTTTGTTCCTGCTACAAAAAATAAAATATATGAACTTAAAATTATAACTACGGGTGTACCCATATCCGGTTCTACCAATATCAAAATAGATATAAACCCTGAAATCATCATAGGGAAAATAAGACCGTAGGATATTTTTTTCAACTTACTCTTATGAGTATCAAAATAATTCGCAAGGGCAAGCACAACAACAAACTTAGCTAATTCTGATGGCTGAAAATCAAAAGGTCCTAAGTCAAACCATCTTCTTGCACCCCTGACCTGTTTCCCAAAAAAAAGTAATAAAATCAAAAGTATAGATATAAATATAAAAGAGGGCCATGAAATTTTCTGGAGATACCTATAATCAAATGAGAGAAAAAACATAAAAAAAATTAAACTTATGCATACCCAGAGAAACTGTTTTTTTAGAAAAAAGAAAGGGTCGTCTTTTTTTTCTCCTATAAAAATAGCACTTGAGGAATATACCATAACAAGACCAAAACATAATAGAATAAATGAAATAACTATAAGTCCGCGGTCAGAATTATAGATTTTGTTGAGCATGTTATTAAATTAACTTTTTGAACTCTCTCCCTCTATGTTCAAAATTTTCAAACTGGTCAAATGAACTACACCCCGGGGAAAGTAACACCACATCCCCTCTTTTTGCAATTTTTTTTGCATATTTTACAGCATTAGAAATATCTCCACAATTTATAATTTCAGTTGTTCCTTTTAAGTCATTTTCAATTTTTTTTGCTGATTCTCCTATAAGTAGAAGATATTTTACTTTTTCTTCAACAAGTGGTCTAAGTGGTGTGTATGGAAATCCTTTATCTCTTCCTCCCATAATGAGTATTATATTTTTATTTTTTTGAAATGATTCAAGAGCAACCAGAGTTGAATCTACATTTGTTGACTTTGAGTCATTTATATATCTAACGCCATCTATCTCTTTTACAAACTCAAGACGATGTTCTACACCATTAAAACTATTCAATGTAGATTTGATAATCTCAAGGGGTATATTGCAAACAAAAGCAATAGCGGTAGATGATAGAGCATTTTCAATATTGTGTCTTCCTGGGATTTTAAGATTTACATCAAATTTTATTTTTTTGTTATTGAGATTTATATTAAAACTTTTTCCATCAAAGAAAATCCCTTTTTTTAACTTGTTTTTATAACTAAAGTAAATAACCTTTGCATTACAGGAATTGCCAAGTCCGCAAGTTATCTCATCGTCAAAATTTAGCACACAATAGTCATTTTTGTTCTGATTTACAAATATATTTTTTTTTGCTTTTATGTATTCATCCATTGTAGAATGGTGTTCAAGATGGTCAGATGTAATATTCAATATACAAGAAATATCAGGTTTAAATTTTTTTATATTTTCAAGTTGATAACTTGAAACTTCAAGAACAACTATAGATTCTTTTGTAATTTTTTTCACGAAATCACTCAATGGAGTCCCTATGTTGCCTGCAACAATTGTATCAAATCCGGCGTTCTTAAAAATTTCTCCTGTCAATGTTGTAACTGTTGTTTTACCATTCGTCCCTGTTATAGCAATAATTAGTTTTGGAGAGATATAATTAAATGCTACTTCTAATTCACTTAAAATTTCTATTTTTCTTTTTCTTGCTTCTACTAGAACAGGAATATTTTTAGGAATACCAGGACTTTTTACAATTAAATCTGCATCTAAAACTTTATCTGAATGGATTCCTGTTTCATATTTTATGCCAGATTTTAGCGATTGTATATTATTTTTGACTTTTTCTAAAGGCAGGATTTCAGAAACAAAAACATCATAACCCAATTCAAATAAAAGATTTGCTACAGATACACCTGTTTTGCCAATTCCAAGAACAGATACTTTTTTTTTATCCAGACATTTTTTTGGCATGTTCATCTCAATTTCAGAGAAGTTAAAGATATTAAAGAAAGAACAATTGCTATTATCCAGAATCTAATAGTAACTTTTGGTTCTGCCCAGCCAGACAACTCAAAATGATGATGGAGAGGTGACATCTTAAAGATTCTTTTTTTTGTTCTCTTAAAATAACTAACCTGAATAATAACTGAAAGAACTTCTATTACAAAAATACCACCAACTACAATAAGTATAAGTTCCTGTTTTGTAAATACAGCTATTAAGCCAATAGCACCACCTAAAAAAAGTGAACCAGTATCTCCCATAAAAATTTCAGCAGGATATCCATTAAACCACAAAAAACCAAGTCCAGAGCCAATCATTGCTGAAAGAAAGACAGCGAGTTCTCCAGCCCCAGGAACTGGAATAATCTTCAAATATTGAGAAAATCTGGCATGTCCTGCTAGATAAGAAAAAATAACATAAGAAAATGCTGCAATTATTATATTACCTATTGCAAGTCCATCCAGACCATCAGTAAGATTTACTGCATTTGATGAGCCAACTATAACCAGAGTGCTGAAAACAATATAAAAAATTCCAATATCAATGTAAACATCTTTTAAGTAAGGTATGTTTATAACAGTTGAAAATTGTGGATTTGAGGGTTTAAAATACAAATATATACTTACTGAAAGAGCAAATATAATCTGACCTATTAGTTTTGTGCTGGGTTTAATGCCACCTGGATTTTTTTTAATTACTTTTAAATAGTCATCTAAAAATCCAAGTATGCCAAACCATATTACTGCAACAATAGTCCAAAGAATAAATCTATTATCCAGACGTGCCCACAATAAAGTTGAAGTAATAAGAGTTAAAAGTATGATTACCCCGCCCATTGTAGGTGTTCCTTCTTTTTTTTGATGAGTTGCCGGGCCATCAGACCTGATACTTTGAATTATTTGTGTTTTTTTGAAATAAGAAATGAATTTCTTTCCAATAATGAAACTCAAAACAAGAGATGTTAAAATTGCCATCATTGAACGAAAAGTGATATATCCAAAAACATTAAATGGAGAGAAAAAACTTTTAAGTGGATAGAATATGTGATAAAACATATTTAATAATTTATTAGTTCCAGTATAATTTTTTCCAGACCAATTGCTCTTGAAGCTTTAAAAAGCACTGCATATTCTTCGTTTAATTTGTTTCTAAGTTTTGCAACAATCTCTACAGGATTATCAAAGGAACTGGAGTTTTCAAGTTTTAGTTTCTCTTTTATGATTTTTATTTCATTACCAAATAAGTAAATTTCTTCAACAGGTAAATCACTTAAAAATTCTCCAAGGGAAATATGCTCTTCTTGAGAATGTTCTCCTAATTCTAACATGTCTCCAAGAACCAGAATTTTCTTTTTATCCTTATATGTCTTTATGAAACTTGATATTGACTGTCTCATTGAGTCAGGATTTGCATTATAAGCATCGTTTATTATAACTGCCCCAAATGGGTTTTTGATTTTTTCCATTCTCATTGAAGGAGGAATAAAATTTTCAAGTGATTTTTTAATAATTTCAGGTGAAATATTCATAGAATAACAAACAGCAGAAGCAGCAAGAGCATTTTCTACATTAAATCTTCCAATTAAAGGTAAATGAACTTCTATTTTTTCTTTGTTATGAAAACATAAATCAAAACTTGTGCTATTTTCTGTTACATTTATATTTCTTGCATAAACATCACTTGATGAACTCATACCAAATGTAACAACTTTTGACTTAACTTTACCAATTGCACTTAAAAGCATAGGGTCGTCTCTATTTAAGACCGCTATACCATCATCAGGTAAAGAATTTATTAATTTAATTTTTTCTTCAAAGACATCTTCTTTGGTCTCTAAAAATTCCAGATGAGTTTTTCCTATATTTGTTATCACTCCTATTTCTGGTCTAGATATCTCAATCAATCTATCCATTTCTTCTTTTAAAGATATTCCAAGTTCAAACACACAGAATTTATGTTTGCTCTCTAAATTAAAAATTGTTATAGGCAGCCCTATAAAATTATTATAACTGCCAAAATTGGCAAGAGTTTCTCCACAATTTTTTAAAATTGAAAATATCATTTCTTTTGTTGTTGTCTTTCCGTTTGAACCAGTTACACCTATTACTTTAGGAGAAAACAAACTTCTATAATAACCTGCAAAATCTCCAAGTGCTTTTATTGTATCTCTGACAAGGACTATCGCAGGTAAATTTGGAAAAAAACTATTTATTTCATCGTCAATTCTTGTAACAACAACGCCACTTGCACCTTCTTCAATTGCTCTTTTAACAAACTGATGAGCATCATATCTTTTACCTTTTAATGCAAAAAATATATCTCCTTTACAAATTCTTCTTGAATCAGTAGAAATAGATTTAATTGGCTGGTTGGGATTCCCAAAGATAAACTTACCTTTAGTTGCTTTTACTAAATCCTTAAGGACAACTTTTTCCATTTTTGTTTATTTTACTTAAAAGAAAATTTTTTGCAATTTCTGTATCATCAAAATGAATTTTTTGGTCACCTATAATCTGATAATTCTCATGACCTTTTCCTGCTAGAAGGACTATATCTGATTCATTTGCTATAGATAATGCTTTTTTTATTGCCAATTCTCTATCAATTATTATCTCATAATTGGTTTTTCCTACTCTATGAATACCGACCTCAATATCAAGTGCAATTTTTTCAGGGTCCTCAGACCTTGGATTATCACTTGTAATTATAACATAGTCACTTAATGTAACAGCAACTTCGCCCATCAATGACCTTTTTGACCTATCTCTATCTCCACCACAACCAAAAACAGTAAAAATTCTTCTGTGTGGCAATTTATTTAATGTAGTTAAAACATTCTTAAGCGCATCATCGGTATGAGCATAGTCAACAAGAACTGTAAACTTCTGACCACATTCAACTTTTTCTAATCTTCCAGGAATTTTTTTGACATTTTCTATTCCTTTTCTTATATCTTCTGGTTGAATACCAAAATTAAAGGCACAAATAACTGATGCAAGTATATTATATAAATTATGTTCGCCTATCAAGGAAGTGTTAATTTTAATTTTTTCTTTCTTTTTTGGATTCAATATATAAAATGAACTAACCAGATTTTGCTTTAATTCAGTAATAGTAAAGTCACTTTTCTTATTTGATATACCATAAGTAATAACAGGACATTTTATAATATTCAGAAGTTTTTCTCCCCATGGGTCATCAATATTTATTATAGCAAATTTTTCAACTGACTCAAAAAGTTTTGCCTTTGCTTTAAAATATTCTTCAAATGTCTTATGAAAATCAAGATGGTCTCTTGTTAAATTTGTAAAAATGCCTGTATTGAATTTAGTATATGCAACACGATTAAGTGCTAAACTGTGTGATGAAACTTCCATAACAACAACTTTAATATTTTTTTCAACCGCTCTGGAAAGAAATTCCTGAAGGTCAGGTGCCTGGGGAGTTGTGTTTTCTGCAGGAAATATCTCCTTGCCAATTCTATAATTAATGGTTCCTATAACTCCACAGGAAATACCAGCAGTATTAAATATTGACTCAAGCAAATATGTAATAGTTGTTTTGCCATTTGTTCCGGTAACACCTATAATCTGAAGTTTTTCTGAAGGAAAATTATAAAATTTTGATGAAACATAAGCCAGAGCCAATGTTATGTCAGGAACAACGACAAGTGTAGCTCTGTTATTTAATTCTAATTTTTTATCTGAAAATATTGCAACAGCACCATTCTCAATAGCAGAATTAACAAATTTTTCTCCATCTGTATGCTGACCATGCATGCAGAAAAAAATATCACCGGATTTTGTTCTTCTGGAATCATAAGATATTCCTGTAACATTTACATCTTTTTTACCTATTATTTCCCAGTTAGTATCTTTAATAAGTGAGTTTAGTAAGGGCATAATTTTTTTCTTTCTGAGGAATATTCAAATAGTTCATCGCTTCTTTTGCTATGTTAGAAAAAACAGGGCAGGCAACCTCGCTTGCCCAATAATTTGTCTCGGGTTCATCTAAAACAACTAAGATTACAATCTGCGGATTTTCATAAGGAAGGAATCCACAAAAAGAAGATATGTATTTACTTTTTGAATATTTTCTTGTTAAAGGGTCAATTTTTTGAGCAGTTCCTGTCTTTCCACAGACATTATATCCTTGAACCTGTGCAAGTTTTCCTGTTCCATATTCAACTACTTTGAG
>Ga0207433_10005361_pt1 | contig 22974 bp, 24 predicted proteins | sample YelNatPaOPGAMG01_FD_187559 | JGI IMG/M metagenome (GOLD analysis project Ga0207433, IMG submission 187559) | Hot spring thermophilic microbial communities from Obsidian Pool, Yellowstone National Park, USA - OP-RAMG-01 (SPAdes) (version 3) | ecosystem: Environmental > Aquatic > Thermal springs... | reverse complement strand
AAAAACTGGATTAATGGGTCATCTTCGTTGAAAAACCTCTTTCCCACTGAAATTACATCATTCCACCTCTCCTCATCCATCAACCTTTTCATCTTTTCCCGAACCATCTCTTTCGTCATCCATTTTTTTACTTCTTCCTCACCGCATTCCTTTCCCACATCATCAAATTCTCTAAGAGAGAAATCCCTTCTCAACCAGGCTTCTTTAAAAACCTCCTTTGCCTTTTCAAATTCCCCCCTTTTGCAATAAACTTTTAACTCAAGAACTTTTGTCTCCGCCTTTACCGGACAGATGGGAAGATATTCTTCTCTAAGGCTTTTAATGACCTCCTCATACAGCTCCATTTTGTAGAGGGTTTTTACCCTGAGAAGAAGTCCGTCACACAAAACTGCAGAATCCGTGAAAGATTTTAAAGATTCAATTGCTTCAAGAGTCGCTTCCAGCTCTCCGTTTTCAAAGAATGCCACAGCAAGGTAATAATGAATGTAATCCTTTAACTCATCGGAGAGTTCAATTGCACGGGAGAGATACCTTTTTGCATATTCAAATTTTCCAGTCTTTAAAAGGGAAAGTCCGGATAGAAAATTCAGCCTCCAGTCATCAGGAAATTCTGAGAGATTTTTCAGAAAGAATACTGCAGATTTTTTGAACCTCATTGTGTTGAAAAGGTCTATCCCCTCTTTAAGCGATACCTCTTTTTTCGGCTTTTCTATTTCTTCAAAATGAAGGACTACCTTCTTTTCACAGGATAAAAATATGAGGGCGAAAAGAAGAACAAACCTCCTCACCGGTTAATAACCCTTGTAGATGCAATCAGGTCTCCCAGCCTCTGCCCGTCCGGTTCTTTCCATATAAGGTATGTTTCAAGAATTACAAAAGAACCTGCGAAGAATGCTATGAGAACCCCTAAAAATGGAATGTAGATTGAAAGAAGGGTAAGGGACACAGGAGTATTTCTTATGGCAGAGGCTTTTAAAGATGGCTCTTTTCCTTCGGTTGTCACAACTTTTAATCCAGCTATTTTTTTTCCAGCAGAAAAACCGTTCCCGGTATCTGAAAGGAGGATGTATGTCCCTCCCAAAATTATTCCTATGAATCCAAAAAGGGCAACACAGAGAAAAAAGATGATAGCATCAATCATTTTTGCAAAAATTCTTCTGATTACAAAATTACTCATCCTCCTGATTTCCCTCAAATATGACAAAAGCCATGGCGGGTCTTTTCTGACTCTCCTTCATCGCAAATAGTATTCTGTCCAGCTTCCATCCCTTTTCCGTCCATTCATTTAATACCTTCTCAATCTCCTCTGCTGTAACCGTTGAGATTTCAACTACCCTGTAAGCCATTTTTAAAAGAATATCAGGATTTTCACCTTTCTTCAATTTCTCTTGACTTTTATTACTATTGTAATAACATTTTATTACTATAATAAGAGGAGGTATTTGAGGATGAAAGAGAAAGAAAGGGTTCAACTGGAAAATACGAAGCCTTTTTATCTTAAAAAACTTTTTAAGGTCCTCTTCGCCTATAATAAATTTAACACCTCTAACTGGATTGACATCCTCTCGGGTATTTATGGAGATAGAAAAATTTTCTTTCTTGAGAAAGAGCTGGATTATGGATTCTTTAAGGGTTCGTCTTTTACCTATAAAGATATGCTGAAATTCATAAACAGAATGGGAAATGCCTTTAAGGAATTGGGGGTAAAAAAGGGGGACAGGATTGCCCTCATCACGATGAACAGGCTTGAGCTCGCATTTGCTTACTTTGCTGGAATGAAGATAGGTGCGGTTGTGGTTCCCCTCAATGCCATGTATAAACCTCATGAAATAAAATACGTGGTGGAAAATGCTGAAGCAGATGTTCTTGTAACAGACAGACAGGTTTTCAACGCAAGCATAGTTGATACGAAGATGTTTCCATCCATAAAGAAGTGGATTATGCTCACAAGGGAGGAAGTTCCTGAAGGATTTTACAGCCTTTCTGAATTGATGCTGAATGCAAGCGAGAAACTTGACCCGATTGAAAAGAGCCCCGATGACATAGTTTCTATCCTTTATACCTCAGGAACCACAGGATATCCGAAAGGAGCTATTTTGCATGAGGAAGCGGTGGCAAGAACAATCAAAAGGATGGCTCTCATTGGCGGTTTGTTTCCCACATTTAACCGGTTCCTCGCACTTTATGTGGTCCCTCTGGCCCATGTCATGGGATATGTAGTTATGGTATCTCTCTGTTCAATGGGTATCCCATCTATTTTTATGTCAAGGTTTGAACCCGAAACCGCTCTTCAGATAATGGAAAAATACGGCGTAAGGGTCTTTATAGGGGTCCCCGCAATGTATGCTATGCTTTCAATGGCAGGAGCAAAAAATTATGACCTCTCCAAAATGAAGGTATGGGGAAGCGCAGCAGATGCATTGCCAAGGGAATACCTTGAGGAGTTTCGGGGATATGGTGGAATAAGACTGTTTGGTAAGCAAATCATCCCTCCCCTCTTTTTTGAGGGATACGGACAGGTAGAGACCACAGGAATAACGGCAATTTATGTCCATCCCTTCTTTTTCAGGAAGTGGAGGGAAAAACCCCATGGATGCGTTGGAAAACCAAGGGGAAATATGGAGGTGAAAATCGTTGATGAAAACTGGAATGAGGTTAAGGTTGGTGAACCGGGTGAACTTATTGTTCGTGGACCAAGGGTTATAAAAGCATACTGGAAGGCTGACGAGTTAAACAGAATAGCCTTTAAGGACGGATGGTTCAGGACAGGGGATTTAATGCGAATGGATAAGAAAGGAAGGCTTTACTTCGTTGACAGGGAAAAGGACATGATAAAGGTAGGAGGATATTCAGTGTTTTCAAAGGAAGTGGAAGAGGAGATGATGGCAAATCCTAACATAGCGGAGGTTGCGGTTATAGGGGTAAAAGACAAAATAAAGGGGCAGAAACCGATTGCTGTTGTCAGGCTGAAGCCCGGAGCAAAAACAACAGAAGAAGAACTCCTTCAATGGGCAAAGGAGCATATTGCTGCCTACAAAGCACCCAGAAAGGTTATTATAGTAGAGGAGATGCCTTACGGAGCAACAATGAAAATTGACAAAAAGGTTCTGAGAAAACAGTATGAAAACATCTTCCTTGAATAATCTCAATTTTTTCAGTAAAATAAAAAAATGAAGAAATTTTTATGCATCCTTCTTCTCTTTTCCTGCGGTCCTTCAAGGGAATTGGCTTATGAAAAATATGAAAAGGAAAGGAAGGAGGCGCTCATAAAGGGCGCTCTTGAATTTACAGTAAGGTTCACTTTTGTTGATGACGCTGAAGAAATTATTGTCGGAGAAGAAAAATTAAAGGAGCCCTTTGAATTTCTGGTCTTTCCTAAAAATAAGTATATTTTTACCATAAAGTTCAAGAAATCCTCATATACCGGGGAGATATATGTAAAGGAAGAGGGTGGAGATTACGGAAAGTATCCGGGCTATGATATTCCCATATCAAAGGAATTGAGGGAATATGTGGATAAAGAGGGTGAAGCATCGTTCTTCGTCACCTCCCCTGATAGAAAGAAAAACATCCTCCAGATTGTGATAAGGAAGGGGGGATAATATATAAAAATTTATTTTTGCCGTTTTCCATAAAATTTATGGTACAGGAAGTTTTCTAACCCGATACTCTTTTTCATTTACTGATACAATAGCCCCACTTGCCAGTTCTGCCTCAATTAATGGTAGGACTCTTAGAAGAAGTTTTGTAATTCTTTGTGGTTCAGCATTTTCTACACGCAATGAAATAACGCTTGGACCATTTAACCCGCTTTTAGCGATGAGTGCAGAAAAATCTAAATCCTGTGTAATAATTACAGCCTTTTCTTGGTACGCTAACTTAATAATTTCTTGATCAGAAGCAGTTGGAGGGAGTTTATCAGTGATCCTCATAACTTTATACCCTTCTTTTTCCAATGCTCTAACAGTATAAGGTGAAATATGCATATCTGCTATGAATTTTAATTTCAATTCACTTTACTCAGCATTGGCAGGGATAGGAGCATGGGCTTCAGAGGCAAGCCATGCTGCATACTCAATAGCCTGAAGTATGTCTTCTTTTTCAAGTTCGGGATATGCTTTTAGTATTTCTTCATGTGTCATCCCGGAGGCTAACAATTTAAGGACGAAGGTAACAGTAATTCTCATCCCTCTAATTGTAGGTTGTCCCATACACACTTCTGGATTTATGGTTATTCGCTCAAATTGTTTATTCATCTCAACCTCTTTTTTAAAATTATACCAAATTTATGCCTAAATTACAAGTGGACGCATTACCTCTGAAACTTACCCCATTTTTGATTGATTAAGTGGGAATGTTCCGTATTTCTTTCTAACTCTAAAAGATGCGGCTTATAAGTTTCAAATTCCTTTTTTCCTTGACATTTATTACTATTGTAATAAAATGTTAATACTATGGTAAAGGTGATTTTGAGAGAATTTTAAGGAGGTGGAAGATGGCTATAGATTTCTCATTGAGTGAAGATGAGAAGATGTTATGGGAAACCTCAAATGAGTTTGCCCAGAAAGAGATAGTTCCAAACATAAGGGTTATTGAAGAAAAGGGAATTTCCGCGGAACTAAGAAAAAAAGCCACTGAAATAGGATTGCTCGGAATAGAATTTCCCGAGAGGTTGGGCGGTGCAGGACTTGGAATGTTCCAGAGGGCTCTCGTGACAGAAGCCATTTCTTCAGGAGACCCAGGAGCTGCTTATTCCCTTTTCATCCACCTTCCATATTCCTATTTCCTTCTGGAGCTTGGAAATGCTGAGATGAAAGAAAAGTATTTGAAACCTGTCATTACGGGAACGAAAAAAGCTTGCCTTTTGAGAAGCGAATTCCTGCCCGACGAAGTGATAACTCCCATTAAATGGACAAAGACGGATGGAAGTTATAAACTTTCTGGCAGGGGGATAATTGAAGTTGATAATCCTGATTTCGTTTTGATTCCAGCAAAGTCTGAAAATAAGGTTGGATTTTTCGTCCTTGATGGGTTAAGAAATGTGGAGGTTGGAAAAGCCCTTCACCGATGCGGTGTTGAGTCCTCTCCTGCAATAGAGATTTTATTAAAAGATGTTGAGGTAAAAAAAGAAATGTGTCTCACGGAAGATGCCCTTTCCCATGAAAACCTGTGGAGGGCAGTCGTGAGGACGAGGCTTTTTATATCGTCACTTCTTCTCGGACTGGCAAAAACAGCACAGGAGTATTCATTAAAGTATGCTATGGAAAGGGTCGCATTTGACCAACCCATAGCAAAACATCAGGCAATTTCGTTTATGCTTGCTGATGATGCTACACAGGTGGAGGCTATAAGATTGATTCTGTGGAAGGCACTTTATGAATTTGATAAAAATTCAGGGGCAGAAGATAAAAGCGTCAAATCTTCAGTAATAGACTGGTCAATTGAGGCATATCTTCAGGCAGTGGACTATTCCTCAGCTATCTCAGCAGATGCAGTTCAGATACTCGGTGGACACGGGTATATAAAGGACCACCCGGTTGAAAAGTGGATGAGGGATGTAAGGGAACTCGCCAATGCCTTCGGAAGACCGGAGGCATTCAGAATTGCCCTTGAAAACCTTTAATTTTAAGGAGGTGAGAAAATGGAATTAGAATTAACACCAGCACAGAAAAATATATTGGAAATGGTGAGATGGCTTGCACTTGAAAAACTGAGACCGCTTGGGCTTGAATGCGATAAAAAGGGAGAGCCTCTTCCACCAGACCATCCCTTCTTTAAAGAGGCAAAGGCGATGGGGATAAAGATGGCTCTTGGAGGAGATGTCGGAAAAAGGAGAAAAGAACTTACCAGTAAAGAGGGAACGGGCGAGATGGCAAGATTAGGAATCCTTGCTGCGGAAGAAATAGCCTATGGAGATGTAGGAGTTGCTATAAGCCTCCCTGGAGCAGGACTCGGTGGACCACCGGTTCTTATAATGGGAACACCTGAACAGCAGGAAAGATTCTTCGGAATGCTTGAAGGGGATGAACCAAAATGGGGAGCCTATGCCCTCACAGAGCCTGGTGCTGGTTCTGATGTGGCAAGGATAAAAACAACATGCAGAAAGGAGGGAAATTACTATGTCTTAAATGGGACCAAGATCTTCATAACAAATGGGGCAAGGGCTACATGGAATGTTGTATTTGCCACAATAGACCCATCACTTGGAAGAGAGGGACACAGGGTTTTTGTTGTTGAAAAGGGAACACCAGGATTTTCTGTTGGAAAAATTGAGAAGAAGATGGGTTTGAAGGCATCTGAAACTGCGGAGCTCGTCTTTGATGAATGCAAAGTTCCTGTTGAAAATCTTCTCGGAGGCGAAGAAAGATATAAAGAGAGAGCAGGTTTTAAGGCAGCAATGGAGACATTTAACATGACGAGACCTGCTGTTGCTGCAATGGGTATAGGAATAGCAAGGGCAGCGTATGAATATACAAGGGATTACTTCAAAGAAAACTACATGCTCTCAAGACCAACTCCTCTTTATCACTCAATAAAGGAAACTTTAAATACAATGAAAAGGCTCCTTGATACTGCGAGACTTCTCTGCTGGAAGGCGGCTTACATGATTGATTACAAACTTCCAAACGCAAAGGAGGCATCTATGGCAAAGGCTTATGCTCCACCTGCATGCCTCTGGGTCACATCAAAATGTGTTGACCTTCTTGGAGCTGAAGGAACCCTTGAATACCACCATCTTGTTGAAAAGTGTTATAGAGACATAAAGATATTTGACATATTTGAAGGAACAGGGCAGGCTCAGAGAATTGTTATATCAAGGAGGCTGTTTGCACAGTTTGAATGAGCGGATAAGGTTTTATGCTCACCTGTCTTTGGATTGACGATTAAATTTCCAAACTTTATAAATTTTATTCTCTTAAGGTCTTGAATGTAAGGAGTTATAATTTCCAGTTTTCCCTTTTCAAAGGAGTTTACAATCCCGCAAGAAAGCATAAAGTGAAATTCATCTAAAAGTCCGATAAGCCTCCCTTTAGAAAGGTTATTATTCTCCATTTCCAGAGGAAGGGGAAGGTCCAGGTACCTGAACACTCCCTTCTCAAAATACAATCTGAAGAGCGCTTCCCTGTATTTTCTTCTCTCCTCTGGACCCCGTGCCTTAACCCTTGAAGAAGGGGTAGCAATCAAAAAATTCGTAATAAGGGGAAGGAGGGTTTCTTTAATAAGGGGAATGAGGTCCTCCCATGCGAGGACTATTACAAGGTCAGGAGAAAGCACCTTTATTTTGGCTTCCTTTAAGGAAATTGCCTCCGGATGATTGATGTATCCTGTTGGGTCTATGGTGATAAAATCCACATTCCTTTCAAAAAGCCACTTCTTCAGCTGAAATGCTCCCTTCAAAACATCCGAAATAACTCCAGATGGAGTTATACTACCCACGAAATAATGAGCAGTTTCCGTTTTATCTTTCCATATATAATAAGCATTGAGGGTTCCTGGAAGATAGGTTGACTGCCCGAGGTCAAGGTCAAGAAACCCTTTTCTTTCCACGCTTGCCATTCTTATGAGAAACTGGCACAAAGTTGTCTTTCCCGCATTGGTATCCCCTATAACCATTATGGTTCCCCCATTTTTCATAATCTCTCTTACACGAGGAAAAGAAAGGATTTCCTCTACTTCCATCGGAATTATTCAATTGGTTTTATTATTACCCTCTCCTCCTTTTCATCTATCTCCATATCAAAAAATATGGTTGGTGAATGTTTTTTTAAAATTTTCAAGATCTCTATGGCAAGCCTCCTTATCTCCCATTGACTTGATGGGTCACCCCTTAATTGAATTATATGTCTCCATTCCCTCATATTGGCAGTTATAACTATTTCTGTCTCAGTTGCATTGGGAAGGACATACCTTGCGTCCTGAGATTTAATACCCGCCTCTTTCAGTTTTCTATAAACCTCTCTCGCAGTTTGCATAAATTCCTCGTAGATTTTAAGGGCTGATGGATTTTCAGAAATGGATGGGGGAGTAATCCACGAAAAATTGCTTTCATCAACATACCTTTGCGATTTCTGGGTGAAGGATGCTATTCTGTGTCTGACCAGTTGATGGGTCAAAGCCCTTGAAACCCCACTTATTCTGAATGTAGCCCATCCATGTTCAAGAACCGAATGATGCCCTCTCTTAAGGAGCATCTTTATGAATGACTTTTCGGTTCCCTCTCCTTCTTTTTCAAAGGATTGATAGGAGGTCCTTCCCGCTTTTTCTATTACCTTCTCCACATCCGGAGTGATGCTTACCAGTTCAACCTTCATCCTTCATAATCTCAAAATTTATGTCAACTGCCCGTGCAGAATTGGTTATACTTCCCATGGAAATATAATTTATCCCCTTCATCTCTCTTAACCTTTTAATCCTTTCTTCTGTAATCTCTCCCGAAACTTCAACCTCAGCCTTCCCGTCTATGAGGCTCAACGCCTCTTCTATTTCCTCATCACTCATATTGTCAAGCATTATTATGTCCGCCTTTGACTCTATTGCTAATTTCAACTCCTCCATATTTTTCACTTCTACCTCTATCTTCACAAACGGGGTTTTTTTACTCATCACCTCCTTCACTGCCTCTTTCAGAGACCCGACGAGTCTTATGTGATTGGTTTTTATGAGGATTCCATCTGAAAGAGAAAATCTGTGATTATATCCACCTCCAATCCTTACCGCATATTTCTGGAGAGCCCTTAGCCCTGGAAGGGTTTTTCTTGTATCAACAAGCTTTATATCGGTTCCTTCAAGAAGGGTTGATATTTTCTTTACACTGGTTGCTATTCCGCTCAAATGGGAAAGGATGTTTAAGGCTATTCTTTCTCCTTTAAATAAGGAAGAAGCCTTTCCTGATACAATTGCTATTACTTCTTTTTTCTCCACTTCATCCCCATCTTTTTTCAGAGGATTAAATGAAACGAGTGGGTCTATTTTTTCAAAAACGATTTTCGCCACTTCAATTCCTGCAAGGACAAGTTTTTCCTTCGCCTTTATGAATCCTTTTGCAGGACAATCCTTTATGGAAGAAAGGTAATCTGTGGTTTTATCCCCGTAAGGCATATCTTCTTCTATAGCCCTTTTAACGATATCTTCAATTATGTATTTCGGGATTTCAATCATTTTTTCATACCGGATAAAATTTTTATTTTTTCCTTAAGGACATTTACCCTTTGAGATAGAAGGTTTGCCTCATCCTCTGTCTTTTTTATTACCTCCTGCGGAGCCTTTGAGATGAAGTTTTCATTGGAAAGTTTCTTCATAATAAAAGAGAGTTCTTCCTCTGTATCCTTCAATTCTGCTTCGGCCTTTTTTATTTCATTTTCTATATTTATAATTAAACCCGCCAAATTTATTCCCACTGCCATATCTTCAATTTCTCTAATAACAGTGTTTAATATCTCTTTTTCCGGTTTTCCATGAAGCACTTCACCATTTGCTCCTGTGAGATGTGAAATAATGTAAAGGGCGTCCTTTATCTCCTTCCCAACAATTTCAGGTGCCCATATTTTACAAAGAACCTCTTTTTCTTCCTTGATGTTATAATCGGTCTTTATGTTTCTTATACCTGTAACAATTTTCTTTATTTTTTCAAAAATCTCGGCTTCCCTTTTAAATTCGTATCCATCTTTTTCAGGAAAATTCGTTATCATAATGCTTTTATCACTTCCACTTTTTTTTCTGAAATTGCTCGGGACCTTTTGCCATATTTCCTCTGTGATGAAAGGAATCACTGGGTGGGCGAGCCTAAGAAACTTTTCAAGCACATAAAAAAGGATATTTGAGGTGTTTCTGCCTTTTTTCTCATCACCTTTATAGATATGATATTTTGCTATTTCTATATACCAATCGCAGAATTCCCTCCACAGGAAGTTATATAGTTCCTGAGCGTAGATGTTGAACTCGTATTCCTCTAAAGATTTCTCCGCTTTTTCAATTGTTTCGTTTAACCTTGTAAGTATCCATTTGTCCTCAAGGGTCATAGGTATTATATCTTCTTCTGAGGGTTTACTAACAGTGAATATAAATCTGCTTGCATTCCATATCTTGTTTATAAAGTGCTTATATCCCTCAATCCTTTGCTCAGAAAGCTTTATGTCTCTTCCCTGAGAGGTCATGGCTGTGAGCGTAAATCTCAGAGCATCTGTTCCGTATTTTTCCATCATATCAAGGGGGTCAATTACATTTCCTTTTGTCTTGCTCATCTTCTGTCCCTCAGCATCTCTTACCAGCGCGTGGATGTAAACCTTTCTAAACGGCACATCCTTCATTATGTAAAGCCCCATCATCATCATTCTTGCGACCCAGAAGGTGATTATGTCAAAGCCGGTGACAAGGAGGGATGTGGGATAAAAAATTTTTAACTCCCTTGTATTTCTTGGCCATCCAAGGGTTGAAAATGGCCACAGGGCTGAACTGAACCATGTATCAAGAACATCCTCTTCTTCCCTTATATTCATGCCCTTACAACTACTGCACTTTCTGGGTTTGACCTTTCTCACCATGATGTTTCCGCAATCGGAACAGTGAAATGCTGGAATTCTGTGCCCCCACCATATCTGCCTTGATATGCACCAATCCCTAATGTTTTCAAGCCAGTGGTAATAACCTGCAGTCCACATTTCTGGAATGAAAACCGTTCTACCTTCCCGAACCGCTTTTAGTGCCTCTTCTGCAAGGGGTTTTGTTTTCACAAACCACTGTTTAGAAAGTAATGGTTCTACAACTGTTTTGCACCTGTAACATCTTCCCAGAAGAAGGTCGTAATTCTCAGTTTTTTCAAACAACCCCTCGTGAAGGAGTCTCTCCACTATCTTTTCCCTCGCCTCAAATCTGTCAAACCCTTTAAATTCTCCGGCGGATAATGTCATTTTTCCATCTTCATCTATTACCTTAACTGAAGGAAGATTGAGGGTCTTTGCTATTTCAAAATCGTTGAAATCGTGAGCAGGGGTTATTTTCAAAACGCCCGTTCCGAACTCCTTTTCTACATAGGAATGGGTAATGATGGGAATTTTCCTTCCAATTATTGGAAGGATGGCATATTTTCCGTGATATTTAAAATACCTTTCATCATCTGGATTCACTGCAAGGGCGGTATCTCCCAGCATTGTTTCCGGTCTCGTAGTCGCTACTGTTAGGTAACCTCCTTCTTCAAGCGGATACTTTATATAGTAAAGTTTTCCGTTTTCCTGAGATTGTTCCACCTCAATATCTGCAAGGGCAGTTTTACACCTAGGACACCAGTTTATTATGTAATCTCCCCTGTAAATCAAGCCATCTTTGTATAGTTTTATGAAGACCTCCTTTACAGCCCTGCTCAACCCCTTGTCCATTGTAAAACGCTCCCTTGTCCAGTCGCAGGAGGACCCGAGTTTTTTCAATTGATATATTATTCTGCTTCCATACTCCTCCTTCCACTTCCATACCCTTTCTATAAATTTATCCCTTCCTATCTTCTCCCTTGAAAGCCCTTCTTTGGCGAGTTCTCTTTCAACTACATTTTGAGTTGCTATTCCAGCATGGTCTGTGCCCGGAACCCAGAGAACTTCATATCCCTTCATCCTTTTGAACCTTGCAACTATGTCCTGAATTGTGTTATTAAGAGCGTGCCCCATGTGAAGGGAGCCGGTTACATTTGGGGGAGGGATTACCATTGAAAATGGAGGCTTTTTTGAATTCAGGACAGGAGTGAACAATCTATTTTTCTCCCAGAAAGAATACCATTTGTCCTCTACATCTTTATGGTTGTATGCCTTTTCCATTTTCTCTTCCACTGGCATTTTGAAAGAATTTTACCAAGAAGATTTCAATTTTCAAAAAAAATTTATTATTAAGAGGTTTTCAGTATTCAAATTCCTCTTCAGAAAAGCTTTCTTCTTCCTCCGGTATTTCTTCCTCCTCCCCTTCCCATGGGCTTTCATAGGCAGATATAAATTTTTTACCTTCCTCTTCAAGAAGGACAACAGAACTTCCTTCTTCAATGAATTCTTCTTCCACCACAATTTTTTCCATTATAATTTCTCCCTCCTCAACAAAAATTATTTCAAGGGTTTCTGGACTTATTCCCATCTGTTCAGGAGTAACTACTTCTCCTTCAATAATTTCTCCTTCTTCTGTAAATATGTAAGCCTTTTCAGCCCATAGAGGGTACACAATTAAAAGAATTGGTAGAATGGGAAAAAATTTTTTCATCACTCAAATTATAAGATTTTTTACAATAGATTTCAAGTAATTTTTATCTGGTTTAATTAATTTTGAGAGGTTTCACCTTTTATTGCCTTTATCCTGTTTTCATCGTCCACAAGGACGATTCTCGGACTGTGATTTTTTAATTCATCCTCTTCATAGGAGGCATAACTCACTATTATTATTTTATCTCCAACCGCCACCTTCCTTGCTGCTGCTCCGTTAAGGCATATCACTCCGCTCTCCTTTTCACCTTTTATCACATAGGTCTCAAACCTTTCTCCATTGTTTATGTTATAAACCTGAACAAGCTCAAACTCCCGAAGGTCCGCAGCTTCCATAAGCCTTTCATCAATTGTTATACTTCCCTCATAGTTGAGATTTGCCTCTGTAACGGTTGCCCTGTGAATTTTTGATTTCATCATGGTTCTTCTCATTTTTTCACCTCCAGCTTCATATTATCTATTAACCTTGCCTTCCCTACAAAGACGGCAAGGGCAATCACTGCTTTATCTTCTATTTTTTTAACTACCTCAAGTTTTAAAGGATGGACTATTTCAACATAATCTATTCTTGTGTGAGGCTCCCTTTCTATTATTTCCTTAGCCTTCCTTATGAGAACCTCACAATCCCTTTCTCCACTTTCAACCATTTTTTTTACTTCATTCAGCGCTTTTGACAGGGAAAGGGCTGATTTTCTTTCTTCTTCTGAGAGATAGACATTTCTTGAACTCATCGCCAGCCCATCCCTTTCCCTCACAGTTTGTCCAGGAATAATTTTTACATCCATGTTTAAATCCGCTGTCATCCTTTCTATTATTTTTAACTGCTGATAATCCTTTTCACCAAAGACCGCATAATGGGGTTTAACGATATTGAATAGTTTTGTAACCACGCTGCATACCCCCCTAAAATGACCTGGTCTTGACCTTCCACAAAGATATTTTGACATTTCAGTAACCTCAACATAGGTCTGATAGTTCTCTGGATACATCTCATCAACAGAAGGAATAAACACAAAGTCAACCTTTTCTTTTTTTAAAAGTGAAAGGTCTCTCTTTTCATCCCTTGGATAGGATTTGTAGTCTTCTGACGGTCCAAACTGCGCTGGATTTACGAAGATGCTAACCACAACTACATCACCCCACTTTTTGGCAATCCTGACAAGTGAGAGATGCCCTTCATGGAGATATCCCATTGTTGGAACGAATGCTATTTTTTTCCCTTTTTTTCTCAAATCATCTGCAATCTTCTGCATACTCTTTATCTTTCTTATTACCTTCATCTGTAAGAATGTTCCTCTCCTGGAAACTTTTTTTCTCTTACCTCCTCCGCATACCTTTTTATGGCGGAAAGAGCCTTTTCATAAAGGTTTTCATAAACTTTCACAAATGTAGGACGCATACCCGGGAACAATCCAAGGACATCGTGAATGACAAGTATCTGCCCGTCACATCCTATCCCTGCTCCTATTCCTATAGTTGGAATTGAAACCGATGCTGTGATTTCTGAAGCGAGGGGTGACGGAATTCCTTCAAGAACGATAGAAAATGCACCCGCTTTTTCAAGAGCCTTTGCATCCCTTTTCAATTTTTCCCTTTTCTCATCCTCCCTTCCCTGAACCTTATAGCCTCCAAAACTATGTATCCATTGTGGAGTAAGCCCAATGTGTCCCATAACAGGGATCCCGAGAAGCGTCAATCTATTAACGAGTTCTTCAATCTCCTCTCCACCTTCTATTTTAACTCCTTCTGCACCATTTTTTATGGCAAGGACCGCATTTTTTATTCCTTCTTCTATTGATGGTTGATAACTTCCAAAGGGCATATCAAAAATTAGAAGTGCATTTTTTCTCCCCCTTGCAACAGCCCTTAGATGATATAGCATCTCTTCCATCGTAACAGGGATTGTGTTCTTATAACCACTGAACACCATTCCCGCAGAATCTCCGACTAGAATTATGTCAACATCCGCCTCATCAGCTATTTTTGCAAATACATAATCGTATGCTGTGATTGCTACTATAGGGACTTCGCCCTTCCTCTTTTGTATTGAAGGAACTGTTCTCTTTTTTGTGTCCCGGTCCATTGGATCCAGGCACCTCTTTTTCTTTAATTTTACAAAAGTTGGGCTCCCTTGCGGGATGCCCACTATTGAAATTATTATATAATATAAAATTTTTAAATCAAATTTTTTTAAAACTTAACCCTTCCCCTGTATATGCGAGGCTACAGATTACTATTGATTATAAAGGCGAAAATCCATAGGATTGAAGAATGAAAAAGATAAGGGAAATCCTTGAAGAAATGGAAGAGAAGAGCCTTTCTCCGCTGGCCACAAAGAGTAAGAATTCAAGGGGGAGATTAAAGCCTGAGGAGGAATGCGACATAAGGCTAGCGTTTCAACACGACAGGGACAGAATCATTCATTCAAAGGCTTTCAGGAGATTGAAATACAAAACACAGGTTTTGATTCTTCCAGAGGGGGACCATTACAGGACGAGGTTGACACATACCCTTGAGGTGTCACAGATTGCAAGAACCATAGCCCGTTCATTGAGATTGAATGAGGACCTCGTCGAAGCAATTTCACTGGGGCATGACCTCGGGCATACGCCTTTTGGACACGCAGGAGAGGAGGTTCTGAACGATATAGTGCCCGGTGGATTTCATCATGCGGAACAAAGCATAAGGGTTGTTGACATTCTCGAAAAAGATGGAAAGGGATTGAATCTGACAATAGAAGTCAGAGACGGAATAAGAAAGCATTCAAAAGGTAAGTCCCCAATAATGCCAAATGAAGGAATGAAGCCAATCACAATGGAAGGAATGGTCGTAAGGGTAGCAGATGTTATAGCATATTTGAACCACGACCTTGACGATGCATTGAGGGCAAAAATTATAAAAGAGGAGGACATTCCTGATACGGTCAAAAAGGAGATAGGAGAAAGATATTCAAAAAGAATAGATACTATGGTGAAGGATGTTATATTCACGAGTTTGGAAAAAGGGGAGATAAGTATAAGCGAGAAGATGCTTCATGCAATGGATCTTCTGAGAAGTTTCATGTTTGATAGAGTTTATGAATCTCAGAAGGTCAGGGGGGATTTTAAAAAATGTTACCATGTGCTTGAGTTTCTTTATGAGTATTACATGAAAAATAGAGATGAATTCATAAAGGATGCAGGGGTGGAGTTTGATAGGGAGCCTCTCCACACTTCTGTATGCGATTTTGTGGCAGGAATGACAGATAGATATGCACTTGCCCTCTATGAAGAGAAGTTTATTCCAAAGCCCTGGATATACTGAAATTCTTTCAGCCCTTCTTTTTATCCTTCTTCCATTGGGATTTGGTGGAAAGGAGGGAATGTGGGCAGCAATGGCATCTTTTGCATTTCTTATAGTCCTTTTTCTTTTAAGGAATGAGATTTCCATCAACTTCTTCGGTCTCCCATTTACAATTTTTATATTATTTTCCGCGCTCTGGTCAGAGAGCCCTCATATAACGATTAAATGGTTTTTTTATTTTTTGATGACTCTGTTTATAAGCAGTTTATCAAAGAACCAGTTTCCAAAAGTAATAAAACCAGCGATTTTTATTGTTTCCATTTCAATAGTCATTCATTATATAAAAGGTGGGTCTCCATACTTGACCACATCAGGAAGGGCAGGGGGGACATTTTTCCATCCGAACGCAGGAGCTGGATTTTTACTCCCAGCAGGTGTTTTTTCAGTGTATCCGAGATTTGATATTCCATTATTTATAGTTTCATTAACAGGAATCCTCCTCACTGGTTCAAGAATTGTTTTTTCTCTATTTCTTTTCTCATCAATAGTCACGCTCTTTTTCCGCTTCAGGAAAAGGATGAAGATATGGTATGTATTTTTATTCCTCATATTCACAGGATTGCTGTTTGTTGCCCTGAGGTCTTCACCTGTATGGAAAAGATTTTCAATTCAAACCTTTTATTCATCCTTCAATGTGCGAATGTCTTTATGGAAGGACACTATAAGCGCAATCTCTGAAAATCCGATGATAGGATATGGATACGGAAGTTTTGAAAGTATTTTTCCATATTTCCAGAAAAGCGGCGTTTACAGCAGATTCCCCCATTCCTTCATCCTTGAAATCCTTTTTTCATCAGGACTGCTCGGATTTTTTCTTTTCGCCTTTTATTTTTATAAATCCTTTGAGCCATCTGAAAAATGGAGATTTTCATTCATTCCCCTTTTTCTTCATTCCCTTTTTGACTTTTCTCTTTCAGCCCCCGCAAACATGGGAATTTTTTTAACAATGATAAGCGGTAAGGGATTTAAGAAAATCAGGTTTGAAAAGCCAATTTTATATTTTCTCTTCCTTTTCCTTTTTCTTTTTGGGCTTTCCGATTTCTTCTTTTCTCTTTCAAAGACTCGTAAAAGCCTTGAGGCCTCAATTAGATGGGGAGAGATGGCTTACGCAGTTTTTCCGATTTCAGCCGATAGAGCGACAATGCTTTCCAATCTGTACCTTGAAAGGTTCAGAAAGACAGGGGATAGGGAAACAATTGAGAAAGCGAGGAGATTCGCCGAAAGGGCTATAAACATTGAAGGAAGAAACTATTCCCATTACCTGAACATGGGCACAATTCATCTTTATTTAAACGATAGGAAATCTGCTCTTTCGAGTTTCAAGAAATCAATGAGTCTTTATCCCCAGTATCCTAAACTATATTTATATGCGGGTGAATTGGCTTTCAGAGATGGAATGGACTCAGAGGCTTTGAGGATTGTTGAAAAGGGAATTTTTCTTGAAAAAATCCTCCTTTCCGCAGAAAATAACGAAATAATAGATATAATTGAACTCTACAGACTGAAAATTTTGGTTCTTAAAAAATACGGGATGTTAAATGAAGTTGATAAAACTAAAAAAGACGCTCTGTCCCTTGGAGAGATTATAAGGTCAAAGGGGCTCATTGAAAGAAGGACATCAAGGGGAAGAAGTGTTCGGGAGGCATTGGAAGAGATAAGAAATATGTGATAAGTTTTAAAGATGAAGCTGGTAATACAGATTCCATGTTATAATGAAGAAACCTCGCTGCCAGAGACAATAAGACATATTCCAAAAAAGGTAGAAGGAGTTGATGAAGTCGAGGTTATAGTGGTAAATGATGGAAGCACTGATAAAACCTCAGAGGTCGCAAAAAATCTTGGATTACATGTAGTTGACCTCCCGAGGGTTGGGCTTGCGAGGGCATTTTCCGCCGGACTTGAGGCTGCTCTTAAAAATGGTGCTGATATAGTGGTGAATATAGATGCTGATAATCATTATCCGGGAGAGATGATTCCGGAGATAATAAAGCCAATTCTTAAAGGAAATGCGGGAATGGTTATCGGTGAAAGGGATATATATGACAAGAGAAAAACTCCTTTTATAAAAAGAATTTTTTACAGAATAGGGGCGTGGGCTGTGAAAATTTTAACAGGACTTGACATAAAAGACCCTACAAGCGGTTTCAGGGCTTTTTCAAGGGACGCCATTATGAGGATTTCTGTAGCTTCGGATTATTCCTATACAGTTGATACGGTAATCCAGTGTGCAATGAAAAAAATACCTATTGCTACAATAAATGTCCTTACAAATCCTCCTCTTCGCCCATCAAGGCTTTTCAAGAGCATCCCACAATTTCTTTTAAAGCAGGGGGCTACTATAATAAGGGTTTTTACATACTACAAACCTCTTTTTGTCTTCCTTCTCCTTTCAACAATTTTCTTCCTCTGCTCATTTATTCTTGCTGGGAGATATATTTACTTTATGAGTATCGGGAAGGGGACGGGACATGTTCAATCTGTCATTGCCTCAGGTGTTCTCTTCATAACCGGATTTTTGATGCTGATGTTAGGGTTAATAGCAGACATGCTTGGGAACATAAGAAGGCTGCTTGAGGAGATTTTATACAGAATTAAGAAAGAAAAATTTTTTTAAATCCCATTTTCAAACGCATGGTCTTTCTTTGAAAATCTATTGACAATAGTAAAAAGAATTATTACTATAATACCAAACAAGATGAGAAAGGCGAAAAGAGAAGAGAGCTTAAAAATTGGGGAAGTGATAAGAAAGATAAGGGAGGCAAAGGGGTGGTCAAGGGAAAAACTTGCAGAGGCTGCAGGGCTGTCCTCGGCTGGTGTTTATAAAATTGAACAGAACCTGATGACCCCAACAATAATAACCCTTGCAAAGATAGCCAGGGCTTTAAAAAAGGATATAAGAGATTTTTTAAAGGACACCTTTGAAACCGATAAGGAATATCAAATTATCAGAAAAAATGAGAGATTTGTGTTGAACACCCATGAACTCGGTTTCAGGATTGAGAGGGTTGGCGGAGAGATAGGAGATAGAAAAATGGAGGCAGTTTTACTCAGGATAAAAAAGGGAAAGTCCTCTGGCGATGAAAAACTTTCTCATGGAGGCGAGGAGATACATTTCGTTTTGAAGGGCACTCTGGAATACACAATGAACGACGAGAAAATAAATCTCTCAGAAGGTGATTGCATACATTTTAAGGCTTTGATTCCTCATTCCTGGAGAAATGCAGGGAATGAAGAAGCAGAAGTGCTCGTTATTATTTCTCCGCCTCCCTTCCTTTAAAAAGCAGTTTTGCTACATTTATGCTTTTTTGATTATAACCGAAGTGTTTTGATATGTATGAACATTTTGTTTTAAGAAGAAAAAAGATGGAAGGTTTTATTGATGCTTTATGGGTGATGAGCACATAGTAATTCGCCTGTCCCTTTGAAACAATAAGGTGGACATCGTTCATCAACTTCCTCATTTGAGGGGTCATTTCCTCCCATGATATTCCAAGGGTATCCGGACCGGCTTCAACTATTTCTGCAAATTTATCTATCCCCACTTCCCTTCCATCTTCAACGGTTGCATCACTTGTGATGGGTCCCCCTCTTAGGGCAGAAAATACCTTTACCCCTTTTCTCTTAAGTTCTTTTATAAGGGGAATATCAAGCACAATTTCTCCCACATTATCGTGGATGTAGAGAACCCTTGAAAAGGAAAGTCTGAGGAACTTCTCGGTATCGTCAACCTGGATTTTTCCCTCCACTTCCTTCAAGAGCTCTTCCTTCAAATTCTTTGCATCTTTGTATCCCCTTCCCGCGGTTCGGAAATCAAGGTGATTTCCCGCAATAGCCCATTTTATTGAAAATTTTATCCTTTCCTCATCTGAGAAAGAAGCCATCTCTTTCTCAATGTCTCTCAAAATCTCAAGGCATATCTCGTTTGTCCTCCTTCTTAACTCTTTAAAAGGAAATGGCATTTTCGCCTTTCTTTTCAATATCCTGTGCAGTTCTGTGATGTAAAAAGATGGAAGGTCCCATCTATTTATGTTTTCGGAAAGAAACCTTAACCCTTCCTCCATTATCTCTCTTGAAATTTCTTCGTTGAGCCCGAGAGACTCAATTGCCCCATAAAGGTCACTTATGAAACATCTGACACATTCTGGAGCTGATTTCATTCCTTTATCTCTTCAATTAACTCCTGCATCTCTTCTTTTGTGTTTAATTCTGTAACTGCAAACAGGACGCAGTTTTTCATTTCTTCATACCATCTCTCAAGCATTATTCCGGATGAAAACCTCTCCGGAATTTTTCTGAGACGAACCACAAACTCGTTGAAAAAGCTTCCCGTGAAAACTCTCTCAGCAACCTTTGATTTTATTAATAGGTCGTAAAAATAATGAGCCTTTGAAAGGTTTATAAGGGCGAGTTTTCTCAAGCCCTCTGCTCCGAGGTATGAGAGGGCTACTGCGAAGGCAATCGCATTTAGCCCGGAATTTGTGCATATATTTGATGTAGCCTTCTCCCTTCTTATGTGCTGTTCCCTTGTTGAAAGGGTTAAGACATATCCCTTTTTTCCTTCAAGGTCAGTGGTCTCTCCGACAAGCCTTCCTGGCATCTGTCTAACATACTCCTTCTTGCAGGCGAATAAACCAAGGTGTGGTCCTGAAAAAGATGGAGGGAGGCAGAGAGATTGCCCCTCTCCAACTGCTATATCGCATCCAAAATCTCCCGGCGGAGCAATTATCCCCAGAGAAAGGGGTTCTGTAACGCACACGACCATCCTGGCTCCGGTTTCATCGCAGAGTTTCCTCATTTCTGCGAGGTCCTCAATAATTCCGAAGAAATTCGGGTTCTGAAGGACGATACAGGCAGGATTATCAACCTTTGAAAAACCTGTCATCCCGGTTCTTAAATCATAGGGAATCTCCACCACCCTTTCCTCTCCCACATAGGTTTTAACCACCTCCCTGTATTCGGGATGAACAGCCTTTGAGATTACAACTTTATCCCTTCCTGTGAGCCTCATTGCCATAAGGCATGCCTCAGCAAGGGCAGTTGAACCATCATACATGGAAGCGTTTGCTACATCCATATTGAAAAGTTCACACACTATCGTCTGATACTCAAATATAGCCTGAAGTGTTCCCTGACTCGCCTCGGGCTGATAAGGGGTATAGGCTGTATAAAATTCTCCCCTTCCGGTGATATGGCGGACAACCGCGGGGATGTAATGGTGATAAATTCCTCCTCCCAAAAATGCCTTAAGTTTCTTCAACCTTACATTTCTTTCAGAAAGTTCTTCAAAAAAATTCCAAAGTTCCCCTTCCTCCATAGGTGGAGGAAGGTGTATCTTTGGATTGCGATATTTTTCAGGAATATCTGAAAAAAGCTCAGAGATATCTGAAACCCCTATCTCCTCAAGCATCTCTTTTATATCCTTTTCAGAATGGGGAATATAAGGGTTCATTTGCTTTCTTCTTTCACATATTTTTCATAATCCCCTGCCTTCATCAGGTTTTTCGTTTCCGAAATATCTCTTATTTTCAATTTAACCATCCATCCTTTTCCGTATGGATCCTGATTTATAAGTTCGGGATGGTCTTTTAGAGAATCATTCACTTCAATCACTGTCCCGGAAAGGGGAGAATAAATCTCGCTCACTGCCTTCACTGATTCAACTGTTCCTATCCTCTCCATCTGCTTCACCTCTTTTCCAACCTCAACCAATTCCACATAAACGATGTCTCCCAACTGGTGCTGGGCATAGTCTGTTATTCCCACAATTGCGGTGTCGCCCTCAATTTTTGTCCATTCGTGTTCCTTTGTGTAAAGAAGTCCTTCTGGCACATTCATTTTGAACCTCCTCTTTTTACTCTATATGGAACAAATGGTGGTTCTACAATCTCTCCTTCAACCCTCTGTCCTCTCATATCAACGAAAATGGTCTTCTCATTGTATTCCCTTTTTACATAGCCCATCCCTATACCGCATTTCAAAATCGGTGAGAATGTTCCACTTGTGACCCTTCCTATAACTTCATTCTGAGAAAGGAGGGAATTCCCCTCCCTCGGGACATTTCTCGTTTTGAGTTTGAAGGCTATAAGCATTTCAGATGGCTTCCTTTTCAAAAGAGCATCTTTTCCTATGAAATCCTTCTTCATATCAACAAATCTCATTAACTCTGCCTCAAGAGGGGTGTTTTTATCATCAATCTCATGCCCGTAAAGGGGATAACAGGCTTCAATTCTCAATGTATCCCTTGCGCCGAGCCCACAGGGCATTGCACCTAATTCAATTGCCTTTTCCCATATAATTTCAGGATTATCGCCGGGATAGAAAATCTCAAACCCATCTTCTCCGGTATATCCAGTTCTTGATACAATAGTGGGAGCTTCATTCTCTTTCAGGATCAAAAACGAATAAAAAGTCAAATCCGAAATCTCTGGTTTGTTCAGAATAACTTTTGTTATCCTTTCAGCATCCCTTCCCTGTATTGAAAGGAGACTGTAAGTAAGAGTCAGGTCATCAATATTCACATCACCCTTTTTATGGTCAATCAGCCATCCCAGGTCTTTCTCTGTATTTATGGCATTTACGCACAGAAGAAATTTATTCTGGGATATCCTGTAAACTATGAGGTCATCTATAAAACAGCCATTCTCATCAAGAAGAAAACTGTATCTTGCCTTCATGGGCTTTAGTGTCTGGACGGTATTTGATAAAACCCGCTCAAGAAATTCAACAGATGAAGTCCCTTCAACTATAATTTCACCCATGTGGGATACATCAAAAATTCCTGTCTTTTCTCTAACAGCAATTACCTCTTCAAGTATGCCCCTGTAAGAAAGTGGCATCTCCCATCCTGCAAAGGGAATCATTTTTGCATTCAGTTTTAAGTGATTCTCAAAAAGGTTAGTTCTTTTGAGAGGACTTTCCATACCTTTCAAGCCTCATTCTCGAAGCAGTTATTGTATTTGAAAGGAGCATTGCTATAGTCATGGGACCCACCCCGCCTGGAACCGGTGTTATCAATGAGGCCCTCTCCTTCGCCTTTTCAAACTCAACATCCCCTTTTAAACCATCCGGGGTCCTCGTAATTCCCACATCAATCACAACGCTTCCTTCCTTTATCCACTCGCCCTTTATGTAATGGGGTTTTCCCATTGCTGCCACAAGGATATCAGCATCTGCGACCTTTTCTGGAAGGTCTTTTGTTCTTGAATGGCATATAGTAACCGTTCCATGACTGTGCATCAACAAAATAGCAGCTGGCTTTCCAACTATATTGCTCCTTCCAACTACAACGCAGTTCTTTCCCTTTATCTCTACATTGTAGTGCTCAAGAAGTTTCATTATTCCAAGCGGAGTGCATGCTATAAGCCTTGCCCTCCCCTCAAGGAGAAGTCCCATATTGTATGGA
>Ga0207433_10005349_pt1 | contig 22999 bp, 25 predicted proteins | sample YelNatPaOPGAMG01_FD_187559 | JGI IMG/M metagenome (GOLD analysis project Ga0207433, IMG submission 187559) | Hot spring thermophilic microbial communities from Obsidian Pool, Yellowstone National Park, USA - OP-RAMG-01 (SPAdes) (version 3) | ecosystem: Environmental > Aquatic > Thermal springs... | reverse complement strand
CTTTATGCAATCTTACAAATTTTAAACAAAGAAGGGGTAAATATTGTGACTTTGGAAGATCCTGTGGAATATTCAATAGAGGGAATCAATCAATCTCAAATTAGACCAGAAATTGGTTATACTTTTGCTGAAGGATTAAGGCATGTTTTAAGGCAAGATCCTGATATTATCTTGGTAGGAGAAATTAGAGACAAGGAAACCGCTTCTTTGGCAGTTCATGCTGCTTTAACTGGTCACTTGGTTTTATCAACTTTACATACAAATGATGCTTTCGGAGTAATACCAAGATTAATTGATTTGGGTGTTCAACCATTTTTAATTTCAGCAACTTTAAGAATTGCTTTATCTCAAAGATTGGTAAGGAAACTTTGTGAAAAATGTAAAAAGAAAGTTAGAGCAAAAAAAGAAATAAAAGAATTGATCTCAAAGGAGTTAGAGGGAGTTGAAGGGATTGAAGAAAAATTAAAAGAGCCTCTTTATATTTATGAACCTCAAGGGTGTCCAGAATGTGCCAAAGAAGGATTTTCAGGTAGAATTGGAATTTTTGAGGTTTTAGAAATGACTCCAGAAATAGAATCTCTAATTTTAAAAGAACCTAGCGAAACAAAAATTCGAGAGGAGGCAAAAAAACAAAAAATAATTACTATGCGCCAAGACGGATTTTTAAAGGTTTTAGAAGGAATTACAACGGTCGAAGAAGTATTGAGAGAAACTAGCTAAAATGGATAAAAAAATTTTATTAGTAGAAGATGATCCATTTTTGATTGATATTTATACAACCAGGCTAAAAGAGGAGGGTTATTCAGTTGAGGTTTCAACTTCAGGAAGCGATTGTTTAAAGAAAATTAGTAAGGAAAATTTTGATCTTTTGATTTTAGATTTAATTTTGCCAGATATGAATGGCTTGGAGGTTTTAAAGAAAATAAATGAGAAAAAAGAGAGTTTCATGGGCTTAAAAATTATTATTCTTTCTAATATTGGTGATAAAAAGGAAATAGAAGAAGGAATAAGGCTGGGCGCTGATAAATATTTAATTAAAGCTCACCATACTCCATCTGATATATTAAAAGAAATAAAAAATTTGCTAAAATAAAGGTATGAAAGAGAATTATTATTCCCTACTCAAAGAATTACTTGAAATCACAATTGAAAAAGATGCTTCAGATTTGCATTTAACTGCTGGATATTCCCCTACTTTAAGAATTTCTGGTTCTCTCTATCCTTTAAAATACCCTAGGCTTTCACCTGAAGATTCAAAAAATTTAGCTTTTTGTTTAATGAATGAAGAACAAAGAGAAAGATTTTTAAAAGAAAAGGAAATTGATTTTTCTTACAGTTTTGAAAATAAGGCTCGATTTAGAGTAAATGTTTTTTTGCAAAGAGGAAATGTTTCTGCAGCTTTAAGATTAATCCCAACAAAAATCAGAACAATCGAAGAACTCAATCTTCCTCCCATTCTTCATCTTTTTACAAAAGCTCCCCAGGGATTTGTTTTAATTTGTGGTCCCTCTTCTCATGGAAAATCAACAACTTTAGCTGCTTTAATTGACGAAATAAATCATACCCGAAGAGATCATATCATTACAATAGAAGATCCAATTGAATATGTTTTTGAGCCTGACAAAGCAATGATTGAACAAAGAGAGGTACACCAAGATACTACTTCTTTTCTTAAAGCTCTTCGTTCTGCTCTTCGCCAAGATCCAGATGTAATTATGATTGGGGAAATGAGAGATCCTGAAACAATAGCAACTGCAATTACTGCTGCTGAAACTGGTCATTTGGTTTTTGCAACTTTGCATACAAATTCAGCAGCCCAAACAATTCACAGAATTGTTGACTCCTTTCCTTCAGGACAGCAAAATCAAATTAGAGCTCAATTAGCAGGTTCTCTTTTGGGAATTGTTTCTCAAAGATTGGTTCCAAGAATAAAAGGGGGGTTAATTCCAGCTTGTGAAGTAATGCTTATGACTCCAGCAATTGCCAATTTAATTAGGGAAAACAAAATTCATGAAATTCCAATGATAATTGAAACTTCTCTTGAATTAGGAATGATTTCTTTAAATAGGTCTTTAGCTGATCTAGTAAAAAGAAAAGAAATTTTTTTGGAAACTGCTTTAAATTATTCTTTAAATCCTGGAGAATTAAAATTTCTTTTAAAAGAGTAACATGAAATTTACTTATCAAGCAAGAACACAAACAGGAGAAATTAAAACAGGAGAAATTGAAGCTTTTTCAAAAGAGGCAGCTATTGAAATTTTGCAAAGAAGTGGTCTTTTTCCTACTCGAGTTGAAGAAGTAAAAAAACCCTTTTACAAAAGAGGGTTTTTATTTATTGGAAAAATTTCTGACATTGATTTAGCTACTGCTTTTCGAGGATTGGCAGCCCTTTTGCGCTCTGGAGTACCAATCTTAGATGCTTTAAACTCTGTAGCCAAAGAAACTACAAATGAAAACTTAAAGGATGTTCTATTTGCTATTGCGAGCGAAGTTGAATCGGGAAATACCCTTTCTACCGCTATGTCTCATTATCCTCAGGTTTTTTCTAAAACTTATACTTCTATGGTAAAAACTGGAGAAATTGCTGGAGAACTTCCTCAAGTAATTCAAAGAATCGCTGAAAATATAGAAAATACTTATCAATTCACTCAAAGAGTAAAGGGTGCAATGATTTATCCTGCAATGATACTTGTTCTTGCTTTGATGGTTTTCTTCTTTATGCTTTTTGAGCTTATTCCAAAAGTAGCTCAATTTGCAATAGGAATGGAAGCTCCTCTACCTTCAATTGTTGTTTTTCTTTTAGAATTTAAAGAATTTTTAAGCAAATGGTGGCTCTTGCTACTTATTTTCTTTGCCTCAATTTTAACTGTTTTCTTCTTCTATTTTAAAACCCCAGAAGGAAAGGAAACTCTTGATAGATTTTTGATAAAACTTCCACTTTTTGGGAAGCTTTTAAAAATGATGTATTTAACTAGAATCAGTCAAAATTTGAATGTTTTGTTAGCAAGTGGGGTACCTATTGCTCAAGCTTTAGAAATTACAGAAGAAATTACTGGAAATTCGGTATATCAAAGTATCTTGGCTTTGGCCAAAGATGCAATTAGGGCAGGTGAGCCTCTTTCTAGTTTCCTCAAGGATTATCCTGAAATTTTTCCTCCATTTTTCGCTCAAATGGTAACAATTGGCGAAAAAACTGGAACCTTAAATAAGTCACTTTTAACTATTTCGGATTTCTATATGAATGAGGTAGAAAGAATAATTGAAAACATAACTACTTTTTTAACTCCAATTTTAATCATTTTTGCTGCTGCAATTGTGGCTTTGCTTTTGCTTTCTGTCTTGACTACTATTTATCAAACTATTACTATTATTTAGAGTTTCCTTTTTTAATTTGGGCGCGTAGCTCAGGGGCAGAGCGTCCGCCTTACACGCGGAAGGTCTCAGGTTCAAATCCTGACGCGCCCAATTTTTGGAAGGGTGACCCGAAAGGCTAAGGGGCCGACCTCGAAAGTCGGTGGGAATTTTTCCCATGTGGGTTCAAGTCCCACCCCTTCCGCGAAATTTTTAAAATGGAAAAAGAAAGACCACCAATTGTAGTAATTTTAGGACATATTGATAGTGGAAAAACAAGTCTTCTTAATGCGATTTTAGGATTGGAATTTGTGGAAGAAAAACCAGGAGGAATAATCACTCAGGAAGTTAAAGCTATTCAGGTTGAAAGAGGAGAAAAGAAAATTACTTTTATTGACACCCCAGGCCATGAAGCTTTTTCTAAAATGAGGTCTCAAGGGGCAAAAGTTGCTGATATTGGAATATTAGTGGTAGATGGAGTAGAAGGGGTAAAACAACAAACAAAAGAAGCCATTTTTGAATTAAAAAGCGCAAAAATTCCATTTATTGTTGCAATTAATAAAATTGATAAACTTGAGGCTGATTCTGAAAAAGTTAAAAGAGAATTAAAAGCTGAAGGTGTTTTAGTTGAAGATTTTGGGGGGGAAATACCAGTAGTTAAAACTTCGGCAAAAACAAGAGAGGGAATTGAGGATCTTTTAGATTTAATTTTTCTTTTGGCTGAAATTAAAAAAATAAAAGCTGATTTTGAAAAACCTGGAGAGGGCGTAGTTATTGAATCTTTTTTAGACCCAAAAAGGGGACCGATAGCCAACATAATTTTACACGAAGGAAAAATAAAAACAGGAGATTTTGTTGCAACTCAAAGTACATTTGGAAAAATCAGAAAAATGGAAAATCACAAAGGTGAAGAAATAAAAGAGGCTGGAGCTGGAGATCCTGTAATTTTGCTTGGCTTTGAAAAAATTCCTCAGGTTGGAGAAAGATTAAAAGTTTTTAAAAGCAAGGAAGAAGCTCAAAGATTTATAATTTCTGAAAAAGAAAAAAAAGAAGAGCTGGAAAAAGTCGAAAAAGAAGGAAAATTTATTAATTTGATTTTAAAAGCTGATTCTTTGGGTTCTTTAGAAGCTGTAAAAGAAGTTTTGAAAAATTTTACCCAAAATGAAATTTCTCTTAAAATTTTAGAGGCTAGTATTGGAGAAATAACAGATAGCGATATTGAACTAGCCTCTGTGGGAAATGCTTTTATTTTTGGATTTAAAACTAAAATAAAAAAAGAAATAAAAGAGTTAGCTCAAAGAAAAAAAGTAAGAATATTCATCTTTAATGTCATTTATGATCTTGTTGATGAACTTAAGAGAATAATAGAAAAAGTTTTAAAACCAAAGGAAGAAGAGATAGAAATAGGAAGAGTAAAGGTTTTGGTAGAATTTTGGAGTGAAAAAAATAGACAAATTGTAGGAGGTCGAATAATTGAGGGGAGGGTTGAAAGAGAATCAAGAATTGAAATCCAAAGAGGGGAAGAAATAATCGGTAAAGGAAAATTAATCAACTTACAAAAAAATAAAAAGGATATTGAGGTTGGAAAAAAAGGTGAAGAGGTAGGAATATTGTATGAAGGAGAAGGGAAAATCGAAAAAGGTGATATATTAATTTTTTACAAAAAATTTAAAAGTTAATGGGAAGAAGATTGGAAAAAATAAACAGTTTAATAAAAGAGGAGCTTTCAAAGATTATCCAAAAAATTGTAGATTTTCCAAAAGGCACTCTGGTAACTTTGACTCGAGTTATAACAACAGAAGATTTGAGAGAGTGTAAAGTTTTTTTTAGTTGCTATCCTGAAAAAAATTTTGACGAGATTTTGAAAATTTTAGAAAAGGAAATTTATTTCATTCAAAAAAATTTAAATCAAAGGTTAGTTCTTAAAAAAATTCCCAAAATTAAATTTGCAAAAGAGCAAAAATTGGTAGAGGCTGATAAAATTGATAAAATTTTGGAAAAATTGAAAAAAGAAAAAAATAAGGTAAAATATTAAAAGTGAAAAAGTTCTGGCAAAATAGGCAAGATAGTGGCCTAGTACCCGAGGGGTTCAGGGAGCTGTCTGCAAAACAGCTTACGTGGGTTCGAGTCCCACCTAGGCCTCAAACGCCCGGGTGTCGGAAAAAGTAGACGATGCAGACTTAAAATCTGCTGGGGAGTATTCCCCGTGAGGGTGCAAGTCCCTCCCCGGGCACTTGTGTGCATACAAATTTGATGAGAGGGTTGCCTATAAATAAAAATTTTTTTAGTTCGTGGACCCCTGAAATGAGCTATGTTTTAGGACTGATTGTAGCTGACGGAAATTTAGTAGTGAAACGAATAAAAAAAGACGGAACAAAACAGTATTCATTAGATATTACTAGTAAAGACCTCATTCTTTTAAAGAAAATTAGAAAAGTAATGGGAGCTCAGCAAAAAATAGGTAAAAAACGAAGTGGGTACAATAAAGAAAAAAATGTTATAAAATTCAAATTGGCCACCAAAAAATCTGTAACGATTTATTAAATTTGGGAATCAAACCCAGAAAAACTTACGAACCATTTACAATAAAAGTACCTCAAAAATATTTTCCTGATTTTGTTCGAGGATTTTTTGATGGCGATGGGACAGTTTTTATCTATAAAGTTAATAATGTGCCCCAGATTAAAGCAAAGTTTAAAAGTACTAATTTCTCTTTTATAGTTGAACTAAATCGACAACTTTGTAAATCACTTAATATTCCCGAAAAAAGTATTCATCGAGAGGTTCCACAGAAAAATAAAGTCGTTCAATATTATATTGATTTTTATATTGACGATTGCGAAAAGCTTTATCAATTTATGTACGGAAATAATCCAGTTTTATACCTTTTTCGCAAACGCAGAGTGTTTGAAAAATGGAAATCTATAAAAAGACGCCATTATATAAAACAAAACTATCCTTCAAAAATCGGCTGGTATTTAAATCAAATGTTCCTTGGGGGGTGCAAGTCCCTCCCCGGGCACTAATCTAAAATCTCAACATAGGTTATTTTTGCTCCAAAATTTTTAGCTTCAGAATAAGAAGGAAACCAAATATCAAAATAATACCAGTCTCTTTTTGGATTCATTCTATCTTCTACTACAAAAATTTTATCTCCAAAAATTTCTGGAAATTTTACTCTTGTTCCAAATGGATAAAAATTGTTAGCTACAATACCGTCTCTAACCAAACTTCCTGAAGCTGTAAGATGAGGGGTGTCATCTGTCTCAAAATAAGTTGAGGAGTAACCTGTAACTACACCTACTATTATTTTTGGATTTTCCATTTTGGGAATTTCTAAACTAGAAATTCCATAGAGAGTATTATTTTGGAAAAAAATAAAATCAAAAAGGGGAAATGAGTTTTTTAAAGAAATGGATAAATCTGCTTCAACTCTTCCTGAATTTTTTTTGGAAAAAGGGTAAAAATTAAAAACAAAAAGGATGGCAAAAGAAGCTCCTAATATTTTTTTTAATGAAATTTTTATTTTTTTATCCATGAAGAGTTGAGCGGGATACCAGAATCGAACTGGCGCCTCCACCTTGGCAAGGTGGCGTACTACCACTATACTAATCCCGCTTTTTTGTGCCGGAGCCCAGAGTCGAACTGGGACCAGATGTTTTTCAGACATCTGTGCAGACCGCTACACCACTCCGGCTTTGGACCTAATGGGAATCGAACCCATATCTCCGCCATGCCATAGCGGCGTTCTGCCGTTGAACTATAGGCCCACTTTTGGATTTTTGCCCCTACCAGGACTCGAACCTGGATCAATGGCTTAGGACGCCACTGCTTTATCCTTTAAGCTATAGGGGCATTTTTAAATTTTAGCAAATTTTTTTGTTGTTGAAAAGAGTAATTTATGTTAAAATTAAAAAATGACTAAAAAATCGCCAATAGTTGAAATAGCAAAAAAAGTCTGCCCAGCGGTCATTACCATTGTTATTTCAAAAGACCTTCCAAAAGTAGAAGGTTTTTATTTTTTCCCTTTTGGCGGTGAAGAGTTTATTTTTCCCAAAATAAAAAAGGAAAAGGAAAAAACAAAAATTGGAGGAGGATCAGGTTTTATCGTCTCCCCTGATGGCTATATTGTAACCTGTAACCATGTAGTTGTAGATCCTGAGGCAGAATATACAGTAATTTTAGACCCAGAACATAAATTTCAAGCTAAAGTTTTAGCAAGAGATCCTTTAGTTGATATTGCAATTTTAAAAATTGAGGGGGAAAATTTGCCATTTTTAGAAATGGGGGATTCAGACAAAATTGAATTAGGCGAAACAGTAATTGCTATTGGAAATCCTTTGGGAGAGTTTGAAGATACTATTTCAGCCGGAATTGTCTCTGGACTTTCAAGAAAAATCACAGCTTTCGGGGGTGTTCCTTTTAAGGCTTCTACTTTAAGAGGTTTAATTCAAACTGATGCTGCAATTAATCCTGGAAATTCAGGGGGTCCTTTAGTCAATATGGAAGCCAAGGCAATTGGAGTGAATACTGCGATGGTAATGGGAGCAGAAAATATTGGATTTGCAATTCCTATTAATTATGCCAAAGCCATTTTAAAAGAAGTAAAAAAATATGGAAAATTGAAAAGACCATTTTTAGGAGTGAGATATGTAATTTTAAATCCAGAAATCTCAAGTTTTCACAAACTCCCAGTAGATTACGGAGCATTAATTGTCAGAGAAACTTTTGGAGAGCCTGCAATAATTAAAAATTCACCGGCTGAAAAGGCTGGTCTTAGAGAATATGACATTATTTTAGAAATAAATGGAGAAAAAATTACGGAAGAAAACCCTTTAGCAGATATTCTCTCAAAATGCCAATATAATGAAGAAATCGTTCTCAAAGTTCTAAGGGAAGGAAAGGTAATTGAACTTAAAGCAAAATTGGAAGAAAAAAAATAATTTTGGGAGACCGAGGGGATTTGCACCCCTGACAACGGGGCCACAGCCCGTTATGATGCTACTTCACCACGGTCTCCAGATATTGATATGTGTCCCCACCAGGAGTCGAACCTGGATCTCCTGCTTAGAAGGCAGGAGCTCTATCCATTGAGCTATGGGGACAAATTTTCTAAATTAATTTTAGCTAAAAAATTTAAAAAATCAACGGCTCTTAAAAACATCTAATAAATTTCCCCCTTCCACTCCTTCATATTTTACTTTTCTTTCTTCCCAAATTTTTAAAACCTGATTGTAAATTCTTCTTTCTAATTTGAGAGGTTCTTTTTCAATTTTTAATTCAGCTTTCTTCACTAAAATAAAGTATTTTAAAAATAAAATTCCTCCCAAAATCATTGCAATTAAAAAAAGAAAAAAGAAGGTAAAAATAGCTCTTTGGGAACAAATTTCAATTATTTTTGATATTTTTTTTATTTCGAATTTTTTAAAAATTTTAACTTTCATCTTGTATAAACCCTAAAACTAATACTCAATTTTAAATCGTTCAAAGAAAGACCTTGAAAGTTTTTATTTTTCAATTCTTCTTGAGTTATCCTACTAAGGTTTAAATTTGAAACCTGAATTAAATAAGGTCCAAATTCCAATTTTTGTAAAAAGCAAGCTGCTCCCTTAAAATTGGAAAATCCAGTTATTTGAAAATCCAGTCGAGAAAGGATTGAGGTTGAAGTTTTCGGAGAAGAAATGGGTGAAATTTTTTCCACTATGATTTCGCAATCTTGAGAAGTTTTTTCTAAAAAATTAATAAAGTCAATTGGAGCTTCTTTATCGAAAAAAATTTTTTCTGTTTTTTCTAAATCTTGAGAAACTTCTTTTTCTACTAATTTTAAATTTTGAATATTTATCAATCGCATTTCTTTTTCTGCCAAATTTTTCTTTAAATTTAAAAGACTTTGCGATTGCTTTCTTATCTCTTTAAATAAAGAAAAGACAAAAAACAATAAAATCAATCCAGAAACCAAGAAAAGTAAAAGTGAAAGATAAATTTTTTCTTTTGGCTTCATCTTATTATTTTAAATGTTACTGTAAAACTAATATTTTCTCGCTTCGTCCAGGTTTCAAGAGGAAAATCAATGTTTGAAAATTTTTTATCTTTTTCTAAATTTTCTTTAAAAGAAAGTAAAAGCTCGCGAGAAGGAGAAAAACCAGTCAAAGAAACATCTAATGTTTTTTCCTGAAGAGATATATTCAAATTTGTAAGATAAATTCCCTCTGGAATCTTTTGAAAAATCTGGTCTAAAATTTCAGAAAAAATTGTTTGGTCTTGATAAAAAGAATAAATTTGAGAAAGAGAAAGATTAAAGTTTTCTATCTTTTCTTCTAATGCTCTATTCGAAGAAATCTCTTTCTCTTTTTCTTTGGCCAAAATTTCATTTACTTTTATTTCACTCTCAATAAAAACTTTTACTAAAAGAAAAATCAAAATAAGAGAAACAAAAAAACAAATAATCAAAATTTCCCAAATTGAAATTAAAACGAGTTTTCGCAAAACAGAAATTTCTGATTTTTGTTCCTTTGGCAATAAATTAATCATAAATTTATTACTCTTTGGGCTAAGCCCAATGTAACAGTATATTCTAATGAATTAAAATTTTTAAGTTTCGTTGGGGGATCTTTTGTTATATTTACCCAAGGATTTCCTAATTCCACTGGTAATTTTAATTCTAAAGATAAAAAATCTTTAAGCCCTTTCAGACTTGCTCCTCCTCCAGAAAGTATCACTTTTGAGATTTTTTTATCAGCAGAAGATGTATGATAAGCAGTATGGGTTTCCCAGTAATAAAGATATCTTTCTATTTGTTGAGCAAAATCTACTAAAGGTGGAATTAAGGCTTCAAAAATTTTTCCCCTTTCATGAATAAGTATTGTTTCATGATCTCTGATTTCCATTTTAATTTTTTCTTCAAGACCGCATTGTATTTTTGATTTTTCGGCCTCTTCAAAAGAAATGTTTAGGGTTTTGCTAAGAACTTGGGTAAGGGTGTTAGCTGAAAGAGGGGAGGTAAAGGAACATTTTGGAAGGTTTCCAAAAGAAATTATAAATGTTGATTTTGTAGCTCCAAAATCTATTAAAAGGACTGGGGGTTGATCTTTTCCTTTTTCAATTAAAGCTCTTGTAATGGCGAAAGATTCTGGTTCAAAAGCTAAAGGAAAAAGTTCTGCAAGTTTTAATGTTGTTAAATAAGAATTTGCTATTTTTTTTGGACAAGCTATCAAAAGAACGTTCAATTTTTGAGAGTCTTCATAAACAGGACCTATTATTTGGAAATCCAAAATTATTTCTTCTAAAGGGAGGGGGATATAATTTTCTGCTTCATAAAGAATTGCTGACCTTAATTCTTCTTCGTTCAATTTTGGCATTTGAATTATTTCCAAAAAAACTTTATTTTCGGGAATAGAAGCTACTACATATTTTGTGTTTATTTTTCCTCTTTTTATTGTCTCTTTGATTAAATTTGCTAATTTTTCTTCATCTTTAATTTCTCCTTCTTGAACAATTCCTTGTGGAATTTTTGTTTCTGAAAAATTAATCGATTTTAAAATATTTCCTCTTTTTTTTAAAAAAACTGCCTTTATGGAAAAATCGGAAATTTCCAAACCAAAAAATTCTGGATTTAAACTTAGAAATTGGAACATATTTTTATTCAATAATTACTCTTAAAACTTCTTCAATTGAAGTTATTCCCTGAGCTGCTTTTACAAATCCGTCTTCAACCATTGTTCGCATTCCTTCTTTTTGAGCTACAATTTGAATTTCATCTGAGGTGGCTTCTTTTACAATTAAATCTTTTATTTTAGGAGTTACTGGCAAAACTTCAAAAATACCAATCCTTCCTTTATATCCATCCGGACATTCTTTTTGAGGAACAGGTCTAAAAAATGGAATCTTGGTTAAAGGTTGGTTGGGCTTTGCCAACTTTTCTTCAACCAAAATTTCTAAAATTCTGTCTGGGTTACAATATTTCGCAATGTTATCCAACTGGGATGGGGTTAAGAAATATTTTTCCTTTTCACCATAAAGCTTTCTTACTAATCTTTGGGCAATTATCAAATTTAAGGTGGAGGAAATTAAAAAAGGTTCAACCTTCATGTCAATAAGCCTTGGAATAGCTCCAGCTGCAGAATTTGTATGCAAAGTTGATAAAACTAAATGTCCGGTTAATGCAGCATTAATAGCTAAAGAAGCAGTTTCTGTGTCTCTAATTTCCCCGACCATAATAATGTCTGGGTCCTGTCTTAATAAAGCTCTTAAACCCGAAGCGAAAGTTAACCCAACTTTTGGATTAACTTGAGTTTGATTAACTCTTGGAATTCTATACTCTATCGGATCTTCAATTGTAGAAATATTTACTGCTTCTGTGTTTAAAATCGAAATCATTGAATATAAAGTTGTGGTCTTTCCAGACCCTGTAGGTCCTGTAACCAAAATCATTCCAGTTGGTCTTTTTAAGTTAATTTCAACATCTCTCAAAGCTTTTCCTCTTAATCCTAATTCCTCTAAGGTAAAAGCTTTTACATTTTCTGGCAAAAGTCTCATCACCACCTTTTCTCCATCATAAACCGGTAAAATAGAAACCCTAACTGCATATTTGTACTCATCTGTCTCAACTTTAAACCTTCCATCTTGAGGTATTCTGTGTTCATCTAATTTCAAATTTGCTAAAATCTTAATTCTGGCAACGATTCCAGGAGCGGTACTCTTTGGTAAGGTCATTGCATCTCTTAAAATTCCATCAATACGATATCTCACTAAAACCTCCTTTTCCATTGGTTCAATATGAATATCTGAGGCTCTTTCTAAAATGGCGTGTTTGATCAAAACATCAACAATTCGAATTATAGGCAATTCCTTTGCCATCTTTTCTAATTCAGTTTTTTCTTCTAAAGTCTTCTCTTCTTCAACTGTTCTAATCCCTTCAGCTTCTTTTTTAATTAACTCGCCAAATTCAGCACTTAAAGTTTTTTGATATTGCCTTAAAAGATTTTTGATTGACTCTGGAGTGGTTAATCTTGGTAAAATTCTCAAATCTGTTGTCTTTTTAATAAATTCAAGTATTTTTAAGTTCTCCGGGTCAAGCATTGCAACTTCCAAATCTTTTCCTGTTTTTCTAAAGGCGACAATGTTGTGGGTTTTAGCTATTGGTTCTGGAATTATTTTTAAAACTTCAGGATCTACTACTTCCTTTTCTAAGTTTATAAAAGGAATACCCAAAATATAGGCTTTGAGTTTAATTAATTGATCTTGAGTAATTATTCCTTCTGAAACTAAAATCTCATCTATATTCTTTTTACTTTCTTTTGCTTTTTTTTCACACTCTTTAAATTTTTCTTCAGTAATTAACTTTGCATCGAGTAAAAAAGCTTTCAATTGTTGGGGTTCAATAATCATTTTTGAATAATTATTCTAAGGCCTTTTTTATTTTTTCTACAACCTCTTCTAAGCTATATTCGGCTTTCACCAAATAGCTTTTTGCCCCTAATGCGATTGCTTTTTCTACATCTCCAATTCCTTCTAAGTTTGTCAAAACAATTACTGGAATTTCTTTGGTTTTTGGATCTTCTTTTAATTTTTCCAAAACATCAAACCCTGACATTTTTGGCAAGATCAAATCTAACAAAATCAAATCCGGATTTTCCTTTTTTGCTAAATTCAATCCGCTTTCTCCATCAAAAGCTGAAATTACCTGATATCCTTTTTCGCTCAACAATCCCCCTAAACTTTTTTGTAAAGCCATTTCGTCTTCAATGAATAAAATTTTTTTCATTTTTTAATTGGTATTAAAAACCAAAATTTCGACCCTTTATTTTCTACTGATTCAAATCCAATTTTACCTCCAAAATTTTCAATTATTCTTTTTGTAATGAAAAGAGAAAGTCCAGTTCCCGGTGTCTGAAATTTTGCTATATTCTCAGATCTGAAAAATTTTTGAAAAATGTATTTTTGATCTTTCTTTGGAATACCTACTCCGCTATCTCTTATTTCAAAATAGATATTTTTACCTCTTTTTTCAAGCTCAATCTCAATTTTTCCGTTTTCTTTGTTGTAACGAATTGCATTGTCTAAAAGACTTTCTAAAACTATTTTAAAATAAAAAGGATTAACAAAAATTTTGGGTAGATTTTTTTGAATTTTTAGTTCAAGATTAAGTTTTGATTTTTCGATTTGATCTTTCATCTTCTGAATTGTTTCATTGAGTATTTCTTCTAGAGAAACTTCTTCATTCGATTGGGAAAAAGCTCCTTCTAAACGAGAAACAATTATCATTTTTGAAATTAGCTCTTCCATTCTTTTTGAATTTTCTTTTAAAAATTGAAGTTGTTCAATTTGCTCTTTTTCAATTTTCCCTAAATTTTTAGCCAGGAAAAAATCAATTGTCCAGTTAAGGTTTGTTAAAGGAGTGCGTAAAGAGTGTGAGATAATTTCAATAAATTCTGATTTTAATCTTGAAACAGAAAGCAAATTTTCAAAAGAATTGACTATTGAAAAAGCTAAAATGAACAAAACAGCAGTAAGTAAACAAATAAAAATAGCTAAAACGCCTGGGTCTTGGATATATCTTGCCCCAACAAAATAAGTAAAAACAATTGAAAAAATAATTACCAATCCAAGAATTAAAAAAATAAATTGAGGACACTGCCAAAGGGGAATTCTATATTTCTTACATTCTGAAAAAATATTTAATTTGCTCATACTTTAATATTACCATAACAATTGACAAATGAAAAACAAGAAGCTATAAAAATAATAGAACGGGGGCTGGTGTAATTGGTAACATAGGCGCTTTGGGAGCGTCTGATTCGCGGTTCAAGTCCGCGGCCCCCGACGCGGGTGTCGTATAATGGCTATTACACAGCCCTTCCAAGGCTGGTATGGGGGTTCGATTCCCCTCACCCGCTCAACACCCTCACCCCTAGAACTTGCCTCCCTGGTGCTAAAGCACCAGCGCTCACTGCGTTCGCTTCGGCAAGTTCTCCATAGGGGAGAAACCAAAGGTTTCTCCCCTCCATGGCGCCCAATCATTTTAAAAACAAATTGATTGGGCTGTCACCCCTCTTCCTTTATAGGAGAAAATTTAAAAAGATTTTCTTATTCCCTCACCCGCTTAACATCTTCACCCCCTAGAGTTTGCCTCTCCAGCACTTCGTACTGGCGTTCGCTTCGCTCCGTACTCGGACCCCTTTAAAAAATGTTTTTCTTGTTCCCTCTCCCGCTCAACACTCTTTACTCTTTTAGCTTCGTTTTTTGAAATTAGAGGGATTTTTTTCATAAAAAATGGTCCAAGGAGTAACCTTGGACCAAAATAAAAAATTGAGAGGCAAAAGCTATCTTGCGTATTCAACTATTCTCATTTCACGAATAAGAGTAACTTTTATTTCTCCTGGATATTCGAGTTCTTCTTGAATTCTATTTGCAATTTCTTTTGCTAATTTTTTTGCCTTAAAATCATCAACTTCCTCTGGTTTAACAAAAACTCTAATTTCTCTTCCTGCTTCAATAGCATAAGCCTTTTCTACACCAGGAAAGGAAGTAGCTATTTTTTCTAATTCAGTCAATCTCTTTAAATAGCTTTCTAAGTTTTCTTTTCTTGCACCGGGTCTAGCTCCTGAAATTTGATCTGCTACTTGAACTATTACTGCCTCTATGCTTTCTGGTGGATAATTACCATGATGAGATTTCATTGCAGAAATTACCTCAGGCTCGATATTGAATTTTTCTAAAATTTTTATTCCAATATCTAAGTGAGATCCTTCAATTTCTTGGTCTACTGCTTTTCCAATATCGTGTAAAAGTCCAGCTTTTTTGCAAACTTCAACATCAGCCCCTAATTCTGCTGCTAAAGCTGCTGCCAAATGAGCCACTTCAATTGAATGCAAGAGAACATTTTGACCATAAGATGTTCTAAATTTTAATCTTCCCAAAAGTTGAATTAATTTTGGATCTAAATTAACTAATCCCAGCTCAAATGCAGCCGCTTCTCCTGCTTCTTTTATTTTTTCTTGAATTTCCTTTTTTGCTTCCTCAACTTTTTCTTCTATTTTGGCTGGTTGAATTCTCCCATCTTGAATTAATTTTTCCAAAGCAATTTTTGCAATTTGTCTTCTTATTGGGTCAAACCCTGAAATTATAACTGTATCAGGCGTTTCATCAATTAAGATTTCAACCCCGGTTAATTTTTCAAGAGTTCTAATATTTCTTCCTTCTTTCCCAATAATTTTCCCTTTTACTTCCTCGCTAGGAAGAGAAACTACGGTGGTGGTTAACTCTTGAGTTTGGGGTAGAGCAAACTTTTGAATTGCTAATGCTAAAATTTCCTTTGCTTTCTTTTCAAGTTTTTCTTTCCCTTCATTTTCTAATTTTTTCATCCTTTCTAAAATTTCTTTTTGAAATTCTTCCTCAATCTTTGCAAAAAGTTCCTCTTTTGCTTTTTCTTTTGTCATCCCAGAAATCCTTTCTAATTCTCCAGTAAGTTGAGATTTCAAATTTTCTACCTCTTCTTTTATTTTTTTCAACTTCTCAACTTTTTCTTGAAAAATTTCCTTTTCTTTCTCAAATTCAGCAAGTTTTTGAGACAGGGCATTTTCTCTCTTATTTAAAAGATTTTCTAACCTTAAAAGCTCTGTTCTTTTTTTCTCTTCCTCTGATTTTGTTTTTTCAACTAAAAGAGTGGCTCTTTTTTGAGCTTCACTAAGAATCTTTTCTGCTTCCTCTTTAGCCTTTTGAAGCTTAGCTTCAACTGCTTGGAGATCCTTTTTTGCTAAAGATATTCTCGCAAAATATCCCAAAATTGCACCAAGAGCCAATGAAAAAATTGTCAAAATTAAAATGCCAAGTTCTGACATAGTTTATTTGAGATTTGAATTTAAGTTTATTCTTTAGTTTGAATAACCTCATCGATGAGACCATATTCTTTTGCTTCTTGAGCTGAAAGATAAAAATCTCTATCTGTATCTTTTTCAATCTTTTCTAGTGGTTGTCCAGTGTGTTTTGCTAAAATTCTATTTACCTTATCCTTTAGTTTCAAAATTTGTTTTGCTGCAATTTCTACTTCTACTGCCTCTCCCGAAACTCCACTCACTGCTACCTGATGAAGTAAAATTTCTGCGTTTGGCAAGGCATACCTTTTTCCCTTTGTTCCAGCTGCTAGTAAAACCGCAGCACCAGAAGCTGCCAATCCCACACAAACAGTGGATACAGGGCATTTCACATATTGCATCGTGTCATAAATAGCTAAGGCTGCAGTTAAAACTCCTCCTGGGGAATTAATATAAAGTTGAATGTCTTTTTCTGGATCTTTCGATGCCAAATACAAAAGCTGAGCAATTATCGAATTTGCTACAGCATCAACAATTGGACCTCCCAAAAATATAATCCTTTCTTTTAAAAGTCGGGAGTAAATATCGTAAGCTCTCTCTCCGTATTGTGTCTTTTCAATAACTGTAGGAATTAAATTCATACTTTTATTTTGGCAAATTTTTTAAAAAAATTCAAGTTATTCTTCTGCGGGCTTAACATCGATTTTCCAACATGTAAGTTTTGCTGCTAATCTTACATTTTGTCCATCTTTACCGATAGCTAAAGAAAGCTGATCTTTTGGAACAGTTACTAAAGCCTTGTTTTTTGGTAAAATCTCAACATCAAGAACTTTTGCGGGGGAAAGGGCATTGGCAATATATTTTTTCGGATCATCTGAGTACTCAATAATATCAATTTTTTCTCCTCCTAGTTCATTAATCACCATTTGAACCCTTGTTCCTTTAAATCCAACCATTGCTCCAATAGGATCTAAACCCTTAACTGTAGCCGAAACAGCAATTTTTGTTCTTAAACCTGGTTCTCTTGCAATTGAATGAATTTTAACTTGACCTGAAGCAATTTCTGGAACTTCTTGCTCAAAAAGCTTAGAAACTAATTTTGGATGGGCCCTTGAAAGGGTAACTATCGGACCTTTAGAAGTTTGTTCAACCTTTAAAACATAAACTTTTAATCTTTGACCTGGCCTATAAAATTCTCCTGTTACCTGTTCTTCTTTTGGCAAAATCCCAATTGTTTTTCCAATATTCAAAAATACGTTTTTTCCCTCGATCCTTTGAACAATTCCTGAAATAACTTGTCCCTCTTTTGCCTTGTATTCATTATAAATTGTTTCTTTTTCTACCTCCTTAATTCTCTGTAAAATTACTTGGCGGGCAGTTTGAGCTGCGATCCTTCCATAATCTTTTTTAACCTCCAGGGGTATCACTAATTCCTCTCCTACTTTTATATTCGGATTAATTTTTTTGGCGTCTTCAAGAAGAATATGTTTTTCGGGATTAAAACGAATTTTTTCTTTTTCTTCCTCTTTTTCTTCTTTATCAAAATAAACCATATCTTTATCTACAACCTGTTTTACCTGCCAAAAAGAAACTTCTCCTTTTTTCAAATCAATTTTCGCCCTAATTACTTGACCCTTTTTTCCATAATCTTTTTTATAAGCTGCTGCTATTGCATATTCTAAACTTTCCAAAACCTTCTCTTTGGGAATTCCCCTTTCTTCAGCGATCATTGAAATTATTGGTTCTAAAGATTTTATCTCCATATTTTTAGAGAGGAATATTACCGTGTTTTCTTGGTATTTTTGGTTCTCTTTTTGTTAAGATCGCATTTAATTGTTTAATCAAAACAGACCTTGTATCTTTAGGGTGCAAAATTATATCCACTTGACCCAATTTTGCTGCCTCAAACACACTCAATTTTTCTTTTAACTCTTCAATTTTTTTCTTTTCGAAACCCTCTTTGTCTTTTTCTTTTTCAATTTCCTTTTTATAAATAATTCTTACTGCCTGCTCTGGACCCATGACTCCTATTTGGGCTCCAGGCCAAGCTAAAACAATATCTTGTCCTAATTTCTTTGAGGCTAAAGCTATATAAGCTCCTCCAAATGCTTTTCTTAAGATTAAAGAAATTTTTGGAACTGAAGCTTCGGCAAAAGCATACAAAACCTTTGCACCATGTCTAATAATTCCTCCCCATTCTTGTTCTTTTCCCGGAAGATAGCCCGGAGTGTCAACTAAGGTAATTATTGGTATATTAAATGCGTCACAAAATCTAACAAATCTAGAAATTTTATCTGAAGAATTAATGTCTAAGGTTCCTGCCAAAATTTTTGGCTGATTGGCCACAATTCCAACGACATTTCCATCTAATCTCGCAAATCCAATTATCGAATTTTGAGCAAATCCTGCTTGAACTTCGAAAAAGCTCCCTCTATCAAAAATCTCTTCAATCACCTCTTTCATATCATAACTCTTTTCTGGTTCTGATGGAACTATTTCTAACAATCTATAATTTTCTTCTTTTTCTAATAACTCACTCAAAATTCCTTTTTTTAATGGGGGGTCTTCGAGATTATTTTGGGGCAAATAAGAAAGAAGTTTTTTAACTGCCAAAAAACATTCTTCTTCTGTTTTAAAAACAAAGTGGGCACATCCTGATTTTTGAAAATGAACATTTGGACCCCCTAATTCTTCAAAAGAAATTTCTTCTCCGGTAACTTTTTTTATTACTTCGGGTCCAGTAATAAACATAAAAGAAATTTTATCAACCATAAAAATGAAATCTGAAAGTCCTGGAGCATAACAAGCTCCTCCTGCTGAAGGTCCTACCATAACTGAAATTTGAGGAATAATACCAGAAGAAAGCACTTGTTCTCTAAAAATTTTCCCGTATCCATCTAAAGCCAAAACTCCTTCTTGAATTCTTGCTCCTCCTGAATCATAAATTCCAATAATCGGGCATCCAGTTTTCCTTGCCATTTCATATACGCTTAAAATTTTTTCTCCATGCATTTCTCCTAAAGTTCCACCAAGCTTTGAGAAATCTTGAGAAAAAGCAAAAACTTGTCTTCCCTGAACTTTTCCAAAACCACAAATCACTCCATCTCCTGGAAATTTTTTTTCCAGATTCTCACATCTGCTTTCAACAAAGGGATCTAATTCAACAAAAGTTCCTGGATCAAACAATAAATTAATTCTTTCTCTGGCAGTTAATTTCCCTTTTTGATGTTGTTTTTCAATCAGCTCTTTGTTTTCTAATTCTTCAATTTTTTTATTCAATTTTTCAATTTCTTTTTCCAAGGCCATATTTTATTTAAAAATTTCTTTTTTTAATTTTTTTGCCTCTTCAATAAAAAATCTCTTCCATTCCCGATGATCAATTTCTTTTATCATTCGTGGATAATCTTTTACTTTAGCAGCTTTCAGTAATTGAGTCCCTAATTGAATAGGGTCAATGTGCCAATCGAACTTTGATTTGGCTTCCATTAAAAGCTTTTTAAAAGTATATCCCTTCTCCTTAATGATAAAATAAACATCTATAAAATCACGAGCTCTGGGTTTCATTGAAATGGTATGGACTTTATTTACAGCAATGTCATACAAACTATCAACGGTAATTCCTTTAAATTTGATTCCTTTTTCAATCCGGGGATAAGGATAATAATTGAAATCAACTTTCAAAAATTTTTTTGGTGTAAAAAAAAGATAAAAACTATACAATCCCAAAAACTTTCTGTAATCAACTTTAATCAATTTGAGTTTCCTTTGAAGCTTGCTAATAAAAGTTTTTATGGCCGGCAAATAAACTTCTCTTTCGCTAAAAAAGTCTAAATCTTCTGAAATTCGATGAAAAAGATAAAAAGCAGCCAAAGGAGTCCCACCAGTTAGGTAAAATCTTTTAATCAGATATTCCTCTTTTGAAAAAAGATTCAGGACTTTTTCTTGCTCTGGAGTAATAAATTTTTCTCCGGCCATAATAAAAATTCCAGAAATTTTTTAATTTCTGGGTCTATAAAAAGCTTTTTCCAATACTTCCTAACCAATTTTTCGTCCAGCTTTTCTCCTCCTAACCCATAATTTATCATCTGCTCTAATTTCCAAATTTGATAACCCTCAGGATCTTCTTTTTTGAATTTTTTTTCATCTACTGACCAATTGTACATATTAATTCTTTAATTTCATTCAAAATCTTTTTCAACACTTTCTCATTTTCAACCTTTTTATTCGTTTCAATTTTAACAGAGGTTGCAATTTTTTTCAAGTCTTCAGGCAATCGATCGATATTTGTGTTTAAACCAATGCCAATAATTGAGTTTTTGATCTCTTTTCCAAAAATTACGTTCTCGCTTAAAATTCCACAAATTTTTTTACCGTTAACATAAATATCGTTTGGCAACTTTATAAATGGTTCCAATCTAAAATCTTCTTTCAAAATTTTTGCAATGCAAAATGCTGCTAAAATTGTCACAATTTGCAAATCTTCAATTTTTATTTTTGGTAAAATTATTGAAAAATAAAGACCTCCTCTAGGAGAATACCAAAAATTTCCTTTCCTTCCATAACCTCCTGTTTGTTCTTTTGCTAGCACAACAGTCCAGGGCTCTGAATTTTTTGCGATTTCTTTTGCCTTTTTTTGAGTAGATTCCAATTTTTCAAATTCTAAAATTTTCATTCTCCGATTAAAAGAATTTGATCTTTTTTTACATTCTCTCCTTTTTTTACAAGAATTTTTTTAACTTTTCCTTTAAAATCTGATAAAATTTCATTTTCCATCTTCATTGCAGAAAGAGTAAAAATTCTTTGTCCCTTTTCTACAATTTCTCCTTCTTTAACAAAAATTTCTGAAACTGTTCCTGAAATTGGAGCTAAGATTTCTTTCTTTGAAAAATCTCTTTTTTCAAAAGAAAAATTTCTGCTTGGTATTTTTTCTCTTTCAAACAAAAATTCTTTATCCCCGATTTTTATTTTCACTCCATCCTCTTTTTCTTTTATTTCAACTTCATACTCTTTTCCTCTAAATTGAATTTTAAAGCGCATGTTATTCAAAAAATTTTAACCTCTCTATTAACTTCCAATTCGAAGTTGGTTTTTGTTCAATACCTTCTTTTGGCTTTAGGGCTTCGTATATTTTATAAATTATTTCTGCAAGTTCTTTTTCGTCAACCTCTTCTTCTTTTTTTTCAATTAATGGCTGACAAATAGCTGGAAGTTTTATTTTTTCTAAAATTTTGCTTTTCTCAATAAAATCGGTTGTAAAATTCCCTTCCAAAAAATCTTTTTCTTCCAAAAGGGCTTTAAAAAATGGAATATTCGTGTTTACCCCTAAAATCAAAATTGCGTCTAAGGCTTTCTTTAATCTCGAAATAGCCTCTTTTCTGTCTTTTCCAAAACTAATCAATTTTGCCAAAAGTGGATCAAAATAAGGAAAAACCTCTTGATTGTCATGCAAAAATGTATGGACGAAAATTCCATCTCCAGAAGGAGGACGATATTTTTCAATTTTTCCAGGTGAGGGTTGGAAATTTCTAAATGGGTCTTCAGCATTTATCCTTGCTTCCATTGCCCATCCTTGAAAATAAATATCATCTTGAGAAAATGAAAGCTTTTCTCCTTGGGTGATTCTAATTTGTTGTTCTACTAAATCAATTCCTGAAATAAGTTCGGTTACTGGATGCTCAACTTGGATTCTCGGATTTACTTCCAAAAAATAAAAATTTTTATTTTTGTCCAAAAGAAATTCAACTGTACCAACTGTTTTATACCTTAATTCCTTAGCTAAAATCAGAGCTAAATTTCCCATTTTTTCTCTCAGTTTCTCGTCTAAAGCTAAAGAGGGAGCTTCTTCTAAAAGTTTTTGAAATCTTCTTTGGATTGTGCATTCTCTTTCTCCCAAATGGACAAATTTTTCTCCATCGCCGATTATTTGAAATTCAATGTGCTTTGCTTCTGGTAAATATTTTTCGAGGAAAAATTCAGTATCTGAAAAAGCTAATGAAGTTTGTCTTTTAATTCCCAAAGCCAAAGTAAAAATTTCTCCAATTGTAATTTCTCCATTAATTGCTCTAATTCCAATTCCTCCTCCGCCTCTTCTTGCTTTTAAAACAAATGGGGGAGGGATTTTAAAAATCCATTTTTTCAAATCTTTTAAAGAATTAATTGGTTCTTCGCTCATTGGCAAAGTTGGAATTTTTAATTTCCTGGCCAATTTTTTTGCCTCAATTTTGTCTTCGAGTTTTTTTAATACAGAATAATGAGGTCCAATAAATTTGATTTTTTGCTTTTCGCAAAGTTTTGCAAAAAGCCAATTTTCTGCCAAAAAACCATAACCAGGATGAATTGCATCAACTTTTGCTTTTTTTGCAATTTCTAAAATTCTTCTAATATCCAAATAACCTTGGGCTCCTGGTCTTTCCAAAAAATAGTACTCATCAGCTAAAGATGTCTCAATAAAATTTGGCTCTTGCCCTTTTTCAGGACACAAAGCCACAGTTTTAATTCCCATTTCTTTGCAGGTTCTAATAATCCTTAAAGCAATTTCTCCTCTATTTGCAATTAATATTTTTTTTATTTCTTTCATTGAATTTGATTAAAAAGTTTTAAAATTTCTTCCCTTAAAGTTTTTGTAATTTTTTCGCAAATTTCTTTATATTCTTTTGAGTCTTCATTCAAAAGAGAGGCTATTTCCCTTTCTTTTTTAAAATCTAATGGCTTTCCTACATTAATTCTGACAATTTTTTTAAACTTTGGAAATCTTTTTCCAATTGGCATTAATTCAAAATTTCCCTTTGTTGCTACTGGTAAAATTGGAACTCCAGTTTTCAAATGAAGTTTTGCTA